>Ga0209048_10002871_pt1 | contig 16911 bp, 14 predicted proteins | sample FrelakmetCRP12CR_FD_187146 | JGI IMG/M metagenome (GOLD analysis project Ga0209048, IMG submission 187146) | Freshwater lake sediment microbial communities from the University of Notre Dame, USA, for methane emissions studies - CRP12 CR (SPAdes)... | ecosystem: Environmental > Aquatic >... | reverse complement strand
CGTGACGGGGCCGGTGTAGTGATTGCCGAAATGCGTGCGCACATAGTTGATCACGGCCGCGACTTGTTCATAGGTGAGGGCCGGCGGTGAAAAGAACATGGCCCCCGCGCCGTGCTTGGCGCCGAATGCCGGCATGTTGCTGCGTCCGCCCAGAATCGTCAGCGCCATGAAGGTCGAGGATTTCAAATCGGGATTCTTGGCAAGCGCGGGATATCGCCCGGCTCCCTCGGCGCCTTGGCCGTCCGGCATGTGACAACCCTGGCAGATATGCTGGTAGATCTCGGCGCCATTGGTGGTGGTGAGCTGCCGCGAGAAGAACATGCGGGAGGTCTGCGCCCGCACCGGCGCTTGCACGCCATAGACGGCAAACAGCCCGAGAACCACGGCGATCATCGCGCGCGCGCGGACGGTGCGTTTACGCGCTGCGGTTGGTGGTCTCATACGGGCGCTCCTGCCGCGACCGCTCGCCGGTGCAGCCGGTCGATCGCATCCAAGGCCGAGGTCACCGCGCCCTCCTGCCAGGCCGCCAGATACGAGGCATGCTCTCCCGCGAGCACGATGCGCCCGTCGATCCGGCAGAGATCATCGTAGTGGCGGGCGCGCGCTTCATCGGACCACATGCCGAAGCAGCCGAGTGTGAACGGCGAACGGTGCCAGGCCACTGAAACCCCGTTCTCGTACTCCTCGCGATACTGCGGATGGATCTGGCTGCCGTACTCCACGGCCTTCTTGACTCTCTCCTGCGGCGCAAGCGCGGTGAATTCGGTCGCGTTGGGACCGAACAGATACGCGCCCAGCAGCACGCCCTTGCCGCCGCCAAAATAACCGGTGCTGGGATAACCGATATTGGTGATCGGCAGGTCGGTGTAGGTGATGCCGCCGTAAATTTGCTCGTCCTGTTCCCAGAATCGGCGTTTGAATTGCAGCCCCACCTTTACCGCGGCACCGTAGGGGACCGCCGCGATCGCCTCGGTCATGGGTTGACCGACGTTCATGGGAATCTGTTTCAGGATCGACAACGGTATGGTGCAGACGCACCAGTCCGCGGAGACCGTATGCCGGGTCATCGACGCAGCCCGGTCCTCGAAGGTGGCGCCGACGCCGCGTTCGTCCTGGCGGATGTCGATGACCTTGGCGTTGTAGCGAATCACGGATCCTAACTCGCGAGCGAAGGCCTGGCCGACGACACCCATGCCGCCGATGGGTTGAAACAGCGTGGTTTGCATGTCGTAGAAATCGCCGAAGGCAAGGGCCTCCCACAGATGGGACTGAAGCAGATCGGTCAGCCCCACCGGCTCCGAGAGCACCGGTCGTGCCGAGAGCCCGCCGCCCGGATCTCGATCGTAGCCGCGCCGATCGCTGCTGTCCCACTTCTTGACATAGGCATAGTTGTTGTCGAGCGCACCCCAGTTGCGCAGCGAGGCGAGAAGTTTTTCCTGATCCTCGGCGCTCACCTCGGCATCGAGTAGATGGCGCTGGGTGGCCTTGGCCAGAAGCTCTGCGACATGTCCCTGATAGTCGGCCTTGACGGCGCGGAAGCGCTGCGGCTTGCCGCCGAAGGCCTGGCTGCTGTGAATGTAGGCGTTGTAGTTGACCTGAACGAACGCTTCGAGCGGCAGCCCGAGCAGCTTGCAGTAATTCAACATGCCGCGGTGATGATACGGAATTCGCCACGGGCCCGGGTTGATGTAAAGACCGGGGTCGAACCGGCACTCTTGAGCGGCTCCTCCCAATTCGGTGTAGCGGTCGCCGCCGCGCAAAGACCAGTTGCGTCCACCGGCGCGATCGTTGTACTCGAGCACCTGCACCTGGTAGCCCGCCTTGCGCAGTTCATAGGCGGCTACCATGCCTGCGAGGCCCGCCCCGAGCACGAGCACCGAGGCGCCCTTGGGCGCCCCACGCAGCTCGATCGGCTCCTTGAAGTTCGATTCGCCGGCAAACCCCAAGCTGTTCATCGCGTGATACATCGCCGCGCTGCCCGCGGTCTTCCCGATCATCGAGAGCAGCCGGCGCCGCGTCATCGGAATCCCCACGCTCTCCCCCATGCGGTTCACCTTGTATATTTTTGGGCCGCATCTATAGCATACCTGGCCGCACGGTTACACTGACGTCCCGCCGCCCGCGAGCCGGCGCAACCGGGCATTCAATGTGACCATCCTCGATGTGTTGCCGCAGGCTCCGGCAATTCGTAAGCGCACGTTTTTCGGCGAGCCGCGCGCCCTTGGCTACCTCGCGTTCACCGAGGCCTGGGAGCGGTTCTCGTATTACGGCATGACGGCGCTGCTGGTGCTTTACATGAGCCAGGCGCTCCTCATGCCCGGCCGCATCGAGCACGTCGTGGGGTTCGCCGGCTTTCGCTCCGTCGTCGAAGGCGTGTTCGGGCCGATGAGCACGCTGGCGCTGAGCTCGCAGATCTTCGGCCTGTACACGGGCTTGGTTTATTTCACGCCGGTGCTCGGAGGCTGGATCGCCGATCGCTGGATCGGTCAGCGCAATGCGGTGGCGCTCGGCGCGGTGTTGATGAGCGCCGGCCACCTGGCCATGGCATTCGATGCATCCTTCCTGCTCGCTCTGCTGCTGTTGATCGTGGGTTGCGGATTTCTCAAGGGCAACATCTCCACGCAGGTCGGGGGCCTTTATGCCGAGAAGGACCGGGCGGGCCGCGCTCGCGGATTTTCGATTTTCTCCATCGGCATCAATGTCGGTGCGGTGGCGGGTCCGTTGCTGTGCGGACTGCTCGCGAGCTCTCCGCATCCGTGCGGACCCGTCCGGTCGCCCGCGCCGCGGCGCCTCTCGACCGTGCGCAGTGGCGCATCATCGGTGCGCTGTTCGCGGTGATGTTCATCACCATATTCCAATCCATTGCTTACTACCAGAACTCGAATGTGGCTCTGATCTGGATCGACCGCAGCGTCGATCTCGAAGTGCTCGGCTACCGCGTGCCGACCGGGTGGTTCAATTCCATCGATCCGTTCGTCAGCATCGTCGCGGTGCCGTTCATATTGGCGTCGTGGCGCCGTCAGGCGCTACGCGGCGCTGAACCTGCGGAGATGGCGAAGATCGGTACCGGGGCGTGGATTGCTTGCGCGGCGCCGCCGCGGGTTCGCGCCACCTTGATGGGGACGGCGTTCATGTCGCTGTTTCTCTCGAACGTCGCCATTGGCCGAATCGGCGGCGCGTTCGAGAAGATGACGCCGACGGAGTTCTGGGCGCTGCATGCGGCGATCGCGGCGGTGGGCGGTGTCCTCGCATGGACCTTGGGCCGGCGCCTGGAGTGCGTGCTTGCCCCGCCGTCCCACGACCCTTGAGCGATACGGTAAGGCGCCGAGAGCACGCCTCCGCTATGCTTTGAAGTTATCGCTTGTGCGCCGATTCGACCCATGAACATTGCGTTGCTTCGCAGGTTGCCGCCGATGCGGTGGCTTCAGCGCTTTGCGCTGGGCCCCACCGATCTGCTGCGCGATGCGACCTATCGGCGGCTGTGGACCTCGATTCTCATCTCCTCGTTCGGCGGACAGGTGACGCTGCTCGCGCTGCCGCTCTCCGCCGCGGTACTGCTGCATGCTTCCCCCACGCAAATGGGCGTATTGAGCGCCGCGGAGTTGTTTCCCTTCGTCCTGTTCTCGCTGCCGACCGGCGTGTGGCTCGATCGGGTTCGCAAGCTGCCGGTCTACGTCGTGGGCGAAATGTCGATAGCGATCACCGTGGCGACGGTGCCGTTGGCGTGGTGGCTCGGCTGGCTGTCGATGCACTGGCTGTATATCGTGGGATTCGTGATCGGCGCGGTGAACACCACGGCGGGAAGCGCCGCGCAAATCGTGCTGACGCAGATCGTGCCGCGCGAACGGCTGGTCGAGGCACATGCGAAAAACGCCCTGGCATCCTCGACCGCCGAAGTGACCGGGCCCGGCGCCGCCGGTGCCTTGATCAAGTTGACGGGCGCGCCGCTCGCGCTGCTGGCCGATGCCTTCCTGCTGCTGATCTCGGCGTCGATTCTGCGCGGCGTGCCCGTGAAGGAAACGCCGAGCGCGGTGAATCCGCCGTTCTGGCCGGCCATGCGCCAGGGATTGCACTTCGTGCGCAGCCACGAACTCCTGATCACCATGGCGACCTGCGTCGGTGTGTGGGAGTTGTGCAATCAAGCGGCGATGGTGGTGCAGATTCTGTTCGCGACGCGCCAGTTGGGGTTGAGCGAGCGCGAAGTCGGTTTGAGCTATGTCGCCCTCGGAGTGGGCACGGTCATCGCCAGTGCATTCGGCTACCGGGTGGCGCGGCGTTTCGGTCCCGGACCGACCCTGGTGCTTGGATTCGCGATATGCGGATCCGGATGGCTGCTGCTCGCCGTTGCGCCATTGAACCGGGTGGGTATCGCCGCCTACGCCATGATGCTGCTGTGTTTCGGCATGGGCGCCGTATTCATATTCATCAATTTTTTGTCGCTGCGGCAATCCGTCACTCCGGCGCCGATGTTGGGGCGCATGACGAGCACCATGCGCTGGTTGATTCTGCTGCCCGCGGGGCCCGGTGCGCTGTTGGGAGGCTGGTTGGGCGAGCACTTCGGGCTGCGGGTGGCTCTGGCGTTTGCCGGAGGCACGGGATTGCTGCTCGCCGCGCTCGCCGCACGCTTGAAAGTGATACGCAGCGTCAAGACGCTGCCGAGCCTCAAAGCGGAGGCCATTACACCCTATTCAGCGGAGCGGGACAGCGGCTGAGGGCCCCGTCGGTAGCTTCAACCGCTTGATTTGGTTAAGCTCGCGACCCGATGAACAGCGCAGCAGTGGGTCTTTGCGTCGATCAGGTCCACGTGTGGCGCGGGGATCGTCACGTGCTCAAGGGCATAAGCCTCGAACTGCGGCCGCGCGAATTGCTGCATGTCGCAGGACCCAATGGTGCCGGCAAGACGACCTTGCTGCGCGTCGCCACCGGCTTGCTCAGACCCGAACAGGGCAGCGTCGCTTGGTTCGGCAAATCGATTGCACGCGCGCCATCGGAATATCAATCCGCGCTCGCCTACGCGTCGCACGAAACCGCGCTCAAGGGCGACCTCACCGCGTTGGAAAATCTGCGCTTCATGGTTGGCATGAAGCGGCGCGCCGCGCCGGCGGAACTGCGCGAGTGTCTCGGCCGCGCGGGCGTCGCGGGCTGTGCGGATTTGCCGGTGCGGGTATTGTCCGCGGGCCAGCGCCGCCGTGTGGTGATGGCGCGCATCCTGGCCGCGAGGGCGGTTCTGTGGCTGCTGGATGAGCCCTTTACCAATCTCGATGCGGCGGGATCGGCGCTGATGTCCGCGTTGCTCGAGGATCATGTGAACGGCGGCGGAATGGCGCTCGTGGTCGCGCATCACGATCTGAAGCTTCAGGCGACGCAGCGCCGCATGGAGCTTGCGGGATGAACGTCGGGGCGTGGCGGGCCATGATGCTCATCCTGAATCGGGACCTGCGGCTCAGTTTCCGGCGACCGGAGCAGGTGCTGCAGCCGCTCGTGTTCTTTTTGATCGTCACCACGCTGTTTCCGTTGGGATTGAGCGTCCAGCTGTCCCTGCTGCGAGACATGGCACCCGGTGTTTTGTGGGTCGCCGCACTGCTTTCTTCGCTGCTGTCCTTGGATTCTTTGTTCAAGAACGATGCGGACGATGGAACTTTGGAGCAGTTGGCGCTGTCTGGACAGGGTTTGGTCACGATTGTCATTGCGAAGACGTTGGCTCACTGGCTGGTCAGCGGAGCGGCGCTGGTATTGGTGTCCCCGGTGGTCGCCATCGGGCTCGCCATTCCGGTCTCGGCATTTGCGACCATGCTGCTCGGATTGACGTTGGGCACGCTCACGCTGAGCTGGTTGGGCGCCATCGGCGCCGGCCTCACGGTGGGCTTGCGCCGCGGCAACGTGCTCCTGTCCTTGATCGTGCTGCCGCTGGCAATGCCGCTGCTGATCTTCGGCGCCGGTGCGACGGATCGTGCCATTTCAGGAACGAGCGCGGCCGGAGCGCTGTATTTTCTGGCGTCGCTCTGTGTATTCACCACAACGCTGGCGCCCTTCGCCGCAGCCGCCGCGCTGCGCATTGCGCTTGACTGAACGAGGGGCCGATTCTATGTGGACATGGTTTTACAGGCTCGCATCGCCGCCCCATGTGTACCGGGTTGCCGCGACGCTCATCCCCTGGTTCTTGACCGCGGCGGCAATCGCCATCGGCTACGGGGCGATCGCCGGCCTCGTGTTCGCACCGCCCGATTACCAGCAAGGCGATGCTTTTCGCATCATCTATGTGCATGCCCCGAGCGGATGGATATCCATGTTCGCGTACAGCACCATGGCGGTGGCGGGGGCCATTGGGCTGATCTGGCGCATCAAGATGGGCCACGCCGTCGCGGCGGCGGCGGCGCCGATCGGCGCCTCGTTCACCCTGTTGGCGCTGGTCACCGGATCGCTGTGGGGGCGGCCCATGTGGGGTACTTATTGGGCCTGGGACCCGCGTTTGACCTCGGAACTGATCTTGTTGTTTTTGTATGTCGGCGTGATGTCGCTGCGCCCGGCTTTCGAGGACGCGAGCCGGGGGGATCGGGCGGCGGCGCTGCTGGCGATCGTGGGCGTCGTGAACGTGCCGATCATTCATTATTCGGTCCTTTGGTGGAACTCGCTGCATCAGGGTGCCACGGTTGCTAAACTAGGCAGACCGTCCATGCCGCCCAGCATGCTGTTGCCGCTGCTGTCGATGCTGCTGGGATTCATGTGTTTCTTCGGGGCGGTACTGTGCATGCGGCTGCGCGGCGAAGTTCTCAATCGAGAACGTCAAGCGAGTTGGATACGGGAGGCAATTAAATCGTGAATGGCGGGGATTTTTGGTCCATGGGCGGTTACGCGCGGTTTGTCTGGCCGTGCTTCGGCTTTGCCTGTACCGTGCTCGGCTGGAACCTATGGTCGGCGCGCCGCTATCATGCGGCGGCTCGGCAGCGAGCGGGGCGCGCCCTCGCGATGAGCGATGAGAATTCACCATGACTCCGCGTCGAAAACGCCTGTGGGTGGTGCTTGGCATCCTGGGCGGCGTGGCCGCCTCGGTGACGCTCGCCGTGTTGGCCTCGCGCGAGAACATCATGTTCTATTACGATCCGAGCCAAATTGCCGCGGGTCAGGCGCCCACGCTCAAGCGCTTTCGCGTCGGCGGCATGGTGGTCAAGGGCAGCGTTGCCCGCAAGCCGGGCGATCTCAAGGTCCGATTCGTGCTGACCGATTTCGCGCACCAGGTGCCGGTCGAGTACACGGGAGTACTTCCCGATTTGTTTCGCGAGGGGCAGGGCATCATCGCCCACGGGACCATGGGACCGGACGGGGCCTTCGTAGCCGACGAGGTGCTCGCCAAGCATGACGAGAAATACATGCCCCCGGAAGTCGCAGCCTCGCTCAAACAGAAGGCAGCGGCAAAAGGTTCCGTACAGGGTTCGACTCCGGCAGCCACTCCAGGGCCGACCGGTTAGGCCACGGGACGCGCGATGACACCAGAACTTGGAGTTTTCGCCCTTACCTTGGCGTTCGTGCTGAGCCTCGCGCAGGCATTCTTCGGCTTGGGCGGCGCATGGCGCGGCAAGTCCGAGTGGATGAGCGTGGCGCGCCCCGCGGTGGCCGGGCAATTCGTGTTCGTGGTGATGGCCTTCGCGTGCCTGGTGTATTCGTTCGTGAACAACGATTTCTCCGTGCTGTACGTGGCGCGCAACTCCAATTCGCAATTGCCGGTGTTCTATCGCGTCGCGGCCCTGTGGGGCGCGCACGAGGGCTCGTTGCTGCTGTGGATTTTGATCCTGTCGATTTGGAGCGCGGCGGTCGCTGCGTTCAGCCGCCAGCTGCCGGAGACCTTTTCGAGCCGGGTGCTCGGCGTGATGGGACTGGTCAGCTGCGGCTTCATGCTGTTCACGTTGTGGACCTCCAATCCGTTTGTGCGGCTGATGCCTGCGGCACAGGATGGGGCGGACTTGAACCCGGTGCTGCAGGACTTCGCGCTCGCGATTCACCCGCCGATGTTGTACACGGGCTATGTCGGATTCTCCGTGGCGTTCGCGTTCGCATGCGCGGCGATGCTCGAGGGGCGGCTGGATCAGACCTGGGCCAAATGGACCCGGCCGTGGACGCTGTTCGCGTGGATCTTTCAGACCATCGGGATTGCGCTCGGGAGCTGGTGGGCCTACTACGAACTCGGCTGGGGCGGCTGGTGGTTTTGGGACCCGGTCGAGAACGCCTCCTTCATGCCGTGGCTGGTGGGAACCGCATTGGTGCACTCCTTGAGCGTCACCGAGACGCGCGGCATCTTCAAGAGTTGGACGCTGCTGCTCGCCATCTTCGCCTTCTCCCTGAGTCTGGTCGGCACCTTCCTGGTGCGTTCGGGCGTGCTCGTTTCGGTGCACTCGTTCGCGAGCGATCCGACGCGCGGCCTGTACATCCTCGCGTTCTTGGTCATCACCATCGGCGGTTCGCTCACTTTGTATGCCTGGCGCGCGCCGAAACTGTACGTGCCCGGAGGATTCGAGCTGTTCTCGCGCGAATTCTTCCTGCTGGTCAACAACGTGATTCTGGTGAGCGTCGCCGGTCTGGTGATGTGGGGCACGCTGTCGCCTCTGGTCTACGAGCTATTGGGCATCGGCAAGATCTCGGTCGGGCCGCCGGTGTTCGCGCTGATGTTTCTGATACCCGTGCTGCCGCTGATGGTGTTTCTGGCCATCGGCATGCACTCGGCGTGGCGGCGACGCCGAATCGGCTGGGTGGCTCGGCCGCTCGGCTGGATGCTCGGACTCGCCGTGCTCTTATCGGTGCTCATTCAGGGATGGGGGTTCGGTTCGTTTCATTGGGTCGGGCTGATCGGCTTCAGCTTCGGATTCTGGATCATCTTTTCCGCACTGCTGGAACCGATTCGCCGCCTACGGCAAGGACAGGCGCTCACCGCGGGACTCCTCGGCATGGTGATCGCGCACTTGGGCGTCGGGATATTCGCCATCGGCGCGAGCGGCGTGGAAAGCTACAAGATCGAGAAGGACGTGGCGCTCAAACCGGGGGACAGCTATTCGATCGCCGGCTATGAATTTCGCTTCGTCAATGCCGTCGATGTGCGCGGACCGAATTACGATGCGGTGCAGGCCCTCGTGGTGGTCACACACGGCGGCAAGCCGGTAACCGTGTTGGAACCGCAAAAGCGCCATTTCCGAATCCAGCAAACGGACAACAGTAAAGCCGCGATTTCGGTGGGCTGGTCGCGGGATCTGTTCGTGGCCATGGGCAATCCCCTGGGCAACGGTGCCTGGAGCATGCGCATCCAGTACAAACCGCTGGTCCGCTACATTTGGCTCGGCGCATTGGTGATGGCGCTGGGCGGCGTCGTCGCGGCGACCGACCGACGATATCGCGTGCGCGTCAAAGCGGCATCGAGCGCTTCGGCGGCCGCGCCGCCCGGCCCGGAGCCGAGCTACAGGTCAGCCTGATGTGGAAGTTCATATTGCCGTGTGCGGCCTTCATCGCACTGGCGGTGCTGTTTGCGTTCGGCCTCAACCCGAATCGGGACATCCATGCCTTGCCCTCTCCGTTGATCGGAAAGCCGGCACCTCTGTTCACGCTGAGCGACGTGCTGGAACCGAATCGCATCGTGAGCAATGCCGACCTCAAGGGACAGGTTTACGTACTGAATGTCTGGGGTACCTGGTGCGTCGCCTGCCGGCAAGAGCACGAGGCGCTGCTGGCCATCGCGCAAGAGCGTAAGGTGCCCATCATCGGACTCGATTACATGGACGAACGCGCGAAGGCGCAGCAATGGCTGCAACAATTGGGTAATCCCTATGCGGCGGTCGCCTTCGACACGGACGGCCGCACCGCGATCGATTGGGGCGTGTACGGCGCACCGGAAACCTTCCTGGTGGATGGGCAGGGCCGCGTGCTGTACAAGTTCATCTCGCCCATGACGGCGGAGGTGTGGGAGCGCGAGTTCGTGCCGCGAATCGACGCGGCCCGTCGGGGCGGCGCGTGAAGCTCGCCGCACTGTTGATTGCCGCGACTTTCGGCATCGGTGCTGCGCTCCAGGTGTCGGGCGCGACTCCGGCGCCGGCTCTCGACGCCTACGGCCAACTCCAGGATCCGGCGCTGCAAGCTCGCTACGAGCACATTACCCAGGACTTGCGCTGTCTCGTGTGTCAGAACGAATCGATCGCCGATTCCAATGTCGAACTTGCCTCGGACCTTCGCCGGCAGGTGCGCGAAATGCTGGTCGCGGGCAAGAGCGACGACGCCATATTTACCTTCATGACCGACCGCTACGGCGAATTCGTGCGTTTCCGCCCGCCGGTGGAGCCGAAGACGCTGCTAATTTGGGGCGCTCCGTTTATCATGCTGCTATTGGGTGTGACTATCATTTACCGCGTCTCGCGCCAGCGTTCGCGCTTACCGCTGGACGATGAGCCCCGTTGAGGGGCCAATGTAATCAATGAACACATTTCTCGTTGTCGCCGCGTTCATGGCGACGATCGCCGCGACCGCCGTGGCGTTGCCGCTGCTCCGTAATCGCCGGAGCCGCCTCCTGGGCGCGCTGACGGGCGTGGTTGTGATCGGGGCGGCGGCGATCCTGTATCCCCTTTGGTCCAATTGGAATTGGCACGCGACGGCGCAGGCGCAGGTGAACCCGGACGTGCTCGCGATGGTCGCCAAGCTCGAGCAGCGCCTGCGCGAGCAGCCCAATGACCTCGCCGGATGGCTGATGTTGGGGCGATCCAATCTGGCACTCGATCGGGCGGAGGATGCCGTCGCCGCTTACGAGCATGCGCGCGCGCTCGATGCGAACAACGTCGATGCGCTGCTGGGATTGGGCGAGGCGATGAGCCTGCGAGACGGCGGCGACCTCACGCCGGCGGAGGCCGAGCTGTTCGAAAAGGCGGTCACGCTGGTGCCGGACAACCCCAAGGCCCTGTTGTACGGCGGTTTCGCGGCCGCGGCGCGCGGCGACCGGGCGGCGGCGCGCAGCCGCTGGCAAGCGCTCAAGAAATTGCACCCGCCGGCGGAAATCGAGGCCATGCTGGATGAGAGAATTGCCGAATTGGGTTCCGCCGGTGCGGAACCCGCATCCGGCGCGCCGCCATCCGGTGCGACGCCGGGCGGCCCCGAGGCTCAGGCAACGATTAATCTCAGCATTGCGCCGGCACTGAAGTCGCGCCTGACGGACAGCGCGCAACTGTTTGTGTTCGCGCGCGAACCCGGCGGCAAGGGTCCGCCGCTCGCGGCCAAGCGCCTCGCGAGTTCCGCCCTCGGTACGCAGATCCATCTGTCGTCCGCGGATTCGATGTTGCCCGGACGCACTCTGGTCCCCGGCCAGCGGGTATCCATCGTGGCACGGGTATCCTTCAGCGGGCAGCCGCTGCCGGCCGCCGGCGACTTGTACGGTGAACTGACCTATGAGGTCGGCCGCGACGGCGCGCGGGATCTCGTGATCGATCGAATCGCCGAATGAGCGTCGCAAATAGTCTGATGGCCGGTCGAATCGTCGAAGAGGGCCTGTTTCCCTACCCGCGTCTGCGCGACAAGGATCGCGAAGTCCTGGGAATGATGCTCGAGGCGATCGACCAATTCCTGGCGCCCCGACATCGCGATTTCAAGCAATGGGACCGAGAATCGGCGCAGCCGGCGGAACTCATTCAGGGGCTGCGCGATCTGGGTCTGTTCGGCCTCATCATCCCCGAGGAGCACGGCGGCCTCGGCCTGTCGAACGCGGGCTACGCACGCGTCTTGAGCCAAAGCAGTTCGCACGACAGTTCGGTGTCGCTCACCTTTGGCGCCCACAGCTCCATCGGCATGAAAGGCATCTTGCTGTTCGGCACGGCCGAGCAACGGTCGCGCTATCTGCCGAAGCTCGCCAGCGGCGAGATGATCGCCGCATTTTGTTTGACCGAATCCGGGGCAGGGTCGGACGCGGCCTCCATTCGCACGCATGCCGAGAAAAACCCGGACGGCACGTGGACGCTCAACGGGGAGAAGATCTGGATCACCAACGGCGGGATCGCCGACCTGTATACGGTCTTTGCGCGCACCGCATCGGACGCCGGCAAGATCAGCGCATTCTTGGTCGAAGCGCGCTGGCCGGGAGTGAGTCACGGGCCGCACGAAGACAAAATGGGAATCCGCGCCTCATCGACCACGACCGTGAGCTTTGCCGACGTGCGGGTGCCCGCGGAGAATGTGCTGGATGCCGAGGGCAAGGGCTTCAAGGTCGCCATGGCCATCTTGAACAACGGGCGCACCGGCTTGGGCGGCGGCGCGGTGGGCGGGATGAAATCTCTGATTGCGCTCGCCACCCAGCAGGCGCACGGGCGCAAGCAATTCGGAGAACCCATCGCCAATTTTGGATTGATTCGCGAAAAGATTGCGCAGATGACGCTCGAGTGCTTTGCGGCCGAAAGCGTGGTGTGGATGGTCGCCCACTACATCGACGAAGGACTCGGTGATTACTCGGTGGAAGCGGCTATCAGCAAGGTGTACGCGAGCGAGGCGATCCAGCGCGGCACTTATGAGGCACTGCAGATCGCGGCCGGCAGCGGCTTCATGCGCGAGTATCCGTACGAAAAGGCGGCGAGAGATGCGCGAATCCTCACGATCTTCGAAGGGACCAACGAGGTGCTGCGGCTCTACATCGCGCTCTCGGGTCTTAAGGACTTGGGTAAAACGCTGGGTGAGTTGCGGATTGCGATCGATGATATTTTCAATCATCCGATCAAGGGATTCGGCGTGCTCGCGGACTATGCCGAAAAGCGCTTGAGCCAGGCGACCGGGGTGGGCCGCGACAAGATTCTCGGCAAGATTCCGCCGCAGCTGCGCGAAGCGGCGGGCATCTATGAAAAATACACGGTGGAACTCGCCAAGGCGGCCGATTTTCTGCTGCGCAAGTACGGCAAGAGCATCGCCGGGCGCCAGCACGCACTGAAGCGTGTGGCCGACATCACCGTTGATTTGTTCGTCGGCCTGTGCGTCCTGTCCCGGGCGACGAGTCTCGCCGGCCATTCCCGCAACCCGGGCGATGTGGGCTCGCAGGCATTGGCCATCGCGCAAGTGTTCGCGCGCCAGGCGAGGCGCCGCATGGCGCATAACGTGCGCCGCATCGAGCGCAACGAGGACGACGAGATGGATTCGCTGGCGGGTTTCATCCTCGACCAAGGCCGTTATCCCTGGGATATCATCGCATGAATGACGCCGGTTTCGACCGGGCCGCGCCGAAGCGCCTCAAGGAAGCATCATGAGAGCATGCATTGCAGCGGCGGTCCTTCTCGCCTGGTCGGTCATGGGCGGGGGCATCGCGTCCGCTCATGATCCCGAGCATCCCGCCGACTCGGTCACCGGCGAGTTGGGGACCACGCACTTTCCCAATTCGGGGGCACCCGGCGCTCAAAAGGATTTCCTGCGCGGTGTGCTGCTGCTGCACAGCTTTGAGTATTCCGCGGCCCGCCGCTCGTTCCAGGCGGCGGAGCGGGAGGATCCGGGCTTCGCCATGGCCTATTGGGGCGAGGCGCTCACCTTCAACCACACGCTTTGGGGCGAGCAGGATCTCGAGGCCGCGCGGGCCGCACTCGCAAAGCTCGGGGCGACGCCCGCGGAGCGCGCCGCCAGGGCGCCGACCGCACGCGAGCGCGCGTACCTCGCCTCCGTCGAGCAGCTCTACGGCGAGGGCGACAAGGAGCGGCGCGATGCGAACTTCAGCGCCGCGCTCGGCGCCGGCGCACGCGCCTACCCGGACGATCTCGATGCCCGGTCGTTCTATGCGCTGTCGATCATGGGGCTGACCGGTAGCACCCGTAATGTCGCCAACTACATGCGCGCCGCGGCCGAGGCCGAGGCGGTTTATGAGATCGACCGGCAGCATCCCGGCGCCTTGCACTATCTCATCCATGCCTACGACGATCCGATTCATGCGCCGCTCGGCCTGCGCGCCGCGCGCCGTTACGGCAAGGTGGCACCCGCCGCCTCGCATGCGCAGCACATGCCGTCGCACATCTTCTTCGCGCTCGGCATGTGGGACGATGCGATCGAGGCCAATGTCGCTTCGTTGAAGACCGCGCGGGCCCAGGGCGACAGGGGTTATCACTCGTTGCTGTGGCTGCAGTACGCCTACCTGCAGGAAGACAAGCGCCGGGAAGCGGATCAGTTGGTGCAGTCGGTCGACCAGGATGTCGCGGCGGGACCGGGCAAGGAGAATCGCGCCCGCTTGGCGCATGCCCGTGCGATGTGGCTGGTGGATACCCGCGGTTCCGAGGCTCCCGGAGCGCGTTCGCCCGTGGACAGCAGCGGCATTGCCAACATCAACTACTTCGCGGCGTATGACTTTGCGCGCGGAATCACCGCGGAGAAGCCAAGCGAGGCGCGAGCGGCGCTCGGGCAGCTTCGCGCCCGGATCGAGAACGCGCGCACGCGGATGACGGGCGTGACGAAGAGCTGGCTCGACAACATTACATCCCAAGAGATCGAACAGGCGACGCTCATGGCGAATGTCCTCGCCGGCACCGTGCAATATTACGAGGGTGATAAATCCGCGGGCATCGCGCAGATTCGCGAGGCCATCGGCTCGGCCGATCGCATGGTGTTCGAATACGGGCCGCCCTGGTCGGTCAAGCCGTTCGATGAGGTGCTCGGCGAGCTGCTGCTGGCGGACGGACGCCGCGAGGAAGCCGCCGCCGCCTTTCAAAAGACGCTCGCGGTCTACCCGAATCGACGCCTGGCCCGAGAGGGGCTGGCGGCCTCCCAGACAATTCACTGAGAGAATAGGATGATCTTCATGCGCGACCACAAACTCATGGGGCTCGGCGCGGCACTGATCGCTACGGCTGTGGCTGCGGCGGATACGCCCACCGTGCCGCCGGCCAAGCCCCCGGCAGCCGTCGTCAAACCCGTCACCGAAACCCTGTGGGGTCGGCAAGTGACGGACAACTATCGTTACATGGAGGCGCTCGATCCAGCGACCATCGCATGGATGAAGGCCCAAGGCCGCTACACGCGATCCGTGCTCGATGCGATCGCGCCGCTCGCTCGTCTGCGGACCGAGGTCGCCGAGTTCTCGGCGAGTTTCGGCCTGATTCAGGGCTACGCGCAGTTCGGCGGCCGGGCATTTTACAATGAGCGGACTCCGGGGTCCGACAATTTCGATCTGGTCGTTTCCGACGCAACAGGGACGCGAAAGATCGTCGACATCGCGGCATTGCGCAAAGCCCACGGGGGAAAACCCTACGCCATTTCTTATTTTCTCGCTTCGCCCGACGGCGCCAAGGTCGCGGTCGGCATCTCGAAGGCCGGCTCGGAGGATGCGGTATTGACGGTCTACGACGCCCTCAGCGGTAAACAGATCGCCGGATCCATCGACCGGGCGCGCTTCGGTGCCACGGCATGGAGCGATGATTCGAAAATTCTATATTTCATTCGCCTGAAAAAGCTTGCGGCCACCGACCCGCAAACCGACACCTACAAGGATGCCACGGCGGACGCCTGGGACTTGAAGTCGGAACCCGTCGCCATTCTGGGCGCCACCGTCGGGCACGGTCCGCCGATCAAATCCGCGGAGTTTCCCGCGCTGGTGATGAGCGTCGGTGCGCCGTTCGCGGCAGCGCTGGCGATCAACGGCGTGCAAAACGAGCGCGACGTGTGGCTCGCACCGGTCGCCGAGGTGCGCGACCCGAAAACGGCCTGGACGCGGTTTGTCTCGCGCGACGACGGAATCACGGCTCTCGACATGCGCGGTGCGGAAATATTCCTGCTATCGCACAAGGATGCGCCCACGTTCAAAGTTCTTTCGGTTCGCGCAGGTCAGGGGCTCGAATCCGCCTCCGTGCTCGTGCCCGCGGAGCCCGATCGCGTCATCGAGGGGATTTACGCCGCCGCCGACGCGCTCTATGTCCTGGCGCGCCGCGGCGCCTATTCGCAGCTGCTGCGCATTCCCGCCGGGACGACCTCGATCGAGGAAGTGCCGCTGCCGGTCCAGGGGCACATCGACGAAGCGTTCGCGGATCCGCGCGCCCCCGGAGTGACCGTCAATCTCTCCAGCTGGGTCGTGGCGCCCACCATGTACGCGTACCGGCCTTGGAACAAGTCGTTTACGGATCTCAAGATCGGCGCCCGCGGCGATATCGACTCATCGAAGTATGTCGTCAGCGACTTGAGCGCGAGGGCGGCGGACGGCGTCATGGCGCCGTTGTCGCTCATCCAACCCAAGGACGCGAGTGGCGCGCGGATCACCATCATCGAGGCCTACGGATCGTATGGCATCTCGAAGCTCGCCGATTTCAGCGTGCGCCGCGCCGCGGCCGTGCGCCAGGGCATTACTTACGGCGTATGTCACGTACGGGGCGGCGGTGAGTTGGGCGAGGCCTGGCGCCTCGGCGGCAAGGACGCGAACAAGCACAACACCTGGGGCGATCTGATCGCGTGCAGCGAATACTTGATCGCGCGCGGCGATACGAGCAAGGACAAGCTGTTCATCATCGGCGGCTCGGCGGGCGGCATTACGGTGGGGCGCGCAATCACCGAGCGGCCCGATTTGTTCGCCGGTGCCATCGATCTCGTGCCTGCGAGCCATACCCTGCGCTCGGAATTCTCGCCGAACGGACCGCCGAACATTCCGGAATTCGGCACGGTCACCACCGAAGCCGGGTTCAATAATCTCTACGAAATGGACACCATTGGTCACATCAAAAAAGGCACCCAATACCCGGCGGTCCTCGTGACCACGGGATTGAACGACCCGCGGGTCTCGCCTTGGGAACCGGCGCAAACGGCGGCCGCGTTCCAGGCTTCCGGCACGTCGCGGCCGGTGCTGTTGCGCATCGACGAGGAGGCCGGCCACGGCATCGGCTCGACCAAGGCGCAGACCGATGCTCTCACCGCCGATTGGATCGCATTCGTCTTGTGGCAGGCAGGGGTGCC
>Ga0209048_10002870_pt1 | contig 16911 bp, 16 predicted proteins | sample FrelakmetCRP12CR_FD_187146 | JGI IMG/M metagenome (GOLD analysis project Ga0209048, IMG submission 187146) | Freshwater lake sediment microbial communities from the University of Notre Dame, USA, for methane emissions studies - CRP12 CR (SPAdes)... | ecosystem: Environmental > Aquatic >... | reverse complement strand
CTGGGGTGGGGGTGGCAGTCCGTGGGGCGGCGGCGGCAATCCCTGGGGTGGGGGTGGCAGCCCGTGGGGCGGCGGCAATCCCTGGGGTGGGGGTGGCAGCCCGTGGGGCGGCGGCGGCAATCCCTGGGGCGGCGGCGGCAATCCCTGGGGCGGCGGCGGCAATCCCTGGGGTGGTGGTGGTAGTCCGTGGGGTGGTGGCTATCCCGGGGGCGGTGGTGGTAGTCCGTGGGGTGGTGGCTATCCCGGGGGCGGCGGAGGTAACGGCTTTGGACCATTCAACTGGTAATTTTTTCCTGTTGCCGGTTTCTCAAGCTACCGATTTTTCGTGAATTGAAAACATGATCACTGTCATTGGCAACCTTAAGGGCGGATCGGGCAAGAGCACGATCGCCTTCAACCTTGCAATTTGGCTCGCCTGGCAGGAATGCGACGTCAAACTTCTCGATCTCGACCCACAAAAAACCCTGACCGATCTGATTGGGGTCCGGGACGAGGAAGGGTTCACTCCCCGCATCAAGTTGTTGCCATCCGACATGCCGCTGGAAAAACTCCGGCGGGAACGTGGCGAGGTAATCGTCGATGTGGGCGCGGCGAATATGGTCGGCATGTTCGCCGCCATCAGCCAGGCGCATCGCCTGCTGATCCCGGTGGTCCCGGGCCAGGCAGATGTATGGTCTACACAGCGCTTCCTCAGCATGATCGGCAGCCACCGGCACCCGGAATGCCAGGCGATCATGTTCCTGAATCGGACTGACCCGCTGGGCGGGTCGAAGGAAGCTCGCGAGGCTGCCGAAGCCATTTCGATGTTGAAGTCGGCAACCGCCTTATCCGCACGGCTGAGCCAGAGGGTCTGGCTGTGCCGAACATTGAGTGAAGGTCTCGCCGTCTTCGAGATGGAACCGCGCGACAAAGCGAGCCTTGAATTCCTGAATCTTACTCAGGCGCTCTACCCAATGATGCCAATCAAGAAAACCTGGTAATAGGAGTCAAGCTTCATGGCAACCCCCCCTTCCAATCAATCTGTCAGCAGTGGCGGCAGCCGGCGAACCTGGCTTTTGCTGTTGCTGATCCTGTTGATCCTGGTACTGCTTGTCTATGATCATGGCGCCGCCAAACATTACGGCGAGCAGGCCTATACCAAGGCCACGCGGGCAACCCACAAGGTTTCCAACTGGGCCAGGGAGCTCTACGCCTGCGGTATTCCTGGATGCGGGCCAAAGTCCGGCAACGCATCCACTGCGACAGTGCAGACCGAGCCTGGCAAGGTGGCAGTGGCCGACCAGAACACGAATGTTGCACCCGCCGCGCCAAGCGCCGAACCGGCTGCCGGCGCTGCCGACACACAAGCCCCCGCGCCAGCAACGGCGGCGCCCGGCGACCAAGCCCAGACACCCGCCGGGGGAAATTACCCGGCCTATCCGGCCTATCCGGCGTATCCGAACTACCCACCTGACTCGTCGTTCGGTAATCAAGGATCCAGTGTTGATTCCGCGCCGCCCAGCGGACCGGCAAGCGAAATGTCGCCATCCCCGGCAGCGCCGGCGGTCGCATCGGCACCGCCAGCGCAACCCTACCTTCAACCCTTGACACCGCCCAAGCCGTCCAAGCCGGAAACCGCCCCCGGTAAACCCGAGTACCCGGATTACCCTGCATATCCGCAGCATCCATCGGCCACGACTTCGCCGCCGATGCCGCCGGCAGCCATCGGGGCCCCACCCCGCGCACCCAAGTCAGATCAGCGACCTGCCCCGGTTGCAAACGATGCCGCCGGCGCCGATAGTCTGGCTCTGGCAAGAAATTCGGCGCTGGTGAGACGCCTCGGTGACTCAGTTCACGAATATCTCCGGTATCTGACAGCGCATCCGAACGACGTCGACGCCTATGGCGAACTCGGCAACGTCTACATGAAGATCGGTCGTTTTCCGGAAGCAGCCCAGAATTACTACGAAGCAGCAACGCGCCTGATCGATGCGGGGCAGATCAATGCCGTCGCCTCACTCATGCCGGTCATCCAGATGTATGAACCCATGCTGGCGACCCTGCTGAACAAAAAAATCGCCAACGCCATGGGAGAAAACCAAGGTTACCGGCGCTGAATATCAACGATTACACAATAATGACTTAGGGGACAGGCATGGTAGATAAAGAGAAACTAAGAGCTGAATTAGCAGGAGGTGGCTATCTCAAGGAGGTCTTCGACCCCACGGGCCAAACTCCACATTATGTGCGTTACATGGACAAGGCCGAAAGGGGCCTGCACACCATCAAATTGTTCGTCTATGCCGGAATGACGGCTTTTGTGGTCCTGGCGATCTTCGGCTTCTACCTGATTTCCAGACTGACCGAAGACGCGACGCGCATGGCAGACACCATAGAGCAGATGGAGGCCACCATGCAGCCGATGGGCCAGAACATGATGGTCATGACCCAGTCGCTGATGAACATGACGGATTCGGTCAACCGCATCCAGTACTCCGCAGGGCATATGGATCGGAGTTTCTCAGGGCCGATGAATACGATGAACCGTTTCATGCCTTTCGGTGGTGGCGGTGGCGATCGGGCCCAATATCCGCCGACACCCTTCGTGCCGCAAAACTACAGCGCACCACCGGCCAATGCCTATATGGGTCAGCCGATCCAACGCCAGCCAGCACAACGGTAGCCGCCGAGCAGTCAGGGAGAAGTCAATGCACAAAACATCGGGATTCATATTGCCATTGGCGATCATCAGCCTGGCATCGTTGCAGGGCTGCAGCACCGCTGAACAACGGGCCGAGGTCGAGTCCATCAAACCCGTGGCCGTGAAACAGGCTCCGGTAGAAACCGGCGCGACAGCATCCGCCACCTCACCCGCGCAGGTCGATGTCAGCAATCTTCCCGCACCCGTCGATCGCTACACCGTGATGCCGGGCGACACCTTGGGCGGCATTGCCGCACGTCAAGAGGTATATGGCGACGCCCGCCTGTGGCCTCTGTTGTATCGCGCCAATGTCAGCCAGATCGGGCCGGGTGGATTGATTTATCCGAAGCAGGTTCTGATCGTCGATCGCAGTCACAGGCAGGAAGATGTCAAGGCGCTAACCGTCCGCCCGAAGGCGGCCTCCGCGCCGGCCGCTGTTTCTGCCAAACCGGCGGGTGAGCCTCAGCCGGCTGTGACGGCTTCTGCCGCTTCACCTGTCGCCACCAGCGCGCCTGCGGCACCACCCGCGGCACAAGCGCCACCGGTCGTCGCACCTGCTGCGGCTACCACCAGCATGCCCGCCGCCCCCCCGCCGACGGCACAAGCGCCACAGAGCACCCCGGCCACCGCTAGCAAGCCTGCTACCCCGCCCACAGGACAAGCGCCGCAGGGCGCACCTGCTGCCAGCGCCAAACCGTCCGACTACCTCTACGGCGCCCGCAGGGCCTTTGCCGCAGGGGATACGCCTAGGGCCATTTATTATTATTCAGTGTATCTTGGGCAGAAGAACAACGATGTCAGTGCATGGGGCGAACTGGGTAATGTTCACTATTTCGACGGCAATCTTCCGGAGGCCGCCAAAGCTTATTTCAATGCCGCCAACCTGCTGATCGACAGCGGTCAGACAGCGCGCGCCATCGAATTGATACCGGTCATCGACGAAGGCGATCCCGGCCTGTCCGCAGCCCTTCATCAGCGTCTGACAACGATAAAGCGATAAGGCTGCCATGCTTTAACCCCGGAGCGGCCAACCCGCTCCGGGCCTGGTGCAAATCTAGGGACTGGTGACCGCCTTGCGCTTTCGCCTGTAAAAAAAAGCCCACCAGCGGGAAGCCGGTGGGCAAACGTCGCGTGTGGAGGAGAGGAACCTTTGCGACGGTGGAGAGAAGCGGTTCAGGCAGCCATTTTTTCGACGTGCGCCTGTTTTTCGTAAAGAAATTCGAGCACCGCGGCGCGGTAGTCGATGTAGGCCGGATCGTGCGCCAGGGTCAGGCGATGGCGCGGACGCGGCAGCTTGACTTCGAGGATTTCGCCGATGGTCGCCGCCGGGCCGTTGGTCATCATGACGATGCGGTCGGAAAGCAGCACCGCTTCGTCGACGTCGTGAGTGACCATGACGGCCGTCGCCTTGCTGACATCGCAGATTTTCATCAACTCGTCCTGCAACTTGGCGCGGGTCAGTGCGTCGAGGGCGCCGAAGGGTTCGTCCATCAGTAGTACCTTGGGCTGCATCGACAGGGCGCGGGCGATGCCGACGCGCTGCTTCATGCCACCTGAGATTTCGTGCGGGTACTTGCTGCTGGCGTGGTCGAGGCCGACCAGGTTGATCGCGGCGGCGGTGCGCTCCTTCAGCCTGGCCTTGCCTTCCTTGGCGCCGAAGACACGCTCGACGGCGAGATAGACGTTCTCGAAACAGGTCATCCAGGGCAACAGGCTATGGTTCTGGAAAACCACGGCGCGTTCAGGGCCGGGGCCGGCAATTTCCCGGTCTTCCAGCAACAGCACACCCGTGGTCGGCAGAGTTAAGCCGGCAATCAGGTTGAGCAGCGTTGACTTGCCGCAACCGGAGTGGCCGATCAGCGCGACGAACTCGCCTTGCTTGATGGTCAGGTCGATGTCGCGCAGGGCGACGAACTTGCCCTTCTTGGTATCGAAGGTCTGGCCGACGGACTGAATTTGGACGAACTTTTCCATGTTGTGCGCTCCGCTCATGACGATTCCTTGGTCAGCTTCCGGGCGAGCAGGATCAGGCTTTGCTCGAGAACCAGGCCGACGATGCCGATGACGAAAATGGCGATGATGATGTGTTCCACCTTCAGGTTGTTCCACTCGTCCCACACCCAGAAGCCGATGCCGACGCCGCCGGTGAGCATTTCTGCGGCGACGATGACCAGCCAGGCGGTGCCGATAGAGAGGCGGATACCGGTCAGGATGTAGGGCAGCACGGCCGGCAGAAGGATCTTGGTGACGACTTTCCACTCGGAGAGCGCCAGCACGCGCGCCACGTTGAGATAATCCTGCGGCACGCGCTGGACGCCTTGGGCCGTGTTCATGATCATCGGCCAGATCGAACAGATGAAGATGGTGTAGGTCGCCGCCGGGTCGGCCCGCTTGAAGACGAGCAGGCCGATCGGCAACCAGGCCAGCGGTGAGACCGGGCGCAGCAGGCTGATGATCGGATTGATCATTGCCGACAGGAACGGCGAGCGGCCGAGGATGAAGCCGAGCGGAATGCCAACCAGCGCGGCAAAGCCGAAGCCGATGCCAACACGTTGCAGCGAGGACAGGATGTTCCAGCCGATGCCCTGATCATTCGGACCGTTGCGGTAGAACGGGTCGGCAAACAGTACGCTTGCCGCATCCCAGGTTTGCAGCGGGCCGGGAATGCTGCCGCCCTTCATCGTGGCGATATACCAGATGCCAATCAGCACCACCATGCCGAGCAAGGGCGGCAGGATGGCGCGCCCCAAGGCGCCCAGTCTTTCGCCGATCGGTGTACCCGTTTCGGCAACCGGCAGGCTTGCGGTTTTTTCCATTTTCTTTTCCTTGACCGGTTCGGCGACTGCTTCCACAACCGGCTGGCTGGTTATGCTGCTGCCCCCCAAGGGGGCTTCCTGCCGGGCGCGGTCGACCGGCTTTTCAAGGCCAAAATCACCGCTCATCGTCAATGCGCTCATGATTCTCTCCCTGGCCTCAGGCCTTGACCTTGAATCCATCGGCATACTTGGCCGGATCCTTGCCATCCCAAACGACGCCGTCGATCAGCTTGCTGCTGCGCATATCGCTCTTGGGCAGCGCGACGCCTGCTGCGGCGGCACCCTGCTTGTAGACGTCGATGCGATTGACCTGCTTGGCGACCGCCAGGTAATCCGGATGGCTCTTGAGCAGCCCCCAGCGCTTGTGCTGGGTCATGAACCACATGCCGTCGGACAGGTAGGGGTAGTTCACCGCCCCGTCGTTAAAGAACTTCATGTGGTTCTTGTCGTCCCAGCTCTTGCCCAGGCCGTTCTGGTAGCGGCCGAGCATGCGGGCGACGATGACTTCGGTATCGGTATTGACGTAGGCCTTCTGGGCAATGGTTTCGGCCGTCTTCTGCTTGTTCGGCAGCGAGGCGTCGATCCACTTGCCGGCGTCGAGGATGGCGGCGACCACGGCACGCGCCGTGTTCGGGTTCTTCTGCACCCACTCGGCGGTCGTGCCGAGCACCTTTTCCGGGTGGTCGACCCAGATATCCTGCGTCGTAACCGCCGTGAAGCCGATGTTGTCCATGATCGCGCGGTTGTTCCACGGCTCGCCGACGCAGTAGCCGTCCATGTTGCCGACGCGCATGTTGGCGACCATCTGCGGCGGTGGCACGGTGATCGTCTTGACGTCCTTGAGCGGGTTGATGCCCTGCGCCGCCAGCCAGTAGTAAAGCCACATGGCGTGGGTGCCGGTCGGGAAGGTCTGGGCGAAGGTGTAGTCCTTCTCCTTCTTGGCGACCAGTGCGGCCAGGCTGGGGCCATCGGTGGCCCCCTTGTCCTTCAGCTGGTTGGAGAGGGTGATCGCCTGGCCGTTGTTGTTCAGGCTCATCAGCACGCTCATATCCTTCTTCGGGCCGCCGACGCCCAACTGCACGCCGTAGATCAGGCCGTACAGCACGTGAGCGCAATCCAGCTCGCCATTGACCAGCTTGTCGCGCACCGAAGCCCACGACGCTTCCTTGGTCGGGATGATCTTGATGCCGTATTTCTCGTCAAATTTCATCACCGAGGCCATGACCACGGAGGCACAGTCGGTGAGCGGAATGAAGCCGATGCGGACTTCCTTCTTTTCGGGGGCATCCGAACCGGCGGCCCAGGCACCGCTGCGGACGCCGGGGGGTACCATGGACATTAGCGATGCTCCCAAAGCGGCTGAAACAAAATCACGACGCGAGAATGAAGACTTTGCCTCCACGGCCAATGCCAAAACCTGTTTGTTGTCTTCCATTGCCAGCTCCTTGATTTTGCGTATCCAAAAACAAAAAGAGCGTCACACCCGGGCACCATGCGGCAGCTCGGATGGACGCCCTTGTCCGGTGTGCCGGCTTTCGCCCAACACTTGCCCGGCCGCCATTGACCGTGCCATGTATGAACTATCGCAATGGTCGTGCCAGCTTAGTCAAAAAGAACTAGTTCTTTTTTAAGTCCATTATTTTCAATAACTTGAGTTGAATTAGTCGTGCCGAGCGGCGAACTGGACAATGCACTGTTGCGGTGCAACATGTTCGGCACCCGCACTGCTTTAGAGAAGCACCCGCGCCATATCGATGATATCGCGAGCCACTTTGACCAGCGGCTGGCTGCGTTCCATCGCCAGCTTGCGCATGGCATGGTAGGCCGCATCTTCGTCAAGACCCCGAGCTTTCATCAGCACGCCCTTGGCCTTGTCGACCAATTTGCGGTCCGATAATTTTTTGGAAACCTCATCCAGTTCGCGACGCAGGGCCTGGGTATCCTCAAATCGCACCCGGGCGACGTCGACAATGGTCTTGATCCGTTTGGGGTCGAGGCCATCAACCACATAGGCTGAAACACCGGCCTTCAGCGCATCACGCATGGTTTCCCGGGCTTCTTCCTGGGTAAACACAACAACCGGCCGCGGCATGTTTTTATTCATCGCCGCCAAGTGCTCCAAGGTATCGCGACTCGGGCTTTCGGTATCGATCAGGATCACATCGGGTTGCAACCTCTCGACTTCAGCGGTCAGATTTTCAGCACCCGCCAGTATGGCGGCCACCTGATAGCCGGCAAGGGCGAGTCCGGCGCAGATTTCTCCGGCCCGGGAACGTGATTCGTCAATAACAAGTACAGTAAGCATGCAAGCAATCTAGCAATCTATAGGCCAGCTACCGCAAGGGCTGCAGTGGCCATGGCCTGGACGACGATTTCGTTTTCGCCGATAGCGGCGCCCAGTGAAAATTGCACTTCCGGATAGGTCGACCGCAACACATCGAGCATTTCCGGCACTTCACGCTTCAGATGCCCACCTTGGGCGATGAACATAGGCAAGACGACAATTTTCCGGGCACCTTGGGCAACCAGTTGGGCCGTGCTTTCAGGCAAGGATGGGGCGATGAATTCGAGAAAGGCCAACTCGACCGGCACATCCGCCATACGTTGGCGAACGACGGCTTGCACCCGGCGCAGGGGGTTGCCCCATTCCGGGTCGCGGGCGCCGTGGGCGAAGAGGATGATGGCGGTGGTCATGGGATATGCGCTCCGAACAGGTGGCCGATTATCCCGTCCCGGAAGGAGAATGACCAGCCGGACGCCAGGCAAGCGCCACCAGCGCACTGGCGCCGAGGCTGGTGACCATGAACAGCGGCAGCAGGCTGACAAACCCAAGTACCCAGACGCCCGACGGGCTCTGCCCCAGCATCGATTTTGACGCGGCACTCATGGCGGCCCCGGCCTAGTGCAGCATTTTGAGCAACAAAACGAAGTTGACCGCGAGCGAGGCGGCGGCGACGATTTTCCACAGCATGAGCGGGTTGCGCTGCACCAGCGGTTGCCGGCCGGGCGCGGCGACCGGGCGGCTGGCCCCGCGCTCGAGGGCCAGCAGGAATTCCTCGGCAGTTTCGAAACGATCCCGAGCCTCGCGCGCCACGGCCTTAAGCAGGATGTTTTCCAGCCAGCCGGGAATTTCCGGGCGCCAGCGGGTCGGGCGAGACGGCTCGCCGAATTTGGGCGTCTGGAAAGGTTCGATCTCGCCATAGGGGTATTTGCGGGTCAGTAGATGGTAGAGCGTAACACCCGCCGCATAGAGATCGAAACCGGGTTCGGGCGCCGCCCCTGCATACAGTTCGGGCGCCATGTACGATGGCGTGCCGGCCTGGCCGATGGTCTCGTCAGGTCTGCGCTCGGCGAGGCTGATCGCCACACCGAGATCGAGGATGCGCAGCGTGCCGTCCTGCCCGAGATGGATGTTGTCCGGCTTGATGTCGCGATGCACGATGTCCAGCCGGTGTAGCGCCGCAATACCCTTGAGGAGCGCGACGCCAAAGCGCACGATTTCACCGACCGGAAAATGCTGATCGGCATCGAGCCGCACCTGCAGCGTGGCGCCGGCGTGCCAGGTCATCAGGTAATACAGGCAGCTCTTTTCCTCGGACGGCACTACCTGCGGGAAGAAGGGCGAGACGACACGGCGCGCCCGCCACTCCTCCATCAGCAGCGCGGCGGTCGCCCCGGCATCGCCTTCCATTGCCGGTTGCAAGGTCTTGAGCACCAGTTGCTGACCGTTGCGCGAATTGCGCACGCGGTAGAGCAGCGTTTCCCGCGCATCGTGGAGAATTTCCTCAACGACCAGCCCGTCGAGCTCGTGACCGACCTTTAGCCTATGCGGCAGCGCCAGGCTGGCGGCGCTTTCCAGACTGTCGCGCAGGCTGGCCCCGGGCAGCGCCAGCACGTCGATGACGACGGCCGTCGCGTTGTCGTGCCCGCCCTGCGCCAGCGCCAGGCTGGTCAGAGCAGCGGCAGCGGCCTGCGGCTCGGGATGATCGAGCAGCATCTCGGCCATCAGCGCGTCGGGCAACACGCTCCAGACACCATCGGAAATCAGCAGGAAGCGATCATTCACCGCCAGTTCGCCATCGGCGAAGTCCATCAGCACGCGCGGGTCGAGGCCGATGGCGCGCGACAGTACATTCTTGAGTTCCGGATGCTCCCAGATGTGATCGACGGTCAACGGCTGCAACATGCCGTCGTGCAAACGATAAATCCGGCTATCGCCAATATGCGCCGTGTAGTAGCGTCGACCGCGCAAGACCAGCGCCGAAAGCGTCGTCGCCATCCCCGCCAGTTCGGCGTTGCGGCCGGCTTCGGCGATTACCCAGCGATTGAGCGCCGTAGTTACCGTTTCGATGGCGCGCGGCACGCCCCAGGTATCCGGTGTCGCGAAATAATCGGCGAGCAGGCCGCGCACTGTGTATTCCGCCGCCTCGCGGCCGCCCTTGTGACCACCGATACCGTCCGCGACGGCGGCCAGAATGCCCTTGTTTTCAAGCTCCTGACCGTCGGGCGTGGCGATGCCACAGAAATCTTCGTTCCGTTCGCGCGGACCGGTAAGCGAGGCATGGCCGACAGCAACTTTTAAGGGCATGACAGTTTTCCAAATGAAAAAAGCAGAGCAGCCTTAAGCGCCCCGCCCTAGGGCCAGCCTTAGTTTCTATGGTCCTAATACTGATGACTGCAACTTTACGTCAGATCTTGGCGGCCGTCAGATGGCTGGCGCCCCACGTAGTGCGCCAGCGGGTCTTGACGCCGGTCAGGCCGACCAAAGCGAGCACGGCGAGGCCGGCGAAAATCAGGAAACCAAGCTGGTAGCTGCCGGTCAGCTGCTTGGAGTAGCCGAGGCTGGAAGCCAGGTAGAAGCCACCGACGCCGCCGGCCATGCCGACCAGACCGGTCATGACGCCGATTTCCTTCCTGAAGCGCTGCGGCACCAGCTGGAACACCGCGCCGTTGCCCATGCCCAGCGCCAGCATGGCACAGACGAAGACGCCCAGCGCCATCCAGGCTTCCGGCAGGCCGAAGCTGACGATGGCCAGGAAGATCGCGGCGAAGATGTACATCACGGTCAGCGACTTGACGCCGCCGATGCGGTCGGCCACGTTGCCGCCGATCGGCCGCACCAGCGAACCGGCGAAGACACAGCCGGCGGTGAAGAAACCAGCCATCTTCGGATCGAGGCCATATTGCGTGTTGAAGTAGATGACCAGCGAGGAAGCGAGGCCAACGAAACCGCCAAAAGTCACCGAGTAGAAGAACATGAACCACCAGGCATCCTTGTCCTTGAGCACCTTCATATACTCGGCCAGGGTCTTGGGCGGCGGCGCGTCCGGCGCATCCTTGGCCATGAAGATGAAGGCGATCAGCACGATGACCAAAGGAATCAGCACGATACCGAACACATTGACCCAGCCGAAGGCTGCCGCCAGGCCCGGCGCAAACAAGGCGGCGAGCGCCGTGCCCGAGTTGCCGGCACCGGCAATACCCATCGCCGTGCCCTGATGTTCGGCCGGATACCAGCGCGAAGCCAGCGGCAGCGCGGCCGCAAAGGAAGCGCCGGCGACCCCGAGGAAGAGGCCGAGGACCAGCACTTCACCGTAGGAATGCACACCGATCTGCCAGGCGTAGAGCATGGTGGCGATGACCACGACCTGCCCGATAATCGCCGCCTTCTTCGGCGACAGGCGATCAACCAGGATACCCATGATGATGCGCAGCAGCGCCCCGGCCAGCACCGGCGTGGCAACCATCATGCCTTTTTCAGCATGCGACAAGCCAAGCTCCTTGGCGATGCTGATGCCAAGGGGGCCGAGCAGAACCCAGACCATAAAGGCGAGGTCGAAGTAGAGGAAGGCGGCAAGCAGCGTTGGCGTGTGGCCGGCCTGCAGGAATGATTTCTTGTCCATTTTGGGTCTGTTTTCCGGGTTGACCGCGCCCCGCAGGAAGTACCCTTGGGGTATAGCAACGGCCGTTGAGGGAGGAGAGATTCCAGCGCATGGCGTCGTCGCCATCAGCCCGCCCTCTTTGACGGAAAATTCGCTGCACTGCACAACCCATCGCAAGCGGCGTGCCAGAGTCACAATCAATTGATTTTTATGAATAGTCTGCAGCGGAGCAAGGTCACCACGCACCAAAGATGTGCACGCCTATTCACGGTGGTGCAGTTATTCAGGCGTGGCGGCGTCTAAAGCGGTTCATCCAAAAATATCGGCTACCGGCCAGTTCGGGTCATTGACGACACTCAGAGAAGGGGATCATTGGCGACTGCTTCGCTCCCGGTGGCTGTCGTTCAGTGACACACAGGGTATCCTGTCTCCACTATGGCAGGTATCCATGAACGGTAAGACTCAAGTGTTTAGCTCAGGAGTAGTTGCGGCGCTCGGTGCAGCGCTGCTCTTTGGCGCCAGCACACCGCTGGCGAAAATGCTGTTGCGCAATGTCGATCCCTGGCTTCTGGCGGCACTCTTCTACCTCGGTTCCGGTATTGGTCTGACACTGTGGCGCGCGCTCACCCGGGCCGCAACTGTCCGTCTTTCTCGAGGGGAAACTGGCTGGTTGGCTGGGGCCATCCTTTCAGGCGGAGTGGTTGGCCCTGTCCTCCTGATGTTTGGTCTAACAGGCATGCCGGCCTCAGGTGCAGCCCTGCTGTTGAATGCAGAGGGTGTTTTGACAGCATTATTGGCCTGGGTGGTCTTCAAAGAGAACTTTGACTACCGTATTGCGCTCGGCATGGCAGCCATTGCCGCAGGCGCTGTGGTGCTGAGTTGGCCGGGGGAGGCGCAGTTCGCTGGTGCGCTGCCAGCATTGGCGATACTGGGGGCTTGCTTGGCATGGGGCATCGACAACAATCTGACGCGCAAGGTCTCTCTAACCGATGCAACATGGATTGCAGCGGTAAAAGGTATGGCCGCCGGTAGCGTGAATCTCGTGCTCGCTTTTTCCCTTGGCAACCGTCTGCCTGATTGGCCCATCACGGCAGCAGCCATGGGGGTTGGATTGCTCGCTTACGGGGTCAGCCTTGTTTTGTTTGTCGTCGGTATGCGCCATCTGGGCACCGCTCGTTCAGGTGCTTACTTTTCAGTGGCGCCCTTCTTTGGCGCGCTCATTGCGCTCTCCACCGGAGAACCGCTCACCCTTCAACTGACTATTGCCGGCGCCCTAATGGCGATTGGCATCTGGCTGCACCTAACGGAGCGGCACGAGCATAAGCACATCCATGAGGAAATGGAGCATAGCCACGAGCATGCGCACGATGAGCATCATCAGCACGCTCATGACTTTCCTGTAGGTCCGGGCGCAAAGCACACGCACCGTCACAGGCACGAGCCCTTAGTTCATGCACACGCTCACTTTCCCGATGCCCACCACCGGGAACACTCGCACTGACGTGTGCGATACGGAGTGGTACGGCGTGTATTGCGATCATGGAAGTAGCAACTGCGTCGGCGCATATTGCAGCCGTCCGGCAGTTCATAACCTTACGCCGCTCAGGGTCTTGGATTCAACCGGTCGATGCAACTGCTCAAAGGCAGCAGGTCGACCTGAACCGCTATTAAAGCTACGCACTATGGGCGGCCGGTGATGGATGGCGGTCATACTGGAAGAAACCATCCCGAACGTCAGCTTTGTCGTTTCTGTCAGGCCGTTCCGCGCCCAACACTGCCTGATGCCCACAGCACTCAAAATGACAGATCAACGCGATCTGGCCGCCATTCACGTTGACCCGCCTAGTCGGCAAGTCACTGCTGTTGGAGTGCGAGCCTTACTTCTGCCTGGGCAGCATGATCGTCAGCGCGTTGTCGTGCAGGACATGGTGATGATATAGAGCCGCTGCCGTGTGGATGCCAATCAGCCAGTAACCGATAGTGCCGGCCAGTTCATGCCATTCTTTGATCTGCTTCGCCAGATCCGCGTTCTTGCCAACCAGCGGCGGGAGTTCAAGGCCAAAAAAGGGCACCGGTTTTCCGGCGGCGCTGAGAATCAGCCAGCCGGCCAGCGGCGCGCCGATCATCAACCCATACAGGGCGACGTACATCAGCTTGGCGATTTTCTCCTGCCACGCCGGCGACGGCGGGCTGGTGGAGGGTGTTGGGGCGATGGCACGGGCCAGTAGACGCAACCAGACCAGACCAAATACGCCAAGGCCGAGCATAAAATGCCATTGCTTGAATAGCTCGCGCGGCTCGCTGTCTTTGGGGAAATAGCCCTTGAGTTCAATGCACGCGTAAACGCCCACCATCAGGGCCAGCATCAACCAGTGCAAGCCAATAGACAGGCCACCCCAGCGAGCCGCAGTGTTTTTCCAGGTCATTGTTGACTCCTTGGGCTACTGATAGATCAGCGCAGTGTGTTCCGAAAATCTTAAGGGTGCCTTATACCCGTACAGAAGTCTCCCGATTACGCTTTGTGAGCAGTGGCGAGACACTGCCCAAATTTGCTGAAATCTGGACAAAATTCGCTTAGAATTATTTCAACTCTGGCGTACGCCTACTCTTTGGGCCATCCGGTGCCATTCGCAAATTCACGAAAATTTCGACGTTCGCCTCAGCAACTTCCCTCACTAATTCAAGCGCAGGGAAGTTGGTGGATGTCCTATAGCGTCTGCAAATAGGCCGCGACGTCTTTCATGTTTTGCTCGGTTAGGCCATGCGCAATGGTCTTCATGATGCTTCCTTCGGGCCGTTCATCGGTTCGTTGGAAGACCATTAACTGCTTGGTCAGGTAATCAGCATGCTGGCCAGCCAGTCGTGGGAACTGTGCATTCCCCTGTCCAACGTCGCCATGGCAGCTCGTGCAAGCAGGAACATTGCTCTCGGCCACGCCATTCTTGTAGATGGCCTCGCCAGCGCTGATGACTTCAAGCTTTTCACTCGACGCAGCGGGATTTTTGACCGGTGTCTGTTTCCCAAAATAGGTAGCCAGTCCTTTGATCTGGTCGTCACTCAGACCACGGCTCAAGCCCCACATATATTCAAATCCTGCCGGGTCTGCACGGCTTTGCCCACGGAACCCGGTCATCTGCAGGACGAAATACTCTTCAGTCTGCCCGGCAAGATTCGGGAAGTTTGGAGAGATCGATGTTCCCTCAACACCATGGCAGTTCGAGCAGACCTGCTGTGCCATGACCGTAGCCGAAATATCCGGATTTCCCAGCGTGCGTGATCGTTCAAGATTAGTACAAGCGACAATGCCGACAGTGGCGGCTAGACATCCAATCGTTAGCAGTTTTTTCATTTTTCAATCTCCGAATACCACCGTGAAGTCAACAGTTTGTAATGCAGCCAATAGAAGGCGACTTTCACGATCAGTAGGCTCCCCACATATAGAAGAACAAGGTGTTGTTGTCCTTGGCGTTACGCCCCCACCCATCGTAGTTGGAAGAGGCGCCGAGGTACTTGGAGAACATGGTGTACTGCAGTCCGATCCGGGCATATTGCAAGGGAAGAACGAATGCTTCGGCAGTCCAGCCCGTGGTGTCTTGTTTGCCTGTCACGTTATTGGCAACCGAAAACAAAGTCGGACTGCCATTTACATCGAGGCCCGTGGGGTCGCCGGAAACGCCCATCTGATACGCCGAGTTCGAGCTGCCATGAAGCCCGAAGTAGGACAGACTGCCACCGTAGGTAGCCCGGTAAACATAAGATCCCTTGATCCGGAACAAATTCAGCGTGTCGGACGAATTTGTCAATGATTGGGCATTGGTACCGGTGTTGGCGCCACTGTTGGCAATTCCGCTATTACTGTCATAGGCACCAGGTTGGCCACCTGTCCCAGAATCGTACTTGATGTGCTCATTCAGGTAACTCACCTGGGCGGTAAATGTGTGCGGGTCGAGAATGTACTGGTACTGGGCGTCCAGACCCCAATCGTTATACTGGGTCGTCGGACTCGACGAATCGGTCGGGTCGTTATGCAGTTTTGCCGACATTCCAAGGGCGCCGAACATCAGGCTATGCCCACCCCAATCAACGGTGTACGCAACACGCCCGTAAGGTGCGGTACCCGAAATGCGGCTCGCATTGAAGTTGCCGTAGGTAAACGCTTTATTGTTGGTCGATTGGTAGCCAGCCAGTTCGGCATAAATGGTTTTGTCCCAATACACGTAGCCACCGATGCCCAGCACTTGTTGGGCGAGTCCTCCTGCCACTAGCGGGGAAGCCGGAATTTTCCCGTAACTGCCTCCCCAAGCGCTACCCGGAGCCACATCAAATCCCCAGGCCGGGGCGCTGTTCCAGGGGTCCTGTGCGGTCGGGTTGTTGTTCAACGTCATGCCGAAAATCACATCCCGCTGGGGGTCGATGAAGCGGTCCGCATATCGGAAGTCGGCGTTGTCAGACGCCCATGACCCCGTCCATTTATCGGGTGTGTTCCAAGTATTGTATGTGGCTTGGTAAAAGCCACCGATGTTGTCCGTAATCTTCCCCGCCAAGAAAATACTGCCGGTTGAAACGATCAAATCTCCGTTTTTCATCGGAAAATCGTCCCGCGGATCGCCAGCCGGATTGGGGTTGTTGGTATTGCGCATCTTGGTTCCGGAAACCACGGCCATGGCAGACAAGGGAATAGTCCGCTCACCCAGTGTGTAGCCCGTGAGCTTGAACATGCGACCGTACGAGGTCAGTTCCGGAAAATTGCCTCCGGCATGACAGGCCACGCAGTTCTGGCCAGTTTGTCGGGCAAATGCCGGAAGCGCGAAGCTGTCCGCCGAGTAGCCAGCGGCAAAGACCGAAATGAACGTTGTGACGAACCACAGGGACTTCCTGATTGCGCCAAAAGCTCGTATTGAAGTTATTTTCATGACACCCCCTCAGAGTAATCTGCCCCAGTAGCTGAGCATTGGCAAGCAAATTGCAGCCAGATTCATTGATAGCAATTCAACCTGACGTTTTCCTGACGATCCAAACGGTTAGCGGATTTATTGACGAGGGTGTCATTAATTCGCAATAGAATCGACCCGCTGCCGTCATTCGGGTCATGAACTCACGCGTCTGGCTCCGTCGGACGCGATCAAGGATGTCGGAAAAGCGGATTTTCTGCGCCTCCAAACGAAACGTCGTTGCAGGGTACGCTGTCTCTGCGCGAGAGGTATTGACGGAATTGCGCGACCTTGATTGCTCAGGCAGCAACAGGGTTAAAGCCCTGCCACTGCTCACAAAGTGTTCGCGTTTACATGATCATCGGAAGTCGCGCACACATGGTCAATTCTGATCGCGCAGCAACAAGCGTCCAGCCACGGTTGAAGATCGGGCGGTACCCGGTCACTGGGAGGGCGACCTGCTGTTCGGCAACAGCAGCAGCCAAATTGCGACCCTCGTCGAACGTCATACACGCTATGTGATGCTGGTGAAGGTCGCCGGCAAAGATACCGAGACGGTCATCAACGCCTTGATCAAGAATGCTCGCAAGTTGCCACAGGAA
>Ga0209048_10002869_pt1 | contig 16911 bp, 14 predicted proteins | sample FrelakmetCRP12CR_FD_187146 | JGI IMG/M metagenome (GOLD analysis project Ga0209048, IMG submission 187146) | Freshwater lake sediment microbial communities from the University of Notre Dame, USA, for methane emissions studies - CRP12 CR (SPAdes)... | ecosystem: Environmental > Aquatic >... | reverse complement strand
AGCGCCCGCCTGCTCGCGGATGCGATCGTCGCCGTGCATCTCGCGTTCATAGTATTTGTCGTGGCGGGAGGATTGCTCGCGCTCAACCGGCCGGTTGTGGCGGCGCTGCACGTTCCCGCCGCGCTCTGGGGGGCGTGGACCGAGCTCACGGGAACCGTGTGCCCGCTCACGCCGCTGGAGAACTCGCTGCGCCGGGAAGCCGGGGAGGCCGGCTACGCCGGGGGCTTCATCGAGCACTACGTCATCCCGCTGATCTACCCGGAGGCGCTGACCGCGCGGACACAGGTCACGCTGGGCGTCCTCGTCGTCTTGATCAACGCCGTCGTGTACGCGCTCGCGTGGAGGAGGTGGCGAAGCGAGCGGCGGCGGAGGGGGAAACCGCCGGCATGACGCGCTTCGGCTGCATCCCGGGTCCGGCCCGTTCCGCGCCGCGCGCCTGGAAATCGCGTTTCGCGCATGACTCCGGCCGGGCAATGGCGTACGCTTGCCGGCACGGGATTCGCTCGGGGGGCGGCCGCGCTCGACAGCGGCCCGACAGCCTCCCGCCCCGACGGACCGCCCGCAAGCCTACCCCCCTCAGCCAAGGAGACACCGCATGACCCTCTGTCCCATCGCCATCGCCGTCGGTTGCCGGAAATGCCCGATCTTCGCCGTCTGTCCCGTGAAGGGCGTCATCGGCGACTACAAGAAGGAAGACGACGCTCCGGCAAAGGCCACTCCGGCCAAAGGCAAGGGTCCGGCAAAGAAGGGCCGATAGCGGCGCCCCCGCGTCCCGTCCGGGGCGCACGAGCCGCCGACCGAACGCGGGCACGGTCCGGTCGCACGACCCGCGCTTCGTGACCTCGCTTGCGCACCGGTCCTGCCGCGGGTTGCTCTCCGGGTGGCGGGCGGCGCGGAGAGCGGACGGCCGATCGGCAGAAAATCGCCGCCACTTCGGGCAAACTTACGGCTTCGAGCCGATCGGGCAATCCCCATGATCCACGCAGCCATCACCGGGTGGGGCAAATGCATGCCCCCTGCGGTCCTGACCAACGCCGACCTCGCGTCGATCCTAGACACCGACGACGAATGGATAACCTCGCGCACCGGCATCAAGGAGCGGCGCGTGTCCCACGTCACCGGCATCGAGCTCGCACACGTGGCGGCAGCCCGCGCGCTCGCCTGCGCCGACCTCGCGGCGAACGAGGTCGAGCTCATCGTCTACGGCAGCTGCTCGAACGACGAGGTCGTGCCCAACTCCGCCTCCGGCGTCCAGTTCCGGCTGGGCGCCGGGCGCGCCGCCTCGATGGACGTCAACACCGCCTGCACGAGTTTCCTTTACGGGCTTTCGACCGCGAGCGCGATGATCCGCACGGGCGTCGTGAAGAACGCCGTCGTGATCGGCGTCGAGCTGATCTCGCAGTTCATGGACTGGACGAACCGGGGCGTTGCCGTGCTGTTCGGCGACGGCGCGGCGGCCGTGGTCCTGCAGGCGACCGACCGCGAGGAAGGGCTCCTCGGCGAGCGCCTGGGCTGCGACGCGGACGTGCGCGCGATACTGCGCGTGCGCGGCATGGGGACCGCCTATGCCCATCACGGCGTCATGCTGGGTGACACCGGATGGAATTTCGACGGCCAGGAAATCTTCAAGCGCGCGGTCGTCGCCATGGCGCACGCGTCGCAGGACGTGCTCGCCAAGACCGGTCATACGATCGATGACATCGATCTCGTCATTCCCCACCAGGCGAACCAGCGGATCATCGAATCGGTCGCCAAGCGCGTCGGCGCGCCGATGGAGCGCGTGTACGTGACCGTGCACCGTTACGGCAACATGTCGTCGGCCACGATTCCGGTCGCGCTCGTCGACGCGTTGGAGGAGGGCCGCGTGAAGCCCGGTGCGCTTATCCTGATGCCCGGGTTCGGCGCCGGCCTCACCTGGTGCTCGCATCTCGTCCGCTGGGGCGAGCGGACGAAACCGCTCGGCAGCGCGAACATCGAGCTCCCTCCCTGCACGCAGACCGCGCTCGACCGCGTGCGGCATCTGATCGCGGTCAAGCAGCCGCCCGACCGCTCCGACGCGGGGCTCGCAGCGGCAAAGCTCGCGGAAAACCTCTAGTCGCCGCTGCGAGTGGCATCGGAGCCGAAGCGTTCGCGGACTGACGCGTGCAGCACCCTAAGCCCGGCGCGCCGGCGTGCATCGGAGCGGGAGCGCTCGCGGCGGGCTTAGGGTGATTCATGCGCCCGCCGCGAGCCCTCCCGCTCCGATGTGATCACCCTGCGTATGTTCACGGGCCGACCGATGAATTGCGCCAACCCCGTCCGCGAGCCCTCCCGCTCGGCCGTATCCGGCTTCAGCGCCACGCCGTACGCAGGCTACGTATTGACGAGCTTCCGGTGCGCCTGCACGCTCATCAGGATGCCGAGGCCGATGAAGAGCGAGATCAGCGCGGTTCCGCCGTAGGACACCAGCGGCAGCGGCACGCCCACCACCGGCAGCACGCCGCTCACCATCCCCATGTTGACGAATGCGTAGGTGAAGAACATCAGCGTTACCGCGCCGGCGAGCAGCCGCGCGAACAGCGTCGACGCGTTCGCCGTGATCATCAGCCCGCGGCCGATCAGCAGCAGGTAGAGGACGAGCAGAACGACGCTTCCGATCAGCCCGAATTCCTCGCCGAACACCGCGAAGATGAAGTCGGTGTGGCGCTCGGGCAGGAAATCGAGGTGCGTCTGCGTGCCGTTCAGCCAGCCCTTGCCGATGACGCCGCCGGAGCCCAGCGCGATCGACGCCTGCGACGAGTGGTACCCCGCGCCGAGCGGGTCGCGGGTCGGGTCAAGGAACGTGAGGATCCGCTCGCGCTGGTAGTCGTGCAGATGCGGCCAGAGCAGCGGCGCGGCAGCGCCGGCGAGCACGCCGAGACCGACGATGATCTTCCACGACAGTCCGGCAAGATAGAGCACGTAGAAGCCCGACGCGCCGATCAGAAGCGCGGTGCCGAGGTCCGGCTGCCGCTTGATCAGATAGACCGGCACTACGATCAGCACCGCCGCGAGCGTGAAATCCTTCCAGCCGATCCGCCCTTCGAATTTCTGGAAATACCAGGCGAGCATCAGCGGCAACGCGATCTTCATGAGCTCGGACGGCTGGAAGCGCCCGACGCCGAGGTTCAGCCACCGCCGCGACCCGTTGACCGTCACGCCCCAGAGGGCGACGGCCACGAGCAGCACGACGGCAAGCGCATAGAGCGGTACCGCGGCGCGCGCGAGCGTCTGCGGGGGGATGTTGGCGACAACCCACATCAGCACCAGCGCGAACGCGAGGCTTATCGCCTGGCTCGAGAGCCGCGCGACACTCTGGTCGGTCGCGGAGAACAGCGTGACCAGCCCGATGCCCGCAATGGTCAGCGCGACCCCGAACAGGAAGCTGTCGATACGCCGCGACAGCACTTCCCACAGCCGCGCCAGGATCTGTGCCATCAGTCGCTCTCGTCTTCCGCGTCGGGCGCGGCGATGGCGGGCGCCGGACCCACCTTCCTGGCGCCGGCCAGGTAGTAGTCGAACACCTGCCGCGCAATCGGCGCGGCCGCCTGCGCGCCGAATCCGCCGTTCTCCACCAGCACCGCGAGCGCGATCCGCGGCGCGTCGGCGGGCGCGTAGGCGATGTACCACGCATGGTCGCGCAGGCGCTCGTCGACGCGGCCGGACGCGTACTTCTCCCCCTTCAGCGAGTACACCTGCGCCGTGCCGGTCTTGCCGGCACTCGCGTACGCGGCATGGACGAACGCGGCGGCGCTCGTGCCTTCGCGAGGAACGCCGGCCAGCGCGTTCTTGATCACCGCCAGGTTCTCCGGCTTGAGCGGCACCGTGTGCGTCGGCTGCGGCGTGATCTCGCGGGTCTCGTCCGACCCGATGCTGCGTATCGCCTTCACGAGATGCGGCTGGTACGCGACGCCGTCGTTCGCGAGCGTCGCGATCGCGTGCGCGAGCTGCATCGGCGTGAAGGCGTTGTACCCCTGCCCGATGCCGGCGGAGATGCTGTCGCCCAGATACCACTTGCGGTGCTCCTCGCGGAACTCCTTGCCGGAGAATCGCTGCCGCTTCCACTCCCGCGACGGCAGCACGCCCGAAAGCTCGCCTTCGATGTCGATGCCGGTCTTCCGTCCGAAGTCCAGCTGCGACAGGAAACGGTACGTGTCGTCGATTTCCGTTTCGCTGGCGAGGACGTAGTAGTACGTGTCGCAGGAAACGACGATCGACTTGTACATGTCCACGCTGCCGTGGCCACCGGGCTTGTCGTCGTTGAACCGGTGCGCCGCCCCCGGCAGCTGGAAATAGCCGGGGTCGGAGATCGTCTGCCCCGGCGTGCGCCGTCCCGACGACAGCGCCGACAGGGCAAGGAACGGCTTGATGGCAGAACCCGGCGGATACGCGCCCCGGAGCGGCCGGTTGAGCATCGGCTTGTCGGGCGACTCGTTGAGCAGCTCCCAGTTCGCGGGATCGATGCCGTCGACGAACAGGTTGGGATCGAAGCCGGGCTTCGAGACGAGAGCGAGCACCTCGCCGTTCGACGGGTCGATCGCCACCAGCGCGCCGCGCCTGGTCCCGAACGCCGCCTCCGCGACCTCCTGCAGCTTGATGTCGAGCGAGAGGGTGAGATCGTTGCCGGACGCCGGGGGCGCGCGCGACAGCGTGCGCACTGCGCGCCCTCCGGCGTCCACCTCTACCCGCTCGACGCCGGTCGTACCGTGGAGCTCGCGCTCGTAGGCGAGCTCGACCCCGACCTTGCCGATGTAATCGGACCCCTTGTAGTTCGCGCCTTCGTTCCACTCCTCGATGCGCGCCAGGTCACGTTCGTTGATGCGGCCGATGTAGCCGACCGCGTGCGAGGCGAGCTCGCCATACGGGTATTGCCGGAAGAGCCGTGCCTTGATCTCGACGCCCGGGAAGCGGTAGCGGTTCACGGCGAAACGCGCGACCTCGTTGTCGGTCAGACGCGTGCGCAGCGGCAGGCTCTCGAAATTCTTGGACTCGTCGAGGAGCTTGCGGAAGCGCTTGCGGTCGCGCGGGGCGATCTCGACGATCTCCGCGAGAGCGTCGATCGTCTCGTCCAGGTTCTTCACGCGCGAAGGCTGGATCTCCAGCGTGTACGCCGAATAGCTCTGTGCCAGGACGATTCCGTTGCGGTCCCGGATCACTCCGCGGTTGGGGACGATCGGGATGATCGCGATGCGATTGGTTTCGGCCAGCGTCTCGTAGTGGTGGTGCTCGACGACCTGGAGATAGAAGAACCGCCCGACCAGCCCGCCGAGCGCCACCGCCACGAGAGCGCCCGCGATCGAAAGCCGCCGGCGGAACAGAAACAGCTCGCGCTCCGGATTCTTGAACTCGGGCCCACCGAACGCGGCGCCGTCGCCGTCACCGTGCCAGCGGGATTTGAAGAGGGAGCGTGCCACGGCAGTGTCAGCGCATGCCGCCGGGCGCGCTCACAGCTCGGCCTTCGAGCGCTGGGGCCGCTGCGGCCACTGCAGCGCCAGCGTGACGGCCGGCCACAGCAGCGCGCCGACCAGCGGCGGCACCGCGTAGGTCCACCGCGGGACGGACGCGCCGCCGATGAAGCGGACCAGCAGCACGAGCCCCGCGCCGAGACCCAGGAGCACGGCGACCTGCGCCGCCTGTTGCCAGAGGGGAAAGCGCAGGACGCGCCTGCGGAAGTACTCGGCCGCGTAGGCAAGGAACGCGTAGGCGAGCGCGTGCTGCCCGAACAGCGTTGCATCCCCAACGTCCATCACGAGGCCCACGCCCCAGGCGATTCCGACGCCGACGTAGCGCGGCTCCTGGATGCACCAGTAGAGCAGCACCAGCGCGACGAAGTCGGGCCGCAGCGCGAGCGCGACGCCGGACAGCGGCAGCAGGTTGGCGACGAGCGCGAGCGCGAGTGTGACGACAATGAACCACGGCCGGACGGGACGCAGGATTTCCTCCGGCCGCGCCGTCGAGAGCTGCGCGATGTTCGACAGCGCCATCAGGGATTCCCCGCTCCCCTGCGCTTGGCCTTGCCGACCTTCTTCGCCACATCGGGCTCGGCCGCCTCTTCCGGTCGCGGCGGGGCTGCCGCGGCCTGCCCCAGGACCAGCAGGTACCGGCTCCGGTCGACTCCCGCAAGCGGCGCGCAGGTGATCCGCGCGAACATCTGGCCGGTCTCGCGCTCGAGCGTCGCCACACGGGCCACGGCCAGTCCGGGCGGATACGTGCCGTCGAGCCCCGACGTCACCAGCACGTCGCCAACCTGGATGTCCGCGCTCGGCGCCATGAATCGCAACTCTGGCGCGCGCCCCGCGCCGGCGCCGTAGAGCACCGAGCGCACGCCGCTGCGCTGAATCTTCACCGGCACCGCGTGATCCTTGTCGGTGACCAGCGTGACCTCCGCCATTCTGGGAAACACGCGCGTCACCTGCCCCACGACGCCATCCGCGTCGATCGTCGCCTCGCCGGGCCGGATGCCCGCATCCTCCCCCTTGTCGACGAAAAGCTTCTGCGTGAACGGATCGCGGCTCGTGTAGAGAACCTCGACTGCGACGACGGCGGTCGCGTGGTGTTCCTTGACGTCGAGCAGCGTCCGCAGGCGCGCGTTCTCCTGGTCCGCCGCACGGAGCCCCTGGGCGACGGCGGAGCTCTCGACCAGCTGCCGTCTGAGTGCGACGTTGTCGTCGGTGAGCGAGCGCTGCGAGGCGAAGTAGCCGACCAGCCAGGACAGCGCCTCCCCGGGCATCTGCGCCGCCCGCTGGACCGGGTAGAGGACGGCTCCCGCGACGCGGCGGACGTCCTCGAGATAGTGGTACCGGGTGTCGACGAACAGGAGCGCGACGGAGACTACGCCGAGGAACGCCAGCCGCGCGAGCGGCGACGGTCCGCGGTGGAAAAACGCGGGCGGCTCGACCGGGATGTAGCGCATCGCTCGTTGAGCGCGTGGCGATCAGCGCGGCCGCGAGGGTTGCGCTCTCGACGCCGTACGCACGTCGCCCGCCGGATCTAGTCTGACGTGAAGATCGTCGACAGCTTGTCCATGTTCTCGAGCGCCCTTCCGCATCCGCGCACCACGCAGGTGAGCGGATCGTCGGCGACGATCACGGGAAGCCCGGTCTCTTCCATCAGCAGCCGGTCGACGTCGCGCAGCAGCGCGCCGCCGCCGGTCAGCACCATGCCGCGCTCGGCGATGTCCGCGCCGAGCTCCGGCGGCGTACGCTCGAGTGCGCTCTTCACGGCGGACACAATGCTGTTCAGCGGATCGGTGAGCGCCTCCAGGATCTCGTTGGACGACACCGTGAAGCTGCGCGGAATGCCCTCGGCGAGATTGCGGCCCTTGACCTCCATCTCCTTGACCTCCGAGCCGGGGAACGCCGAGCCGATCGTCTTCTTGATCAGCTCCGCCGTCGTCTCGCCGATCAGCATGCCGTAGTTGCGGCGGATGTAGTTGACGATCGCCTCGTCGAACTTGTCACCGCCGACGCGCACGCTGCCCGAGTACACCATCCCGCCCAGAGAGATGACGCCGACTTCCGTCGTGCCACCGCCGATGTCGACGACCATGGAGCCCGTCGCGTCCGAGATCGGCAGGTCCGCGCCGATCGCCGCCGCCATGGGCTCCTCGATCAGGTAGACCTTCGACGCGCCGGCGCCGAGCGCGGACTCGCGGATCGCGCGACGCTCGACCTGCGTCGAACCGCAGGGCACGCAGATGATGATCCGCGGCGACGGCGAAAAGAGCCGCGACTCGAGTACCCGCTTGATGAACTGCTTCAGCATCTGCTCGGTGACGGTGAAGTCGGCGATCACGCCGTCCTTCATCGGCCGGATCGCCGTGATGTTGCCCGGCGTGCGGCCCAGCATCTGCTTGGCGGCGAGCCCGACCTCCTGTATCACGCGTTTGCCGTTGGGCCCGCCTTCCTGGCGGATCGCCACGACCGACGGCTCGTTCAGCACGATTCCCTTGCCGCGAACGTAGATCAGGGTGTTCGCGGTCCCGAGATCGATCGCGAGGTCGCTGGAAAAATATCCCTTGAAGAACTCGAACATGAAAGCGTCAGCCTGCGGAGGTGTGGGACCCGGGAACGGACCCGGCGGCCCGAAGGTCGGGAGCGGCGGTTGCTGCTCGGAAATATGACATTATGATAACCTATCGCGCATCGCACCTGCACTGATTATGTGCGGAAATCCGGGAAAATCGGCGGTCGCCGCCGGCCGGCCCCGGTCCGCGCAATCGCGCGCGATCCGACCTTTCCGGGCCCCCGATTCGCCCCAAGGCACAGGAGCACTCCGAGACCCATGACGATCTCCCACGCCGACATCCACCGGATCGCCCACCTGGCCCGCATCGAAATCGATGCCGGGCAGGCCGAGGACGTCCGCGCGAAGCTCGACGCGATCTTCGGCATGATCGACGAGCTCGCCGCCGTGGACGCCGCCGGGGTGGTGCCGATGGCGCACGCGCAGGACGTCACGCTAGCGCTGCGCGCGGACATGGTCACCGAGGCCGATCGCAGCGCGCTCTACCAGAGCGTCGCGCCCGCGGTGGAGCACGGATTGTATCTGGTGCCGAAGGTCATCGAGTGAGGTCGCCGGCGAGCGAAAACGTGAAGGGTTGAGCGAGACGGGCCCGCGCCCGTCGCAGCCGCGGCGCCGCAGTTTCGCCGTTGCGCGCCCAGTGCCCGGCCCCGCCCGCCCCCGCCTACGCACGGCCATCCGACCATGCTCAACGCCTCGATCGCCGAGCTCTCCTCGGCGCTGCACGCGAAACGCCTGTCGAGCGTCGAGCTGACGCAGGCGCTGCTCGCCCGGATCGCGCGGCTCGATCCGGCGCTCAATGCGTTCATCACCGTCGACCCCGAGCGCGCGCTCGCGGACGCGAAGGCCGCCGACGCCGCGTTCAGCGCCGGGGCCGCCGGCGCCCTCACCGGCATACCGATCGCACACAAGGACATCCTCGCCACCTCCGGGATGCGGACGACCTGCGGTTCGCGGATGCTCGCGAACTACGTGTCGCCGTACGACGCGCACGTCGTCGAAGGACTGGCGCGGGCCGGCACCGTGCTCGTGGGCAAGACCAACATGGACGAGTTCGCGATGGGGTCGTCGAGCGAGACGTCGCATTTCGGCCCCGTGCGGAACCCCTGGAATCCCGAGTACGTTCCCGGCGGCAGCTCCGGCGGATCGGCGGCCGCCGTGGCCGCGCGGATGGTGCCGGGCGGCACGGGCACCGACACGGGAGGCTCGATCCGCCAGCCCGCTGCGCTTTCGGGAATCTGCGGGCTGAAACCCACGTACGGGCTCTGCTCGCGCTACGGGCTGGTCGCGTTCGCTTCCAGCCTCGACCAGGCTGGCCCTCTTGCGCAAACCGCCCGCGACCTCGCGCTGCTGCTGAACGCGATGGCCGGCCACGACCCGCGCGACGCCACGTCGCTCGACCGCCCCGGCGAGGACTACACGCGCACACTGGACGAAGCGCGCGGCGGCAGGCCGCTCGCCGGCCTGCGGATCGGTTTGCCTCGCGAATACTTCGGCGAAGGGATCGACCCCGCTGTCGCGGCCGCCGTCGACGCGGCGCTCGCGGAGCTTTGCGCACTCGGCGCGACGACGGTCCCGCTCGCGCTCCCCAACGTCAGGCTGGCGGTGCCGGTGTACTACGTGATCGCGCCGGCCGAAGCCTCCTCCAACCTTTCCCGCTTCGACGGCGTCCGCTACGGCCACCGCGCCGCGAAGTATCGCGACCTGACCGACATGTACCGGAAATCACGCGCCGAGGGTTTCGGCGCCGAGGTCAAGCGCCGGATCCTCGTCGGCACCTACGTTCTTTCGCACGGCTACTACGACGCGTACTACCTGAAGGCGCAGCAGGTGCGGCGGCTGATCGCGGAGGAGTTCCGACGCGCGTACCGGGACTGCGACGTGATCGCGGGCCCGACCGCGCCCACCGGCGCGTTTCGCCTCGGCGCGATGACCGACGACCCGCTGCAGATGTACCTCAACGACATTTTCACGGTGGCGGCGAACCTGATCGGGGCGCCGGCACTGTCGATCCCCTGCGGTTTCGACGGGAACGGGATGCCCGTCGGGCTGCAGATCCAGGGCGATTACTTCGCCGAAGCGGCGATGCTGGACGTCGCGCACCGGTTCCAGCAGGCGACCGACTGGCACAGGCGGGTTCCCCCGATGGCGGCGCCATGAGCGCGCCGGGCCGTCCCAAGCGCGAATTGCTCCCCCCCGGGGGGACGGCGCGCAGCGCCAAGGGGGCCCAATGAAGTGGGAAGTCGTCATCGGGCTCGAGACCCACGCCCAGCTGTCGACGGCGTCGAAGATCTTCTCCGGTGCGTCGACGGCGTTCGGCGCGGCGCCCAACACGCAAGCGTCCGCGGTCGACATCGCGCTGCCGGGCGTGCTGCCGGTGCTGAATCGCGGCGCGGTCGAGCGCGCGATCCGCTTCGGGCTCGCCGTCGGCGCCACGATCAACCGGATGAGCGTCTTCGCACGCAAGAACTACTTCTACCCGGACCTCCCGAAAGGCTACCAGATCAGCCAGTATGAGATTCCCGTCGTGCAGGGCGGCTCGCTGACGATCGCGACGCCGCAGGGCGAGAAGACCGTGCGCCTCACGCGCGCACACCTCGAGGAGGACGCCGGCAAGTCGCTGCACGAGGACTTCCACGGGATGACCGGGATCGATCTCAATCGCGCCGGCACGCCTCTCCTCGAGATCGTGTCCGAACCCGACATGCGCAGCGCCGCCGACGCCGTCGCTTACGCGAAGATGCTGCACGCGCTGGTGCGCTGGATCGGCATCTGCGACGGCAACATGCAGGAAGGCAGCTTTCGCTGCGACGCTAACGTCTCGGTCAGGCCCGAAGGCGAACCGACGCTCGGCACGCGCTGCGAGATCAAGAACCTCAACAGCTTCCGCTTCCTCGAACAGGCGATCGAGTTCGAGATCAGGCGCCAGATCGAGCTGATCGAGGGAGGCGGCACCGTCGTGCAGGAGACGCGGCTCTACGACCCGGACCGGCACGAGACGCGGTCGATGCGCAGCAAGGAAGACGCGCAGGACTACCGGTACTTTCCCGATCCCGACCTGCCGCCGCTCGCGATCGACGACGCGTGGGTCGAGCGCGTGAAGGCCCTGCTGCCCGAGCTGCCCGACGCGATGAAGGCGCGGTTCGAGTCGCAGTACGGCCTCACCCCCTACGACGCGCGCGCGCTGACGGCGAGCCGCGAGCTCGCCGCGTACTTCGAAACCGCGGCCGCCGCGCTGCCGGGGGGCGCGAAGCTCGCCGCCAACTGGGTTCTGGGCGAGGTTTCGGCCGCGCTCAACAGGGCAAGTCTCGACATCGCCGCCGCGCCGCTGTCTTCCCGCCAGCTCGCGGGTCTGCTCGCGCGCATCCAGGACGGGACGATCTCGGGCAAGATCGCGAAGGACGTCTTCGACGCGATGTGGGCGGGCGAAGCTTCGGGCGACGACGCGGCCGACGCGATCATCGCGGCACGCGGCCTCACGCAGATCTCCGACGCGGGCGCGATCGCGGAATTCATCGACGCCGTGCTCGTCGCCAATCCGGCGATCGTCGCCGAATACAGGGCCGGAAAAGTGAAGGCGTTCAATGCGCTCGTCGGCAAGGCGATGCAGGCCACGAAGGGCCAGGCAAACCCGGCGCAGGTCAACGCGATCCTGAAAGACAAGCTGGGCGCGTAGAAGGCACTGCCGAACATCGGGCCGGACGGACGACGCCCATCCTGATCGGGCGTTGCGCACGACAACGGCAGGTCCCGATCAACGCCGTGGAAATTCTCCACATTCTTCGCCGGTGGCGACGAATTTCCCCACTGAGCCCGTTGCCAATAAGCGATGGGCGCACACGCGTGCCGCCACATCGCCGCCCGCCGGTCCGAATCGGGGCGAATGGCCTACCGCAACAAGTCAAAGCGCGTTGTTGTACAGGCTCGACCCGTTGCAGACACGAGGCGCGCCCCAAGAGCGGACGCGTTTGGCGTGCCCGAGAGACGACGTTCAACGCGCCTCAGCCCTGCGCTCTTGCTTCCCACTTTGGGGCATCGACTCCCTTCACGATGAGCCAAAGGACGAGCCCCAGTTCGGCCACGAAGCCGGGCAGCAGGCTCAAGGGGAACAGGGTCGCAGCCAGTGCCGACGCCACGATCTGCGCAAAGCTGTTGATCAGGTAGCCCACACCTCCAATGACCAGCAGGATGGCCACCGCAACCAGGAAGAGCTTGGCGACGGCATAGACGCCGACGAACGTCACGCGAAAGGACGCCGCCGGCAACGCCAGGTTCCGGCTCACCGGCTTGAGCAGCACGTACAGGATCATCGCGAGTCAAACCCGGCGGCCCTCCGACGGAAGGCCGCCGGAATGACATGCCGTCAGTTCGCTGCGAAGCAGTAGAGCTTGCCTGCGCCGCCGGTTTGCACCAACGCCGGGTCGCTGCAGCCGGCCGACGGGTGCGACGAATTCCACGAGTTCGCACTCGGGCTCGCATCCAGGCCCATGCGGTCGTGGTGCCCGACCATCGCGCTGCCCTCACTGCTCTTCGTCCAGTTGCCGCAGGTAAGGTCGTCGCTCTCGGGGAACGCGGTACCGTCCGGCTTCGATCCGGTCAGAACGTCGTGCTGGTTCGGACCCGGCGGGTTGTCGATGCGCGCGAGCACGCGGTCGCCCTTCTCGGTCAATCCTGTCTCGCGGTTGATGTTGCTGCCCATGTGCAGTTCATCCACGTTGCGGGCCACGACCACGCCCTTCGCGTTCTGCCACGGACCCTTGCCGATGCGATCGCGCGCATTGACCGCGTTCGCACCCTGCGTGCTGAGGTAGGCACGCCACGTCTTGCTGCCGGCGCCCACGGCAGTAGCGAGTGCCTGGCAGTGCTTGTCGGCGCCGGCGAGGCCGCCGAAGTCGGCGCCCTTGCCCGACCCGACGCTGGTGATGAAGAACGTCATTTCCGCTGCCGACTGTGCGTGCGCCGGCCCGCCCGCACCGAGCGACAAAGCTGCGAGGCAGACCACGCTTACGACATTGCGCTTCACGATTGCTCCTCCATGAACTCGTTGGGATCGGGCGGACAGGTCGGCGATGCACCGGCCTGTCCGGACGCCGAACATTACATCAACTGCAATTGCTCCGGCGTGCTCGAACCCGGAAATCGCAGCGCGCGTGCTGCGCCGCCCTGCCCTGGCCGCTCGGCGAGATCCGCTTCGACCGGAGCCCAAGGCCATGTGCATGCACGGCAATGTCAGACAGGACGTCCGGGAAGACTTCTCTTGTGTGCCGAGAACCGACGAAACCGCGAATGGCACGACCGGATCCGACCGCAAGGGTCCGCGAGCCGGGGGTTGCTACGCGCACAAGCGATCGGCGCCGTCGCAAGACGCAACCAATGCCTGGCGTGCGGGCCCGTGGCTGCCGCAGTCGGGCCCTGCAGCGCTGATCCTTCCCGAGCCTTCGCCGCTACTTGTTGAGCCGGGTGATCTTGTTGCCCTGAAGGCCGACGCCGCCCATCAAGCCCTTTTGCCCGAAGACAAAGGCGTACACGTCATCCTTCATCGTCACCGATGTCATCGACCTGGCCATTCCTTCGTCGACGACCACCACGCTGGGCCCGACGCCGACCTCGAACCCACCCGTATCGGTCAATGCCTTGAGCGCCTTCTCGTTCATGAAGAACATCGCGTACCCGAACTGCTGCGCACCAGCCTGCAAGCCGAAGGATGCGCCCGACGTGTTGTAGTAGCCCGCCGCCTTGCCTCCCCTCAGCAGCACGCCATCGCCGCTCTGGCCGCCGACCATCAATCCGGCCTTCGTGATCTTCGGAAACACGAGGACCGCTACTGCATTTCTGCCGAGCGCCTTCGCAGCAGGAGCTTTCGCGACGAGGGTGTTGTAGGCCCTCTTTGCATCGGCTTCGAGCGCCCCCCGACCCTGTGAGGATGCAGGCATCGTCGCTCCGGCGAGCGCCACTGCGGTCATCAGCAACAGGATCGAGCGGAACGGGATTCGGCCTTTCATTGTGCCTCCTTGTTCGTTTTCGGAACAGGCTGGACGGGCCTGGTCGGCAAAGTCCGTGTGACAAGCGGCGTCCTCTCCGTGCTTCGTACCACCTGCGAATAGTGTCACGCCGGTGGCGCGCCACGTCGTTGACGAACGTCAATCAAGCCTGGGAGGCAAAGGTCCCTTGCCGATTCGGCCGGTCCCGCGATGCCGCCTGCCGCCCAAGCCCGCGGTCGACCCAACCGCGTCATGCGTGCGCTGCCGCGGCGGCGCTCGGCCGGCGACGCGGGCGCCCGGTCTTCCTTCAACACGGCGGCGGTCACCCTAGCCCGGAACGCCGATCTACGCCCGCCTTGATCTGCGGCAAATTTCCCCCACGGCGCCGGCGCAGAATGCCGCAGCGGGGCGGGTCGTGCCGGGAACGCTGTTGTCCCGGCGCCGGCGGTCGCCTACGATACCCGGCAGCCGGAGTCGACTCGCGCGGCTGGGTCCCCGGCTGCCGAAACGGAACGAGAAAGAGGGAGGTACGTATGAAATCGATGCGCGCGGTACTTGTGCTAGCGGGTGTTGGACTCGCCATTGCGACGGGATCGGGGGGAGCCGCCGCGCAATCGGCGACGCCCGCCACCCCTCCGAAGATCGGCTCCACGTTGATCGGAAAACTCGAGGGACCGGAGATCATCCGCGACGCCAGGGCATTCCCGAAGACCTTCAACGAAGCGCCGATGCTCGCCCCGGAGGTGAAGGCAGGGAAGCTGCCGGCGGTCGACAAGCGCCTGCCCGAACCCTCCCAGCTCTTTGTCGTGAAGCCCCTGAAGGAAATCGGAAAGTACGGCGGCAACTGGCGCAGGGCGTTCACCGGACCGGCCGACCACGAGAACGGCAACCGCATCAATTCGGCCGACAAGATCCTCACTTTCGATTACACGGGCACGAAGATCATCCCCAGTCTCGCCCGCGACTGGAAGGTAAGCGACGACGGCAAGACGACGACGATCTACCTCCGCAAGGGCGCCAGGTGGTCGGACGGCAAGCCCTTTACCGCAAACGATTTCATGTTCTGGTACGAGGACATCTACCTCAACAAGAACATCGTCCCCACGCCCTTCTTCGAGTTCCAGATCGACGGCAAGGACGGGAAGATGCGGAAGATCGACGACTACACCGTCGCTTTCGAATTCCCCGAGCCCTACGCGTTCTTCGTCTATCAGCTTGCGGGAAGCACGGCGATCGGTGCCGGGCTCGCGACGCGCGGGGGCTTCCAGAACTTCGGCGGCGCCTACGCGCCGGCCCACTACCTGAAGCAGTTCCTGCCCAAGTATTCCTCCGAGGAAGCGGTCAACAAGAAGGCCAAGGATCTCGGTTTCGACAGCTGGGTGTCGCTGCTCAAGAACCGGTACAGCTGGGCGCTGAACAACGAGCTGCCGGTGATGACGCCCTGGAAGACCGTTTCTCCCATCAATACGCCGACGTGGTCCATGGAAAGGAATCCCTACTTCTGGGCCGTCGACACCGCGGGAAACCAGCTTCCCTACATCGACAGGATCACGATGACGCTGGCCGAGAACACCGAAGTCGCGAACCTGCGAGCAATTGCCGGTGAATACGACATCCAGGAACGGCACATGCATCTTTCCAAGCTGCCGGTCTTCCTCGAAAACGCGAAGAAGGGCAACTACAGCGTCCACCTCGACCCGGGCCTCAACGGATCGGATGTGGCGATTCACATCGGCAACTCCTATGAAGCCGATCCGGAGATCTCGCGACTGCTCAAGAACAAGGATTTCCGCCACGCGCTCGCTCTGGGCATCGACCGCGACCAGCTCAACGAGGCCTTCTGGCTCGGTGTAGGCTCCGCCGGATCCGTCGCTCCGGCGCCGGACACGATCTACAGCCCGGGTGCGGAGTGGAACAAGAAATGGGGCGTACTGGACCTCAAGCAGGCCAACGAGCTCCTCGACAAGGTCGGGCTCTCGAAGAAGGATGCCGACGGGTATCGGCTGCGCACCGACGGAAAAGGGCGCCTGCGTCTCGAAATGGTGACGGTCGGCGGCCAGTTCGTTCCCTATACGCAGGTAGGGGAGATGATCAAGCAGCAATGGAAGAAGATCGGCGTCGATGTCGACATCAAGGAACTCGAGCGTAATCTCGCCTTCACCCGGGACAACGGCAACGAGAACCAGATGATCACCTGGGCGAACGACGGATCCGAAATGCTCTTCCTCTTCCCCCGCCATGCGCTGCCCGTGGACGCCGCCGAAAGCCACATGGGCATGGCCTTCGCCAAGTGGTATTCGTCCAAGGGAACCGCCGGAAAGAAGCCGGACGATCCCGAAATGCTGCGAGCCTTCGATCTCTTCCGCGACGCCTTCGGCATGAAGGAAGACGATCGGATCAAGAACGGGAAGGAGATCTGGAAGATCATCGTTGAACAGACATGGAGCATCGGAACGGTCGGCCAGTCGCCGGCGTTCATGGGCGTGCGCATCGTCAAGAACAACATGGGCAACGTTCCCGACCGGCAGGTGAATGCGCAGCACGCCCGGACTCCGCATACTTCGATGCCGATCACGTTCTACTTCAAGTAGCGCGACGGCGGCCGCCCGCAGGGCGGGTGGCCGCTTTCCGCGTGGTCGCCGACGGGCGCTCGTGCGCCCTCCATTCAGGGAGTCCCCATGGTGGCCTATGTCGTTCGCCGCTTGCTGCTCGCCGTGCTGACGGTCTGGGCCATCTCGGTCCTGTCCTTCATCATCATCCACCTGCCTCCCGGCGATTACGTCACCTCCTATATCGCCTCGATGTCGGCGTCGGGAAGCGCGGTTTCCGAAGGCGAGGCGACGGCGCTGCGCGAACAGCTCGGTCTCGACAAGCCCATCACGATCCAGTA
>Ga0209048_10002868_pt1 | contig 16912 bp, 16 predicted proteins | sample FrelakmetCRP12CR_FD_187146 | JGI IMG/M metagenome (GOLD analysis project Ga0209048, IMG submission 187146) | Freshwater lake sediment microbial communities from the University of Notre Dame, USA, for methane emissions studies - CRP12 CR (SPAdes)... | ecosystem: Environmental > Aquatic >... | reverse complement strand
CGCTGCGGAAGCGTTGAGCAAAATTGGGGAGCCTGCGATTGAGCCGCTGATCGACGCGCTAAAAGATCGAAATGGACTCGTTCGTGAGCGCGCTGCGGAGGTCTTAGGGGAGATAGGTAACGAAAAAAGCGTAAGACCGTTGCTCGAGACTTTCCACGACGAAGAGCTGTACGTGAGAGCAAGAGCGGTGCTAGCGTTTGAAAAAGTGAAAACAAGAAGTGTTAAAAGAGGTTTACCGTCAGGTATCAGAAAGAAGGAGTAGTATTTTCTAAATAAAACATATTAAGCTGCAGCTTCGACATAATATGGATCTGCACGTTGAGAACCCCTCACACCGCAAAAGATCCATTTTTAGCTCAACTCCCTGAATCAAGAAGCTGCAAAAAGTACTTGTGAAATCTCAAATCATCGCTCAATTCCGGATGGAATGACAGAGCTAATTTATTTCCTTGTTGCGCTGCAACACTATATTCCTTAAAGCGAGCTAAAACATCTATTCCTTTTCCGACTTGCTTAATTGCTGGAGCTCGAATAAATATGGCGTTAAACGGAGAGTCAAAACCTTTTACTTCTAAAGGAAGCTCAAAAGACTCGGCTTGCCTTCCAAAAGCATTCCTTTTTACCTGCATATCCATAAGCCCCAAGCCCTCTACGTCCCCATCTTGGTAGTTAGATAGGATGATTAATCCAGCGCACGTTCCCATCACTGGAATGTACCGATTCTTAAGTATCTCTTTATCAAGTCCTTCAAAACGCAAGAGCCTAGAAATTGTTGTACTTTCGCCACCTGGAATCACTAAACCGTCACAATTCTGAATTATTCCCTTCTTTTTTATTCGGACTATTTTGTAGTTCAAACCGCGCGAAACTTTTTCTAACGCCGTTATATGTTCAGAAACTGCTCCTTGAATAGCAATTACTCCTATTGTTAGCATTGAGTGGTTCCTTCTTGATGCCCCAAATGGCCACAGATTTTTGCTCGTACTAGTCTCGCAATACGTAATGCAGTCGATGATATCAAAACATATCGCAGCTAGTGCTTTTTCACACTGATAAGCTGCAGTGACTAGCAAACGCCCAATAACATATAAAAGATAGCACGCAACGGCGCAGTTTCAACTCAACCAAAGGTCTAATGAATCACGTACTCCAACCCCATACTCCCAAAGCGATAGCTATATAATTTGAAAATGTTTTACGTTTTACGTAACAAATGGCCAAAGATAAGATTTTCAATATTAGGGTCTCAGAAGAAGATTATATCAAGCTAAAAAACCTTGGCAGCATTAGAGCCCGCGAAATATTGCTTGATGCAGTCAATTTTGAACACGTTCCGAAAAGTGAGATGGAGAAACTCGTCTATAAGTATGACGAATTAGATGCGTCTTTGACTAGTTTTGAGCAGAAGCTAAGCGTCATCGAACAAAAGGCTCTTTCCAAGTTGATTGATGACGAATATGCTCGAACAGCACTCAGCGATTTTGAAGATCTTTTTCAACGAGTTGATCGCTCTGTCAAAAAACTAAATAAAGAGAGGTTCGAGCTCCTAAAAATGAGAAGGGACGGGACACGGTACCTTTACTTTGGCGTCAGAGAGCTTGCAGCTAAACACCGACTGAGCGAACCGCTCGATCGCACTGACGCCGAACTTTATAACGAGTTAGCTTCAAAGCAGTTGATTGACAACAAAGAAAAATACAAAAAAAGCATAAGTGAACTTGTCAAGGGCATTCAGGACAAGATCAAAGAAGAGGAGCTACTCTTAGATTCCCTAAGAGCGATGAGCCCTTACATAATAATGCAAGAGAATGTTCAAGGTCAAATTGACAGTTTGAAAGAAGAGATGAAGGATGTCATTTTCATTATCGAGCATATAAAAGCCCTCGAAAAGAAATATGTTAGCAACTTCTTAGAGAGTTTAAGGTTTAGCAGGGGTGATGAAGAGCCTTCAGCCTCTAAGCTCTTGGATAACGAAGAATATTGGGCACGTTTCCATAACTCAGACCTTTCCCTCTATGATAAGTTCGAGAAGTACCTTATCTGTTGTGGAGTCGATCAGACTAGAGCTAAGGCAATAGTCAAAAAACATATGACATAATCCTGCGTCTTGCACTTGACTAAAATCGCAAGTAGTAAAAAAGACAAAGATTAGTGGACTCGACGGGAATCGAACCCGTGGCATCCACGTGTTTCTCCTGAGATGCGAACGTGGCACTCTACCCCTGAGTTACGAGCCCTTAAACCTGCAACTGATGTCGCACTTTAAATAATTTGGGACTTTCAGTTAGGTAAGCAAGACCCTCAATCCACTTCTACCCTCACAACGGAGTTAAAAAAGGCTGGATCAGAATAGGATCTCAATATCCAGTTCTTCTGCCAGTTCCTTATAGCGGTTCCTTATCGTCACTTCAGTTACGCCAGCAACGTCAGCAACCTCTCGTTGCGTTCTCCGGTCACCACAAATAACTGAAGCTATGTAGATGGCCGCTGCAGCGACTCCCGTAGGACCTCTTCCGCTTGTTAGCTCCTTTTCCGCAGCTTGCCTCAATATTTCGACAGCTTTGGATTGAACCTCGCCCTTTAGTTTAAGGCCTGAACAGAACCTCGGAACATAGTCTATGGGTGAAGTTGGAGTCAATTTTAGATCTAGTTCACGTGAAATAAATCTGTAAGTCCTGCCGATCTCTTTTCGACTTACTCTCGAAACCTCTGCTATTTCATCAAGAGTTCTTGGAACTGAACATTGACGACAAGCAGCGTATAACGCGGCCGCTGCAACGCCTTCAATACTCCTCCCTCGAATAAGATTTTTATCGACTGCTTTGCGGTAAACAACGGCAGCAGTTTCCCGTACGTTTCTTGATAACCCAAGCGCTGATGCCATTCGGTCGAGCTCGGATAAAGCAAATGCCAGATTTCGTTCTGTAGCGTTTGAAACACGGATTCGCCGTTGCCATTTGCGCAATCTATATAGTTGTGCTCTATTCTTCGACGAAATAGACCGCCCATATGAATCTCTATTTCGCCAGTCTATCATTGTTGATAATCCCTTGTCGTGAATAGTGTAGGTCATAGGAGCGCCAACGCGGCTCCTTTTCATTCGTTGATCGTGATCAAATGCTCTCCATTCTGGACCCATGTCCATAAAGTCTTGATCAATAACGAGCCCACATTTATCGCAGACAAGTTCCGCCCTTTCATAGTCTTGGACTAGCTGTCGTGAACCGCATTCCGGACAAACAGCTTTCGATTCCTCATATTCTCCAAGCTCTTTTTGGCGCTCTTTTGCTACTTCCCGCGCTTTTGTGCGCTCTATTATTCTTTCCTTTTCCACTTCAACCATGATTCACCTTTGAGCTCAGACGTAAACCTTTTCTCCAAGCAGTTGTTTCAAATCAGCAGGAGTAAGTTTTTTAGATGGCTTCACTGATATATAGGGCAATATTACTGGACCAAATACGTCATGTACCTTGCCAATTTTTTTCATTCGCTTCGTTAATACCGCAGAATTAACCTTTGGAAATAAAGCCGCTCTAAGAATAATGTAGCCGTGATTTGAAACGTGAAGTACAATGCCTAACTTTCTCAACCCTGACCTCAAACGTTACATATATATATAGTTTCTGAAACTATTTAAAATTTTGGGAAACACTTATAAAATTTCATTGAGAAGCGATTTTGCATTTTGAATGGTTGCTCTCTGAGCTTCTTCCTCGCTTAAACCAGCGCCTCTAGCAATTCTTATTGCGTCAGCAGTCCCAATGAGCTCAGTCCCGTGACAATCGGTGTTTACCAACATTTTCGCGGCGATTTTTGCTACATGCCCATTAGTAACGTTGTGACCACATCGTGCGGTGAGCTCGAGATAGATGCCGTTTTGACGTGCAAGCTCTGCATCTTCCTGACTAACAAAACCTGGATGTGCAATGATATTGACGTCAGCAAGAGCGGCGGCTGCTTTGTTTGTTCCAGGCGCTACCGGCTCTACAATTGTCTCACCATGTACGATGATAAGTTGTGCGCCTAATGCCTTAGCCTTTTGAACAAGCTTTGGAATTTTTTCAGGAACAACATGAGTGATTTCCGCTCCAACAAGTACTTCAACGCCGCTAGACCCCTCTGCTGCCCGCTTTGTCGAACGTATCACTGAATCTATATTAGAAAAGTCAACGTGATCTGTTATCGCTATTGCTTCATGATCTGCGACATATGCCCGCCGTATTAGCTCACTTGGAAGAAGCACTCCATCGCTCAAAATGGTGTGCGTATGAAACTCTATTCGTTTATTCATGCATTTAAGAGTCGTGCTGGGCTCGCATTGATTTTATTTTGCGCACAATTTGCCGCATCGCGTCTCGCTTACTATCGTCTAAGTCTATGAGCACCCGGCCTTTATACTCCCACCAAGACCTTGGGTACATCTTTTCATCTTCACAAGTAGGATTTAGTCCCAATTCCTTAGCTGCTCGCATGATTTCGTCTATACCTGGCGCTCCTATTGAGTCTTTCTTTGCCAAGATTCGGCCCTCTTTGCGCGTTTTATGCGCGTCCATATATATGGGCCAAACAATTCTTTTTGAGTTCTTCGCCATCGTATGATAGCCGTCAATATAGTAGATATTTTAATATTGTCAAACCAGCCATTAAAACCTATGCACAGGGTTGAGATAGCGGTGGGCCGCGATGTTCTTAAACGCAACAAAGAAGAAGCGACTCAAAACCTAGAGGTGTTAAGACAACACAACATTAAAGCATTCGATATCCTAGGATCAATCGGCTCAGGAAAGACCTCTATTATAGAAAAGGTCGTGCCGATATTACAGCGTAAGGGGTGTCAAATTGGAGCAATTGCTGGTGATGTCGTTGGTGAAGATGATTTTCTTCGAATGAAAGCGCTGCACATTCCGGTTATTAACCTAAACACCGGAACAGAATGTCACCTCGACGCGCACATCGTAGGACACGCGTTAACTAAGTTGCCTCTCAAAGAATTGGACCTGCTTTTTATTGAGAACGTTGGTAATATGGTATGTCCAACAGATTTTGAACTTGGCACAGATGCAAGAATCGTCGTTGTAAGCGTCACCGAGGGAGATGACGTAGTGAATAAACACCCTATGATCTTTAGAGTAAGCGATATCGGAATTATCAACAAGATCGACTTAGCTGAGGCAGTTGGAGCACGCGTGACACGTATGCGTAGCGATATGAAGCGAATTGCCCCACAAGTTAAACAGATACAAATGAGCGTTAGAACTGGACAGGGTATAAGAGAATTTGTCGACGATCTGCACAAATACATAATTTCTTAATACAACTCACAGCGGCTGTTCTTCGGCAACTAGAACGGCGTTAATTGATCCATCTTGACCTGGCCTACTAGTAACTTTCGCCTTGCCCATTGTTGTTTGAATAATCGCACCTTTTGTTATAATGTTACGTCTGACGTAGTTTCTATTAGCAGCGTTAAGTTCGACGGTTTCGATGTCTGCGATACTTGTTTTGCCCGTCAAACCATCGGTCACATTAGCCTGAGAACCTTTGTAAAGCCGTGTCTTTGAGTTACTACCGAACCCAAAGATCTGCTTCTTTCTCGTTTCTCCAAGCTGAGTAAGCGTCGACTCTCTACCCATCTCGTGTTTTTTCTTACTAGCAGAGTGCTTAATTCTGCCCCCTGTACTGCGGCGCACGGACTTTCCTTGCCACTTCATATGTAAACAACCTGACTTGAATGATTGATATGAGTTCTTATAAGAGATTTCTTATTTCAAGCTTTCTGTGACTTCAAAAGGTTGATTAGCTACAACACTACAGTGAAAAGCTTCGCCAAACGTGATTGATCTTGGAGGTTGTTTCTTTATTAAACTCCGCTTACAAACCCCTGTCGCGTGCTACAACCTAAAAACACTCCTGGTTGATGGAGACCACCAACTCAATCTCACTTCCATAAAGAAGAATTCATGGGTGTTTTGAGCCGCGTAAGAAGCGATTTTTTTCTATGTTGGCGCTGAGAGATTTCTTCGACTCAACAATACAAATTCCGCTACGAGGGCTTCGAGTTGGATCGTCTCGTTAGCGCCCTCACTAAGTCTGAAATCAGTCTCTCCAACACTGTTTATAAACTGAGCTTTTAACTGATCAGCGATGTTAAGATCTAAGAGTGCTTTGTGAATTTGCGCTACCACTTCCGTACCGGAAAGGCCTTGTTCTATAAGAAGCAAGTCCAACGACGACAGGGCGCTCGAGAGCTTGCCCTCAATGGATGCGGATAGAAGGTCTTCAATAGCTTGTGGATTGGCGGTTGCAGTTATTTGATAGATCGTTTCGCGATCGATCTCTTTTCTCATAGAAGCTGCAGACTGTAATGTATTTATCGCACGACGTAGATCTCCACCGGCTGCAAAACTGATGGCTTTCAAAGCTTCATCGCTTATAGCTACGTGCTCTTCTTTAGATACGTATCGTAGCCGTGCTTGCACATCGTTCGGATCAAGGGGAGTAAATCTATAAACGGCGCATCTCGACTGTATTGGTTCAATGATTTTATTGGAATAGTTACACGACAAAATGAATCTACACGACATACTGTAACTTTCCATTGTTCGCCTCAAAGCCGACTGCGCGTCTGGCGTGAGCGAATCAGCTTCATCCAGGAAAATAATTTTGAAAGGTGCGCTCACGGGAGCTGTTCTGGCAAAATTTTTAATTTTGTTACGAACAACTTCTATACCCCGTTCATCAGAAGCATTTAGTTCCGTGAAATTGCTTTGCCAGTCATCTTCGTAAAGTTCGTGAGCCAAAGCGATGGCTGCGCTGGTTTTTCCCGTCCCCGCAGCCCCTGCAAACATTAAATGCGGCAGGTTCTTTAGTTTAACATAGGATTCAAGTCTTTTAACGACGTGATCTTGTCCAATAACTTGGCTTAGCCTGCGGGGACGATATTTCTCAATCCATATTTCTTCGATATCGATCGCCCCCCGTTGCTGCTACGACTTTATAGAGGGCACGGCGCAATAACGCATTTGGCTAATAATCTGCGATTGCTGGCTCATAAGATCTGCTAGGTCGAATATCCCAGTGATATCAACGACACCAATGGCAGCTATCGCCGAGCCTGAACTGTCTCGTATCGGGGCTACGATAACCGGCACATTTGCGTAATCCCCCACCTCAGGTCGCGTCTTTATCACATTGTTCTCCGCTAGGACTCTCTCGAGTATCGGTCCAGTATAGCTCAGGCTTTTCACTTCACCTTCTTCAATTTTGACGCCAAGATTGTTCCTACTGCGTATTGTTACCGGCAAGCCGCTTAATACAACGTGAACCGCCAATGCAACTGGGACCAAATCGTGGCTCGTGCAGTCTGCCGAAAGCTTAAATTGTTCCACCATAACTCACCATTTTTAACGGCTGTGACAGCAAATACATTAGATCGGCCCTAGGCAACGACTGGGCGTCCATGCATAAAAAGTCTATAGCGCCCCAGCCTCGCATGAACCATTAAACCCGTGGCGATCTAAGCCCTCACGTTTCATTTTCCCCGAGCGAAGTCATTCCACGCGTTCAAATCTGTCCTCAAGCCTCCTGAGCACTTTAGGGAGCGTCGTATACTCCATATCCTGAAGCGGGAGCCTATGTGGTTCAAAAGGTCCGTGTCGCCTCATGTAGTTCGCAATCGCATTTGCCTCATCGCGCGCTGCGTCATATGCAGGATCGTTGAATAGGTCCACAGGCCCAACAAACTTCCCGTTGGCTATCTGAAATCCAGCTGCGACGACACGCGGAGGACCATCAAAGCGAGTGCACTTAGCGTTTTCAAAGGCGACTGGCATGACCGGGCCATTATGACTGCCTCGCATCCATCCACTAACAAGGTGAGGGAACGTCCATGGTTCGATAACCTCGCCGAGGGCTGGCAATCCAGACTGAGACCGCACAAGCGCTACTGGGTCGTCCTTACCTACGTATTCGCCTGCGATTTCATACAGCTTCTCGGTACTTACAGCTGCGACTGGCTCGTCGGACGGCAATTTGCCTCCCTCTTTTGGAAACACCCGCTTTATGACGTATCTACTTTTAGCGCCGATGAGGGCCAGCATGTCATACATCTCGGCGGGACAATCCATAAAGACGCGCATATGGTCTCTAATGTCCCATATCTCGAACTTGAAACCACCGTGCATGCTTGGATCAATCACCAATCCGGCCGTGTTGAACGGGTCAGCAAACATCTTAAAAACCGGAAGATTGAAAGCACCAGGTTCGGTCTTGTCCATCATGAATGCGACAAGGGGCTCTCCTATTCGTTCTGTGAACTCGATTTCCGTGGCACCTGGACCCATTCCGCGTATGTTTCCTGAAAACGAGTCCTTCAACATATCTTGGCCCGCGCCATACAGCTTCAAGACCTTAGCAACTTCCGTGCACGCAGTAAAGATCTTCCAAGCGAGTTCGTGGACTTCCGGATCATTTTCGCCTCTAGCATGCCCCATGAGGAGCTCAAGATCATCGCCACACCCCATAACTCTGAAATCAGCAACCAAGCCAGTCTGCGTTGCTTCGCTGAGAAGCTCCTCTGCTTTTTCGCAGAGCTGTGGGTGAACAGTCGCGTGTCCCGGAAAACCGCCAACATCTGCTTTTATTAAACTTATTGTTACCTTAGTCATACCTGACCACCAACACTGATTTAAATTATTCAGTTATGCTTAATACTCGTCCGGCATATTTAAAATTCGCGAAAAAAAATTCGTTTGTTATTCGTCTTAAGCGCCTTCATGAAGGCAAGGAAAGGTTTAAATTAAGGTAACCTATATAAGGAACGGTGAGGTTTGCCCATCGCTAATTGTGAAGAAGTTGTTAATAAGTTAGAGTACTGTATCGAACTATGTAGGGGCTCGTAGCTCAGTTAGGCAGAGCACCTGGCTTTTAACCGAGATCTTAGGAGAGATACCAGGCGGTCAGGGGTTCAAATCCCTTCGAGCCCGCCTTCTATACTAGCCAATCGACAGACGCAGCAAATCTCTAAATGGCAACAGAAGAAGATTATCGCTCAACTAGTAATGAATTTCGGAAATCAATTCATCGTCGTAATTGTGGAGACTGTTTGGGGGGCGCATGAAAAACCTAAACGTTCTAAAGCATGAGATGGTGCCCGAGCACACAATCATGTCAGAAGAAGAAGTGAACGAGCTGCTAGCTCGGTATAGTATCGAACTCAAGCAACTACCTAAAATGTTGGTAACCGATCCTGCGTGCAAAGACATTGGTGCGCGAAAAGACAACGTCTTAAAAATAAGACGCCGCAGTCTAACGGCAGACGAAGCCGTTTCATACCGTCTTGTGATCGACACGAAGATGGGGTGAAAATTTGATAGATAGACAGGTAATTTCAAGAAGCTATTTTACAAGAGACAAAATCGCGCAACATCATATCAATTCTTTTGACGATTTCATCGAACGAGGGCTACAGAAGATTATTGACGAGCAGGCAGTGATCGAAACTGACGTTCCAGGCCTAATTGTGAAGCTAGGGCGGATTCGAGTTGATACCCCAAAAGTGCGCGAAGCAGACGGCTCACTCGAAGAGCTTTACCCTACTGAGGCACGGCTTCGAAATATTACATATGCGGCTCCAATTTTTCTAGAAATGACGCTTATACAAGGCGACATCGAAAAAGAGCCAGAAGAGGTCACAGTTGGATTAATGCCGATTATGGTGGGCTCCACAGCGTGCAACTTTTCAAAGCTCTCCGACAGTCAGATGGTCAAGCTAGGAGAAGACCCAGCAGATCCTGGGGGATACTTCATCGTGAGCGGCTCCGAGCGAGTAATAATCACCCTCGAGGATCTCGCGCCGAACAAAATCTTCGCAGAGTATGACGAGCGCTACGGAGGACGAATAGAAGTCGCCAAAGTTTTTTCGCAGCGCCGGGGCTACAAAGCGCTAGTAATGGTGGAAAGGGGGCGTGATTCAATTTTAGAGGTGTCATTCCCTTCAGTTTCTGGACGAATTAACTATGTAATGCTAGTCAGGGCGCTTGGTCTGGTGACCGACCAAGACATCGTCCAATCCGTGTCTAATGATCCAGAAATTATCAAATTCATGCTGGAGAATATTGAGGAGGCTGAGGACTTCACCCAAGACGAAGGAGAGTCACTTGATGAGCTGCACCAGAAGATTCGAGAAGCGGCAATGAAAAAGCTCGGAGAAAAGGTCGCTGCCGGTCAAGCTACTGAGTATCAAGCAAAAAGGTCTAACTATGTGGTCGATCGCTATCTCCTACCACATCTCAACGACCCTCTCCTCTCCGAGGACGAAACGCGGTTAGTCAAAGCGCACTTTCTTGGAAGAATGGCAGAAGCCTGTTTCAAGCTAGCTCTGCGCAAACGCGGAGAAGACGATAAAGACCACTATGCAAACAAACGATTAAAACTAGCTGGCGATCTGATGGAGGATCTATTTCGCGTATCATTTAGTCGACTTACGAGAGATATAAAGTATCAACTCGAGCGTGCAGATATGAGAAACCGCGAGCTAAATGTGTTGACTGCAGTAAGGGCCGACGTACTAACAGAAAGGCTCACCCACCCCCTTGCAACAGGAAATTGGGTCGGAGGGAGAACAGGCGTGTCGCAACTACTCGACCGTACTGACTACATGGCTATGCTATCGCATTTAAGAAGAGTTATTTCACCGTTATCTCGCGCTCAACCTCATTTTGAAGCCCGTGACCTGCATCCGACCCAATGGGGCCGCATTTGCCCAAGCGAGACGCCTGAAGGACCTAACTGTGGGCTCGTCAAGAATTTTGCCCAGCAGGTCGAACTTTCTACCGCTTTGGAAGACGAAACTACCATCCTGTCAGCCCTAGAAGAACTTGGCTACACGCCTATCGGACGTGAAGTCGTGCCAGAGGTGAGATAAATGATAGAGGCCCGGATTTTCGTTGATGGCGCCTTAAAGGGAACACATAGCGATGCAAGACAATTTGTTGACCAGTTTCGAACAAAAAGAAGACGCGGAGAGCTTCCACATTTAATAAATATCGCGTTTCACGAAGATACGAACGAGATCAATATAAATACTGATTCTGGAAGAGCACGAAGACCACTCATCATCGTTGAGGCAGGAGCGCCACTAATTACTGAAGACCATATACACAAGCTTGAACGCGGAGAGCTGTCATTCGACGATCTAATAAACAACGGCTTAATTGAATATATCGACGCCGAAGAGGAAGAGAACATCTATGTTGCCGTCACTCCGGAGGACCTTACCACTGAACACACTCATCTCGAGATCGATCCATCACTCATCTTAGGAATCGCCACAGGACTGGTTCCCTACCCAGAGCATAATGCATCGCCCCGTAACACTATGGGTGCCGGCATGATTAAGCAGTCGTTAGGCGCCTCGTGCGCGAACTGGAAGCTGAGACCAGATACTCGATCACATTATCTGCATTATCCGCAACTTGGCCTCGTAAAAACAAACGCTATGGAGACAGTGGGCTTTGACGACAGGCTTTCTGGGCAGAACTTCGTAGTAGCTGTTCAATCCTTTGAAGGTTACAACATCGAAGATGCGCTCATAATTAACAAGAACTCAATTGAGCGCGGACTCGGCAGAAGCCACTTTTTTCGCACTTACGAAGCAGAGGAACGTCGATATCCAGGAGGACAAGAAGACAAATTCGAGATACCCGATGCAGAAGTTCGAGGGGCGCGCGGCCCCGAAGTGTACGCAAACTTAGATGAAGATGGATTTGTGAATCCAGAAGCCGTAGTTCAACCCAACGATGTGCTAGTAGGAAAGACTAGTCCGCCAAGATTTCTTGAAGAGCCTACCGAACTTGGAGGTATAAGCACCCAGAAAAGGCGCGAGACGTCGGTTACGATGCGTTCAAACGAGAGTGGTGTTGTTGACGCGGTAATCATTACAGAAGGCGAGAACGGATCGAGACTAGTTAAAGTCAGAACGAGAGATCAACGTGTGCCAGAATTAGGAGATAAGTTTGCTTCGAGACACGGACAAAAAGGTGTGATCGGGCTTATTGTCCCACAGGAAGACATGCCATTTTCAGAAGAAGGCATCGTACCTGACTTAATCATCAATCCTCACGCGATCCCATCGAGAATGACAGTCGGCCACGTCTTAGAAATGATAGGCGGGAAAGTCGGCAGTCTCGAAGGAAGGCGCATTGACGGAACCGCGTTTTCCGGTGAACCCGAAGTAACACTTAGAGAAGCTTTGCGACGAAACGGTTTCTCACACACCGGGAAGGAAGTCTTATACGATGGGATTACGGGGGAAAGATTGGCAGCTGATATGTTCATCGGAGTGATCCTCTATCAGAAGCTGCACCACATGGTGTCAGAAAAACTACACGCACGGTCGCGTGGACCGGTCCAAGTACTAACGCATCAGCCTACAGAAGGCCGAGCACGCGAAGGAGGATTACGGTTCGGTGAAATGGAACGTGACGTCATGATCGGCCACGGCGCAGCTCTAGCGCTAAAAGAGCGACTTGTCGACGAATCAGACAAAGTTGAGGAGTATGTATGTACGACGTGCGGAATGATCGCGACATTTGACAAACGTCGTAATGTGGTCTATTGTCCAAATTGCGGGGCAGATACTGACATCTATAAAGTTGAGATGAGCTATGCCTTCAAATTACTGCTGGATGAAATGAAAGCCCTTGGCATCGCTCCACGCATCGAACTTGAAGACGCTGTATAGTTAAGAGGACTCTATGAGCAGCCCGAAACGAATAGGAAAAATCAAATTTGGGTTACTTTCACCTAAAGAATATCGGAAGATGAGCGTAACCAAGGTTATTACCGCTGATACTTACGACGATGATGGTTTCCCCATTGAAATGGGTCTTATGGATCCACGACTCGGAGTCATAGACCCAGGTCTTCGATGCAAGACGTGCGCTCAGCGTGCTGGTGAATGTCCAGGCCACTTCGGCCATATCGAACTTGCCGCTCCTGTAATTCACGTGGGATTTGCCAAGCTTATAAGGAAGCTTCTTAGGGCAACATGTCGGCGATGTGGGCACCTCTTACTCGATGAGATTCAGAAACATGATTTCCTTAGCAAGATGCACGAACTCAAGGACAAAAATTACGCTACTGACGAGATCGTGAAAAATGTCATAAAAGAAGCACGAAAATCAGTCACCTGTCCATACTGCGCTGAGCAACAAAAGGAAATTAAGTACGAAAAACCGACCCGGTACGTCGAAGATAGTCATAAGTTAATGCCTGCCGATATCCGCGATAGATTTGAACGGATTCCAGATGCCGATATTGAGCTGCTCGGCATCGACGCTGTAAATGTCCGACCAGAATGGATGATACTAACTGTCTTACCAGTACCACCTGTAACAACGCGACCTTCTATCACGCTTGAGAATGGGCAAAGATCCGAAGATGACCTTACCCATAAACTTGTGGATATTATAAGAATAAATCAGAGATTTCAAGAGAATCGAGAGGCAGGAGCGCCACAGCTCATCATAGAAGACTTATGGGAACTCTTGCAGTACCACGTTACAACTTTCCTCGACAACGAAGTATCTGGGGTTCCACCAGCGCGACATCGCAGCGGACGTCCTTTGAAAACACTCTCCCAAAGACTTAAAGGCAAAGATGGACGATTCAGGGGGAGCCTGTCCGGCAAGCGGGTGAATTTCTCGGCACGAACTGTGATTTCGCCTGATCCAAACTTGAGTGTAAACGAAGTTGGGGTTCCTGAAGCCATAGCCCGCGAGATGACTATACCTATCATTGTGACTTCGAGGAACGCTGTCGAATTGCAGGAATATATTAAGCGCGGCCCGCTCAACCATCCAGGGGCAAATTACATCAAACGACTTGACGGCAGACGCGTGAAGGTCACCGAAAAGAGCAGCGACGAGATTGCTGAAACGCTTGAAAATGGGTGGATCGTAGAAAGACAACTAAAAGACGGAGACCTTGTCCTTTTTAACCGACAACCGTCATTGCATCGAATGAGTATCATGGCTCATAGGGTCAAGGTGATGCCGTTCAAGACTTTTCGACTTAACCCGGCAGTCTGCCCGCCCTACAACGCCGATTTCGACGGTGACGAGATGAACCTCCACGTGCCTCAAACCGAAGAAGCGCGCGCGGAGGCTCGCATCCTCATGCAAGTAGAAGAAAACATATTATCTCCGAGGTTTGGCGGCCCAATTATAGGCGGGATACACGACCACATTTCAGGGCTTTTTCTTCTTACTCAAAAAGGCACGAAATTTACAAAAAGCGAAGTCTATGAACTTCTAAGGAAATGTGATTTCGAAAAACCACTCCCTAATCCTGCAGGTGAGGAGGATGGCACAAGTTATTACACCGGCAAACAGGTGTTCAGCCAAATACTCCCTGAGCGGTTGAGTCTGACGCTAAAAGCTAAAAAGTGCGTTATGCACGGAGAATGTCTAAAGTCCGGTTGCGAGATAGACGCATACGTTAAGATTGAAAAAGGCGCCTTGCTTTGTGGCATAATTGACGAAAAGTCTATTGGAGCCTTTAGCGGCGCAATACTTGACGGGATAATCCGCGAATACACTGACACCGGCTTTCAAGAAGCTTCTCGGTTTATAGATAACGCCACTAAACTTGCAATACGAAGCATAATGAAGTTCGGCTTTAGCTTCGGAATTGACGACGAAGATGTTTCGCCACAAGCACAGCTAGAAATTGAGGAGATCATAGAAAAGGCGGAAGGACGCGTTGCGGCCCTCATAAATGCATATGAAGAAGGTGAGCTTGAATCAATGCCCGGTCGGACCCTTAACGAAACCCTAGAGATGAAGATAATGCAAGAACTAGGAAGAGCACGAGATAAAGCAGGTGAGATTGCAGGGAAGAACCTAGGGTTTGCTGGAGAGCTTGCGCTTGATAATTCCGCTGTTGTAATGGCTGTTTCCGGCGCACGAGGATCAATGTTGAACCTTACGCAGATGGCAGGCTGCGTTGGACAACAGTCGGTGAGAGGTGAACGCATTAAAAGAGGATATTACGACAGGACGCTCCCTCACTTTCGAAAAGGTGATCTTGGAGCTGATGCGCGCGGCTTCGTGAGATCAAGCTACAAGAAGGGCCTGACGCCGACGGAATTCTTCTTTCACGCTATCGGAGGAAGGGAAGGGCTCGTCGACACCGCTGTTAGAACATCACAGTCTGGATATCTCCAGAGAAGACTTATCAACGCGCTGCAGGACTTAGAAGTAGAATATGACGGAACCGTGCGATCTGGAGAAAAAGTAGTCCAGTTCGTATACGGTGAAGACGGAGTTGACCCGACCAGAAGTGACTATGGCAAATCAGTGAACGTCCACAAAATCGTGCAAAACGTCATTGAAAAGCGCGAGAGTAGGTGAGTTTGATGGATCTTCAAGACGCCGTAAACACACTAAAATTGCCTTTAAACGTAAAAAATGACCTTCTCGCAGAGTTGGGGAGCTTGCAACTTTCCGACGATGAAATAAATGAGGTCCTGGAAATAACAAAAAATGTCTACAAGCGATCAAAAGTAGAGCCGTGCGAAGCTGTTGGAACCATAGCTGCTCAGTCGATTGGAGAGCCTGGAACGCAAATGACAATGAGAACTTTTCACTACGCAGGAGTAGCCGACATTAATGTCACGCTGGGACTTCCAAGACTCATAGAAATAGTCGATGCCCGAAAAATACCTGATACACCGATGATGACAATATATCTCGATGCGGAGAGTGCGACTGATCGCGATAAAGCTTTGCAGCTTGGTTGGGAAATTGAAGCGACGCACGTTAGCGACATCGCAGACATCCTTACTGACACAGACGAGATGCAAATCTACCTGGAATTTGATGACCGGGCTTTGCAGCAACGAAACGTCAATCTTGATGCTGTTGTGTCCAAGCTTGAGATGCTTCAGGACGTTGACGTTCGAATTGACGGGTCTAACATTATGCTTATTCCCTCAGCTAAGCGTTACCGAGCGCTACTTCAGGTCGTGGAAAAAGTCAAAGGGATGGTCATCAAAGGCGTCGAAGATATAAAGCGGGTTGTTGTGAGAAAAGAGCGCGACGAATATGTCCTTTATACAGAGGGTTCATCCTTAAAGAAAGTGATCGTAGTGGAACATATTGATTCCACCCGGACGAAGACCAACAACATCAATGAGATGGCGGAGGTTTTTGGTATAGAAGCAGCACGGAACTCCATCATCGAGGAGGCAATGAGCACATTACGCGAACAAGGACTAACTGTTGACGTTAGGCACATTATGCTTGTAGCAGATATGATGACAACTGATGGCGAAGTCAAGCAGATTGGGCGGCACGGTATAGCAGGAGAGAAGACGAGCGTACTATCACGCGCTGCTTTTGAAGTCACCGTGAATCACTTGCTCGACGCAGCCATACGTGGCGAAACAGATGAACTCGTTGGAGTCACCGAGAATGTAATTGTTGGTCAACCCATTCTTCTCGGAACTGGCGATGTTCGACTTATCGCTAAAACAGGCAGAACGTAGATTCTGAGGAAAAAAATGGAATTAGACATTGCAAAATCTTTAAGAACCGCAATAAGGGATGGAAAAGTCTCTATCGGAGCGAAAAATACACTCAAATCGATTAAGAGGGGGGACAATCAGTTGGTCGTACTAGCCGCCAACTGTCCGCAGAGGTTCCGCGAAAGAATTACGTCTGAAAGTGTTCCGACCGTCGATCTCGAGATAAACAGCGTCGAATTAGGGTCAATGTGTGGCAAGCCGTTTACTATTTCAGCTCTTTCGATCATAGATGCGGGATCTTCAGATATTATGTCTATAAGGGAAAAGGAGATAAGTGATGACAGAAGTTAAGCTCACAACAGAAGGGATACGCTATATAGCCTT
>Ga0209048_10002867_pt1 | contig 16918 bp, 11 predicted proteins | sample FrelakmetCRP12CR_FD_187146 | JGI IMG/M metagenome (GOLD analysis project Ga0209048, IMG submission 187146) | Freshwater lake sediment microbial communities from the University of Notre Dame, USA, for methane emissions studies - CRP12 CR (SPAdes)... | ecosystem: Environmental > Aquatic >... | reverse complement strand
CTGGTCACCCACGTGCAGCGTGGACCCACCGCCTGCAGCCAGCCGATCAGCGTCGGGTTGTTCACTTCAGTCCGCGTTCCGATACCACCCGGCACGAGAACGACGTCAAGCGGCGGTGCGTCGGCGAAGGTGTGGTCCGGCAAGACCCGTAGGCCCTTCGCGCACACAATGGGTCGTTGCTCCTCGGCGATAGTCACGACGCGATTGCCGTCGTTGAACTTGGCGGCGTAGGTGAACACCTCCCAGGGACCGACGAAGTCGAGCTCCTCGGCGTCGTCGAAGATCAGGATCCCAGTCGTAACGGCCATGTGTCTTGTCCTCCCTCTGTCCTATCGCTCCATACGCAGGTGGCTGCAATGACAATGGCCTGCACATTCTACACGACCATTGAAGTCGAGTCGTCTTGCGTCTCGACAACGGGGCACCGGTTCGATTATGTGAGGCCCTGCGTTTTGCGTTGGGAGGATTCGATGAAGCTTGCGTACAGTCCTGAGCACGAGGCGCTCCGTCAGGAGTTGCGGGACTACTACAACAAACTGCTCACGCCCGAGATCCGCGAGGAGGTCGGGCGCAGTGAGGGTGTCGGACCGGTGGTGCGCAAGGTCGTCCGCCAAATGGGCGCCGACGGGTGGCTCGGCATCGGCTGGCCGAAGGAGTACGGCGGCCGCGGCATGACGCCGATCGAACAGTTCATCTTCTTCGACGAGTCGATGCGCGTCGGCGCGCCGGTGCCGATGCTCAGCATAAACTCTGTGGCGCCGACGATCATGCAGTTTGGCACCGAGGAACAGAAGCAGTTCTACCTGCCGAAGATCCTCAAGGGGGAGATCAATTTTGCCATCGGCTACACCGAGCCTGATGCCGGGACCGACTTGGCGGCGCTAAAGACGCGTGCCGTGCGCGACGGCGACTTCTTTGTGATCAACGGCCAGAAGGTGTTCACCAGCCTGGCAACCGATGCCGATTACATCTGGCTGGCCGTGCGGACCGATCCCGACGCCCCGAAGCACAAAGGCATCTCGATGATCATCATGCCCAGGGACACGCCCGGCTTCCGCTGCGCGCCGATCAAGAACATGGGCGAGCTCAACACCAACCAGACGTTCTACGACGATGTCCGTGTGCCGGCCGGTAACCTGGTGGGTAAGCTGAACGGCGGCTGGAAGCTGATCGTCAACCAACTGAACCACGAGCGCGTGACGCTGTGCAGCTCGGGGATGATCGAGGGTCACTTCGAGGAGGTCGTGCGCTGGGCGAAACGCACGACACTCGCCGACGGCCGCCGCGTCATCGATCAGCCGTGGGTGCAGCTCAACCTCGCCCGCATCTATGCACGCCTCGACTTTCTGCGGCTGATGAACTTCAAGGTGGCGTGGGGCGCGGAGCAGAACCAGCCGCTCAATCCGGCGCACGCCTCGACCATTAAAGTGTTCGGCACGGAGTTCTACCTCGAAGCGTTGCGGTTGATGATGGAGATCCTCGGATCCGCAGGCACTCTGCGTTCGGGTTCGCCCGATGCCGTGATCCGCGGCCGCATCGGCTTCATGCTGCGCTCGATCCACATCCTTACCTTCGGCGGCGGCACCAACGAGATGCAACGCGACCTCATCGCGCTGTTCGGCCTCAGCATGCCGGTGATGCCGCGATTCTAGGGCCTGCGGCCGGCGTCATTTCTATGGTCCGCTCCCCGATGGGTCGCTGCAGGCTTCCAAGCCCGAGAGGCTGCTAGTTTAGTTCAGAGTCGACAGTTGAGAGGTGAGAGGAATTCGAAATGGACTTTTCGCTGACGGATGAACAACGTGCGCTGGCCGACTTGGCGGCGCAGATATTGACGGACCGCTGCAAGCTCGAACGCCTGAAGGCAATCGAGTCGAGCGACGAACGCTACGACCGCGAGCTGTGGGCTGAGTTTGCCAAGGCGGGTTTGCTCGGCGCGGCGCTGCCGGAGAACGCCGGCGGCAGCGGCGGTGGCTTTGTGGAAGCGTGTCTGCTGCTCGAACAGCAGGGACGCCGCGTCGCTCCGCTTCCGTTGCTTCCCACCATCGTCTCGGCGGCCATGCCATTGGCACGCTTCGGCTCGGCCGGCCAACAGCAGCGCTTTCTACCCGGGGTTGCAGCGGGCACGACCCTGCTCACCGCTGCGTTGACCGAGCTGGGAGCTGACGCTCGCTCGCCAGTAACGACCGCGAAGCCGGACGGCAAGTCGTGGCGGCTGACCGGCATGAAGACTAGCGTGCCCAGCGCGCACGTTGCGGCTGCCGTGCTCGTGCCGGCCCGCACGCCGGACGGGCAGATCGGCATCTTCCTGGTCGATCCGAAAGCACCCGGCGTCAGCTTGGCGCGGCAGGAAGTGAACAACTGGGAAGCGCAGTTCCACATGGAGCTGTCCGGCGTGACGGTCGGTGCGGAGAACGTGCTCGGGTCGATCCAGCAGGGCGCGGAGATCTTGAACTGGATCGTCGACCGGACGACGACCGGTTTGTGCGCGATTGCTGCGGGCGCCTGTCAGGAGGCGCTGCGCCTCACTGCGGAGTACGCCTCGAACCGCAAGCAGTTTGATAAACCGATCGCCATGTTCCAGGCGGTTGGTCAGCGGATGGCCGACTCGTACATCGACAATGAGGCGGTGACGCTCACCATGTGGCAAGCAGCGACGCGCCTGCACGACGAGATGCCGTCGCCGAAGGAGATCGACACCGCCAAGTACTGGGCCGCCGAGGGGGGCAGCCGCATCGGTCACGCCGCGTTGCACATCCACGGCGGCATCAGCATCGACGTCGACTACCCGATCCATCGGTACTTCCTGTGGGTGAAGCAGATCGAGTTCACGCTCGGCGCCGCCACGCCGCATCTGGCGCATCTCGGAGAGCTCATCGCCGCCGAGCCGGCGTGAGCCCTTACGCGTCGGTGTAGTGCAGCGCTAGCCAGACCGTGGCATCCGTAGTGTCGGTCCACTCGACCCGGTGGCGGCGATGCGCCGGGATGAGGATGTAGTCTCCCGGCCGGAGTACCCGCGGTTCGTGCTCGCCTTCGAACAGCACGCCGGCGCTGCCGCTGAGTAGGACCACCCACTCGGCGCGCTCCTGGTCGTACCATTCGCCGGGCGCTGTCGTCTGGCCGGTGGAGACGATTCGTTCCAGTGTGAACGATTTCGTCGCGACCAACGGTTCGAACCGTTCCTCCGACAGGGTCGCGGAGACATCGGCGAAGAGGTTTGCAGCTTTCATCGGAGTGCGTTTCCTTTGCGTTACACCGAGAGTATCACGGTAGCCTGAAAGGACGAGGTGCGCGCCATGAAGTTCGGACTCTTCGGGATCAACTTTGGACCCTGTGCTGATGCGCAGGTCGCGCTGCGGGTTGCCCAAGCCGCTGAGCAGCGTGGGCTCGAATCGGTGTGGACGGGCGAGCACGTGGTGTTGCCCGATCCGCAGGTACCTCCCTCTCCCGTACCGCCCGAGACCCCGTTCCTCGATCCTGCCGTGGCTTTGGCGTACGTCGCGGCGGGAACGTCAACGATCCGTCTCGGCACCGGCATCATCATCCTGCCGCAGCGCAACCCGCTGGTGCTGGCGAAGGAGCTGGCGAGTGTTGACGTGGCGTCGCGCGGACGGCTGATCTTCGGGCTCGGCATCGGTTACCTCAAGCCGGAGTTCGATGCGCTGGGCATCCCGTTCAGTCACAAGGGCGCGCGCAGCGTCGAGTATCTGGAAGCGATCCTCGCCATGTGGACGCAGCCGCGGCCGAGCTATCGCGGCCGCTTCGTCAACTTCGAGGCCATCAACGCGTTCCCGCGGCCGGTGCAGCGGCCGCATCCCCCCATCGTCATCGGCGGCGGCACACCGGAGGCCTTCGGCCGCGCCGTTGAGCATGGCAACGGCTGGTACGGGTTCGCGCTGGACCTCGACGCGGCGGCACGCGCCGTTGAAGGCCTGCGCGCCGCGGCGCGTGCGTGCGCGCGGCCGGCGGCGCTCGGCGCGTTGGAAATCAGCGTCACCCCTGCGGGCAAGCTCGACGCTGATGCGGTGAAGCGCTTCGCCGACCTCGGTGTCCATCGCCTCATCGTCTCCCGGATGGCCGCAACGGAGAGCGACCTGCTCAAGCTCGTCGATAAGATTGCGGAGCTGCAGACAAGCACGCGATAGCGCGAGTCAGGGTAGTGAGGCCTGCGGGCGGAAACATGAACAAGAAAGATCTCACCGAACGCGACATCTGCACCAAGTTCATTACCCCGGCCGTCAGAAAGAACGCAGTCGAACCGAGCGGACATTTCAAACTGCTTATGACGCGGACCTGTGTAACTGTCAGCAACACCAATCTCCTGCACGTCGGCGCGTGCTGCCCCCGACTCAGAACGGCACCACGGCGCTGCACGTCGCGCTCCAGATGTCGACGCGGTCGCCGAGTGACTCGGCTCGCGGCCGCGAGCTGTACGCCGGGTTGCAGCTCAGGAATTCCCACGCCCCGTTGCCGTAGAGCCCGGCCCCAAGCCCCCAGCCTGTGTCAGTATCCACTCCAGCGATCATGTAGACGCGTAGATAGTCCGACACCGGATTCCAGGCATCCGGCAACAGCCGTGCGTCGACGCCGAAATAGCCGGTATTGCGGCGACTGGTACCCTCTCCAGGTACTGAGATGTTCTGGTGCTCCACATCGGCGGCGAGCCGCACCTCACGCGCTAGCTCGCTCGCAGGAGATGACTGCTCGGCGAGACCGAACGGCACAAACGGCAGAATGCTGACGCCAACGCGCGGAAACCACGCGTTGGTGGTTCCACGCTGCTGCGTATTGGCGAGAGTGAACGGGTCCGTCATCGTGGTCGTCTCGTGGTTGCGCACGACGTTCAGCAACGCCCCGACGCTGAACCAATCGCGTTGCCCAGTGCGCCAGAGCACACCCGGCACAAGCTCAAGGTCATGGTCTTCCTGCGAGTCGGCGAAGGTGAAGCCGCCTGATGAAAGGCGGAGATCGCTGTCCATGACGGGCACGCCGAACAGCAGGCCGGCGGACAAACCGGTCAGGTGCAGGGCGCTGCGCCCCAGATCGATCGCCGCAGCCAGCCGTACACTCCGGGTACGCAAGCTGAGATCGACACCCGGCAGACTGCGCACGGCTCCTCCACCCTCGGCGTAGATGGCGCTGACCTGCAATACCCACGGATCCGCGACGACGGTCAACGAGCCACTCTCGATATTGATTCCCACCCCGCCGACGTTGAGGCGAAAGTAACTGGGGCTCAGCAACACGCCGCGCGGCACGAACTGCAACGCGTAGGCCGGCATCGTCCCCGGATTCGCCCAGCCAAAGGGATCGGCGGCGTAGGCGCCGCGCGCCTCACAGTCACCGTACAGGCACAGGTTGAGTCCGGCGATGTCGGTGCCGATCTTCTGCGCCAGAGCGACAGAAGCGAGGCTGCACGTGCCCGTGAGGACACAGAGCAGCACCGCGATCCGAATACCCTGGGACCCTCCGGTGTAGGCAATCAGTGTCGCGGTCCTCAGCTGATCTTCTGCACATCGACGCGCACCGCGCGGTCGGCCGGGATCGGCTGCCACGAGGTTGGGCGGTATGTCAGGTGTCCGTAGCCCGCCGCAAAGCCGAGGTGCTTCACGTGGCCGGGCTCCACGTCTGCCTGACCGTACCAGTTCTTGTGCATGAACGGCTCAAAGCCGTTGTAGACAATGACTTGGCCAGGGCGGCAGGCGGGCGTGAGCTTCGCCTGGATGATCGTCTCGCCGACATCGCTCACCAGCTTGACCTGGCCGCCGTTCTCAATCCCGAGGCCGGCGGCGTCCTTGTCATTGATGAACACGAACGGCTCGCCGCGGTGGGTGTTGAGCAGGTGTCGGTTGAGCATGTTCATCGAGTGGATACTCCAGCGGTTGTGCCCGCTGGTCATCTGGAAGCGCCGCGTGGGGCCGCCGTGTCCGGGCGTTTCTTTGTGCGTCGGCAACTCCTCGCCGGCTTCGAGGAACCATTCGTGATCGATGTAGAACTGCGCGCGCCGCACCAGCGTGGCGTATGGGAGCTTGTCCTCGGTGTGCCAGCGTAACGGGTTGTGCACTTCGTCCGGCTTGATCGTCGACGCCTGCGCCTCGCCGTGGCCCGCGAGGCCCCAGCCGGTCCAGCGGACGTAGCCCTTGTCACGCAACGTTGCGAGCGTCGTGCCCTCCGGCAAGATGCCGTAGACCGCGTTGTCGCGCACGGCCTCATCGTAGAAGCACTCCTCGTCGCGCATCGTGCCGTTGAGCGTGTACTTCGCCACCATGTTGACCAGCGAGCGGGTGTTGCCCTTGCGATCGCTGAACTCCGTCATGCCGCGGGCGGCGGCGCGGCGCTCGATCGCCTCGAGGATCATGATGCCGATGTCATGCTCGGCGAGCGCCTTGCCTGGAGGTGGCACGGCGCGGTCGGTGAGCACCCAGTTCAGGTGGTGCACCGACGGCATGCTCTGGCCGAGCTTCTCGTAATGCTGGGCGGCCGGCAGGACGTAGTCGGAGTACATGCCGGTGGTGTTGAGGCGGAAGTCCACCGACACGATCATCTTGAGTTTTGGCCAGAGTGTCTCGAGGAGCAGCTTCCGGCCGCCGCGCTGGCGGCGCAGCATGTTGCCACCCGCCTCGAACAGCACGCGCGGCTCGACTTCGCGGTACGCCTGCGAGCAGTGTGTACCAAACCAGCCCTTGTCGATCGCCTCGTTCACGTACTCGTCGAAGCTGCGCTTCATTGACGGGTCGTTGTTGTTGGGATCGTTCCAGCGCTCCTTGTAGCCATACTGGTAGTACCAGAGGAACGCGGGAGGGATCATGGCGCCGAAGCCGCCCAGCTCGGGGTTCATGGCCGACACGTGGTTGGTGATCATCTCCAGCGTGCGCGTCGGATCGTCCATGGTCAGCATGCGCCGCATCAGAGTGCGGGTCTGGTGCGCCATGCGGGCAGCGTCCTGCCCCGGCATGCCCTTGTCCGACATGAACGCCATGCCGTCCCACCCCGCGGCGGCCCAGGAACGCGTGCCGGTGCCCTTCTTGCCCCAGTTGCCAGTGAGGCCGAGGAGCAGCGCCATCGAGCGCTCCATCAGATCGCCGTGGTAGTACTTTCCAGAGTTCCAGCCGATGAAGATCTTCGTCTTGCGCGTAGCGATCTTGCGGGCGAGCTGGCGGATGTTGTCCGGATGAATCTCGCAGATCTTGCCGGCTTTCTCCGGCGTGTAGTTCTCCAAGTGTCGCCGCAGCCGCTGAAACACCGGCTCGACCTCGACCGTTTTCCCGTCCTTGAGCATGAGGCTGTAGGTACCTTCGAGGGCGGGGTTCACGCCGGCGGATGCCAACGTGTGACGCGGAGCCGGGGTCACCGCAGCGGATTGGCCGTCAGCCCAGAAGAACTGATCGTCGCGATCATCGTCGGCGAGATCCGTGCCGCGCAGGAAGCGGCCGGTGTCCTTGCGGACCAGCAGCGGCAGATCCGTCTGCTCCTGCACGAACTGCTTGTTGTAGAGGCCGGCATCGATGATCACCTTGCACATCGACAGGGCAAAGGCCGCGTCAGTGCCGATGCGCACTGGCACGTGGTAGTCGGCGTGAATGGCTGATGGGCTGTAGTCGGGCGCGACGGTAACGACCTCGCCGCCGTTGTACCGCGACTCGGCAACGTAGTGGTACCAGTGAATGTTGGTGTACACCGGGTTGGCGTGCCAGATGAGCGTGAGCTCGGCGAGAAACCAGTCGTCCATCGTGGAAACCGGATTGTACAGCCCGAAGGTGAGGTGGAAGCCGGGGCTGAAGTCCTGGAACTCGGCGTTGCCGTCGGTCGTCGGGGTGCCGAGGGCATCGCTGAAGAGCCGGGCCGCGCTGGCGGCGAACTCGGGCGTCATGAGTGTGATGATCGACTCGGGGCCCTGGTCCTTGATCGCATCGAGCATCGCATCGGCGATGTCGTCCAGCGCCTCGTCCCAGGAGACCGGTTTGAACTTCCCCTCGCCGCGTTCGCCGATGCGCTTCATCGGTTGCGTAATCCGATCCGGTGCGTCGAGCATGTCGCTCCAGCAGGCGCCCTTCTGGCAGCCCATGGGGTTCATGTCGGGTACGCCGGCCTGGATCGGCGTGAAGGTGCCGGCTTGCTCCTCGCGGATGACTTTGCCGTCCTTGGTATAGACGCGCCACGGGCAGCCGCCCGGATAGCAGTCCACCGAGTGGCTGCCCCAGGTGACCTTGTCCCACGTCCATTTCTGTCGATACGCGTCAGCCCATTTCCCCTGAATCGATGTCATGGTGGCTCTCCCTTTGCGCGTGCACTCCACCCTACGGGGCAAGTCGCGCCCGTCCTCTACCGAACGGTCGGAAGGGCGCCAACGACGCTGGTCAGTTTCGGAGATGACAAAGGACAGCAGGAAGTTGCTCCGTGTCCGCGGCTACGCCGAGGCAGGCCGTACACAGAAGGGGCGCGAACGCACGGGTAGCCCCGTGTCTGAGAACACCGAGGCGATTGCCGCCCGCGCCTGCGCCTGCGCTTGCGCCGCGTGCCGATCGGCGTAAGAATCCGCTCGTGAGCTTGGCAGCGACCCACTCTCCGAAACCAGCGACGCGCGCGGATCTTGAGGCATTGCCCGAGAACGTGGTCGGCGAGATCATCGATGGCGTGCTCTACACCCATCCGCGACCGCGGTCCGTGCATTCCGATGTGGAAGGCTCGGTGATCAGCGACCTCAGAGACCCCTTCCAACGTGGCCGCGGAGGCCCAGGCGGGTGGTGGGTTCTCCTCGAACCCGGCATCGAGCTTCCGGGCTCGCCGGAGGTCGCTCCCGATCTCGCCGGCTGGCGCAAGGAGCGGATGCCGGTCTTGCCCGCCGATCACCCGATCACCGTCGTGCCGGACTGGGTGTGCGAGATCTTGTCGCCGACGACCCGCGGCTTCGATCAACGCATCAAGCGCCCATTTTATGCCCGCGTCGGCGTGGGATATCTCTGGTTTATCGACCTTGAGGCGCAGACGCTGACCGTCAGCAAGCTCATTGACGGCCGATGGTCGGAGCTGGGGGTATTCGGCGACGCGGACATGGTCCGCGCCGAGCCGTTCGATGCGATCGAGATTGCGATGGCCGAGTGGTGGCCAGCGGTCTCGCCCGAGCGCTGACGCCGGCGGGGTTGACCCACCGATGCGGTGACGCTTTTCCACGCGTCGCCTGGCTCGCGGACCCACGGATCGAGCGCGGCCCGTCGTGCGGTGCGGATGATGGCCGCGTCTACGTCATCGGCCCGGCTTGCGCTCCGGGCTGTTTGAAATGATGGTTACTGGGGCAGTGCCGAACTCACGATCAATCGCAGCACCATCAACGCCAACAGCGCCGCGGGAGATGGCGGCGGCATCTACACCTTTCGCGGCTCGACCACGATCGTGAACGACAGCACCATCAGCGCCAACAGTGCCCACGGGAATGGAGGGGCCATTGCTGCGCCGATTCCAACCGCCGGCGTAACCACAAGCCAGGGTTCCGTTCAGCTGTATGAAGTCACCGTCGCGGGAAACGTCGCCGACAGTGACTTTGGCGGCGCCGGCTTGGGTGGAGGCATTCAGCGTGCTGCCGGCGGCAATACGATCGAGCTATGGAGCACGCTGCTGGTCGAGAACTATGCCGCCAACCAGCCGAACGATTGCGCCGGCGACCCGCTCACATCGCATGATTACAACTACATTCAGTCGACCGGGATCCCGGCGAGTTGCACCATCACGGGGACGATGGCCCACGACATCTCCGCGGGCGATGCGCTGCTGGATGCATTACAAGACAACGGCGGCACGACGCCGACGCGTGCCCTGCTGGCCGGCAGCCCGGCGATCGATCACATTCCCCCCGCGCTGTGCCGCGACGCGTTCGGCACTGCGCCCAACCCCGACCAGCGCGGCGTGCCGCGTCCGGTCGGACCGCTGTGCGACATCGGTGCCTACGAAGGTGCGCTGCCGGCAACGCTGTACAATCGCAACTTGATCCGCAACGGCGCCGCCGAAAACGGCGCCGGTTCACCGACCGGCGCACTTGTCGGCGTGCCGAACTGGACGGTCATGGACGGCCAGTTCACGGCGGTGCCGTACGGTTCACCCGGCGGCTTCCCCGACGCGGCCACCGACATCGTGCCCGACAACCACGGCTACAATTTTTTCGCCGGCGGCAATGTTGACGTTTCCAAAGCGAATCAGATCATTGACGTCTCCGCCATCAGCACTGATGTCGCCGCGGGGGCGGTACACTACGCACTGTCCGCCGCTCTCGGCGGATACTTGACGAGCGAGGACAACGCGACGCTGACGATCTCCTTTCTCGATGGCACCTCGAATCAGATCGGCACCCCCGTCAGCATCGGTCCCGTGACCGCCGCCGATCGCGGCAACACGACGGGCTTTCGAACCCGCAGCGCGCAGGGTTCAGTCCCGCCGGCGACGCGAACGATCGAGGTCGAAGTCACGTTGACCCGTGCCGACGGCGCCTACAACGATGGGTACGCGGACGATCTGTCGCTCGTGTTGGTTGCGGTGTGCGCCGGCTTGCTGCTGGGCGTGGGCGTGAGGGTCGCTGACGGTTGAGTCGTCGCCGTGGCGGTGAGTGTGGACGATGGGGGTACCGTTGCGCTCGGCGCGGGGGACGACGTCACAGTCGCGCTCGGGCTGGCGGCCGAGGGTCAGCGCGACGCCGCCGGTCTCGACTCCGACCCCTTCGCGGACGAGTCCACCGTCTACGACGCCAACCTCACCGCCGCCAACCACGGCGACGCCCACCGGCAACCCGTGCGGCGGCGACTGCGACGGCAGCGGCGACGTCACGGTCAACGAGATCATCGTGTTGGTGAACATCGACCTCGGCACTGCCAATGCGTCGGCCTGCCCCCACGGCATCCCGAGCGGCGACGTGGTCGACATCACACTGATCATCAAAGCGGTGGGGTACGCACTCAGCAACTGCCCGGCTACCTGACCTGGAGGGCTGCCCCTGCTCGAAAGCGCGACCGCGGAGGCTATCAAGATCACCCGCCGGCTGGGCGAGGTCGGCGAGATCATGCCCGTCCGCGTCCCCGACGACATCGTCGTCGGCAAGCCCGTCAATACGGGCTAACCCGGACCTGCGGCCGCAACCAAGGGGGTGATGGTGGGCTTGGGCGCTGCGTGCGAGCGCGCGCCCATCCGTGGTCGCACCGCAGCCGGCACATCTCCTCCAAAGCGGCAGCGTTCATCCGATCTTCTCTACATCGACCCGCACGGCGCGATCCGTCGGCACGGGTTGCCACGAGAAGACGCGATACTTGAGATGGCCATAGCCTGCGGCGAGGCCGAGCGGCTTCATTTGCCCCGGTTCGAGGTCCGCTTGGCCGTACCAGCCTTGGTGCATGAATGGCTCGAAGCCGTTGTAGACGATCACCTGACCGGGCCGGCAAGCCGGCGTGAGTTTCGCCTGGATGCGCATCGCGCCAACGTCGCTCACTACGCGCACTTGCGCGCCGTTCTCGATGCCGAGGCCACGCGCGTCCTCATCGTTGATGAAGACGAACGGCTCGCCGCGGTGCGTGTTCAGCAGCGTCGCGTTCATCATGTTCATCGAGTGGACGCTCCAGCGGTTGTGGCCGCTGGTCATCTGAAAGCGCCGCTGTGGGCCGCCGTGTCCGGGCGACTCCTTGTGTACCGGCAGCGCCTCGCCGGCTTCGAGGAACCAATCGTGATCGATGTAGAACTGCGCCCGCCGCACCAGCGTGTCGTAGGGAACCTTGTCTTCGGTATGCCAGCGCAGAGGATTGTGCACCTCGTCGGGCCGCAGCGTCGATGCCTGGGAGATGCCGTGGCCGACAATTCCCCAGCCCGAGAAGCGCACCGCGCCCTTGTCGCGCAGCGTCGCCAGCGTGGTGCCCTCCGGCAGCACGCCGTAGACGACGTTGTCGCGCACTGCTTCGTCGAAGCGTACCTCCTCGTCACGCATCGCGCCGCCAAGCGTGGCGGCGGCGACGAGCCCCTGCAGGCTGCGCGTCGTGCCGCTCGAGTCGGTACACTCACTCATGCCGCGCGCCGCGGCGCGTTGCTCGATCTTCTCCAGCAGGCGCACGCCGATCTCGTAATCCGATAGCGCCTCGCCGGGCGGCGCCACGGCACGGTCGGCGAGCACGAAGTTCAGATGGTGCACCGACGGCATGCTGTTCTGGATCTTCTCGCCGTGCTGTGCAGCCGGCAGGATGTAGTCGGAGTACAGGCCGGTGGTGCTGATGCGGCAGTCGACGGAGACGATCATCTTCAGCTTCGGCCAGACATGCTCGAGCAAGAGGTTTTGCCCGCCGCGCTGGCGGCGCAGCAGGTTGCCGCCGGCTTCGAAGAGGACACGCGGCTCGAGCTGCTGATACTGTGCCGGCAGGCTGCCGTCCCACCAGCCCTTCTCGGCCGCCTCGGTGAGGTACGCGTCGAAACTGCGGGGCATCAACGGGTCGTGATTGTCGGGGTTGTTCCAGCGCGCGCGGTAGCCGTACTGGTAGTACCAGAGAAACGCCGGGGAGACGGTGCGACCCATGCCGCCCAACTCGCCGGCCATCTCGGCGGCGCGGTTCTGCATCATCTCCACCGTCATTGTCGGATCGGCGGCGCCCAGCATGCGGCGCATCTGCGTGACGCCGGCAATGAAGCGCTGCGCGGCCTCCTGCCCCGGCGCCCCCTTGCGCGGCATGAACACCTGGCCGTCGAGCCCGACCACCGCCCACGAGCGCAGCCCGGTCCCCTTCTTGCCCCAGTTGGCGGTGAGCGCGAGCAGCAGCACCATCGCACGCTCCATCAGATCGCCGTGGTACGACTTCCCCGAGTTGCAGCCGATGAAGATCTTCGTCTTGCGCGTGGCGACTTTGCGCGCCAGCGCGCGGATGTTGTCGGGATGGATCTCGCAGATCGGCCCAGCTTTCTCTGGCGTGTAGTCGTCGAGTTGCTGTCTGAGCCGCGCGAACACCGGCTCTACCTCGATCGTGCTGCCAGCGCTGAGCGTAACCTGGTAACGGCCCGCAAGGGCGGGATCGACCCCTGTGGTAGCCAGCGTGTGGCGCGGCGCCGGTGTGAGGACATTGGTCAGCGTGTCCCACCAGAAGAACTGGTCGTCACGGTCGCCGTCGTTCACGTCGCTGCCGCGCAGGAAGCGGCCGGTGTCGGTGCGCACCAGCAGCGGCAGATCGGTCTGCTCCTGGATGAACTGTTTCTGGTAGAGCCCGGCGTCGATGATCACTTTGCACATCGCCAGCGCCAGGGCGGCGTCGGTGCCGATGCGGATCGGCTGGTGATAATCGGCGTGGATGGCTGACGGACTGTAGTCCGGAGCAATCGTGACGACCTCGCCGCCGTTGTACCGCGCCTCGGCGAGGTAGTGGTACATCGTGATGTACGTGTAGACCGGGTTGGCGTGCCAGATCAGCGTCAGGTCGGCGAGGAACCAGTCGTCCATCGAGGCAACCGGGTTGAACAGGCCGAGGCTGAGGTGCACACCGGGGCTGAAGTCGTGGAACTCGGCGCTGCCATCGGTCGTTGTGGTGCCGAGATAGTTGGCAAACAAGCGGGCCGGCCCCGCGCCCATCTCCGGAGTCATCGGGACGATGATCGCCTCCGGTCCTTGCTCGGTGATGGCGTCGAGCATCGCGTCGGCGATGTCGCCGAGCGCCTCGTCCCACGAGACGCGCTCGAACGTCCCTGCGCCGCGTTCGCCGGTGCGCTTCAGCGGATGCGTGACGCGATCGGGAGCGGAAAGGAGCTGCGCCCAGCAGGCACCCTTCTGGCAGCCCATCGGGTTCATGTCGGGGATGCCGGGCTCGATCTGCGGCAGTGTGCCGGCTTGCTCCTCGCGCAGGATCTTGCCGTCTTTCACGAAGACGTGCAGCGGGCAACCGCTCGGATAGCAATCCACATTGTGGCTGCCCCAGGCGACGTGGTCCCAGGTCCACTTCTGCCGATAGGCATCAGCCCACTGGCCCTGAACCTGTGCCACACAAGTCTCCCTTCCGTATTGGCTCATTGACTCATCGGCTCATTGATCCATTGAGACCTCATTCGCTGAGGCAATGGACCATGAACCAACGAATCAATTCCCCCACACGATGTCCGCCGGGTCGCGGCTGAGGTGCCCCAACGCGTCTTTCCAGCGATAGAGGATCAGCGCGTCCATCACCTCTGACCCCTGCCCGCGGCGCTTCTTGTCGAGCTCGGTGCGCAGCACGTCGAGCGCACCGTGCACTGTGGGCCCGAAGAGTTTCTCGAGATAGCCAGGCGGGATGCGATGCCCGCCTTCGTCGAAGCTGCCATCCTCACGCAGCGGCGCCGGCGACAGCGGCGGCACGTAGTAGACGTTCGGGTGGGTGCCGGACTCCGGATGCAGCGGCAGTGCCACCTTCCACTTCTCGACGAGCTTGTGCACGGCGCAGCTCTCGTCGTCGAGGAAGCCGATGAACGCGGCACGCCCCGGGCACTGGCGCACACACGCCGGCGCCACGCCGTGCTCGATGCGCGGGAAGCAGCCGATGCAGTGCTGACTGACGTTGCGCATCTTGTTGAAATAGATCTTTTTGTACGGGCAGGCGCGCCGGCACTGCTGCGCCCCTTTGCACTGCTCCTCGTCGCGCAAGACGAGGCCGTCTTCTGCGCGTTTGAAGATCGCGTCGTTGGGGCAGGCTTCCAGGCAGGCGGGTTGCGTGCAGTGGTTGCACAGCCGCGGCAGGTAGAAGAAGTAGGCGTTCGGGAACTGCCCGCCGCCTTCGTCCTCGTCCCAGTTCATGCCCCAGGTCTTGCTGCCGGAGATCTTCTGCAAGTGCGTGCTGCGGCCCTTGCCGCCGCGCAGCACCTCGTCGTAGTTGAAGTTCCAGCCGCCGCCGATCTCTTCCTCGGTGGCGATGTGGCCGAGTTGCAGCTTGCCGTTAGCGTCGTAGCCGCCGCCCATCGTTTCCCAGTCGCGCGGCGTGCCGCGGCCGGGCTGGGTGTTCACCGTCATCCACCACATCTGCTCCGTGCCCGGATCCTCCTGCGGCCAGAGGACCTTGCAAGCGACCGAGCAGGTCTGGCAGCCGATGCACTTGTTGAGGTCGAAGACCCACGCGAGTTGCCGTTTCGATTGTGTGATCGTTCCCATGGTCGTGTCCCCTCCGCGGCTCAGTTGATTTTCTGTATGTCGACGCCCACCGCCCGGTCGGCCGGGATCGGCTGCCAGGAAAACAGGCGATACTTCAATTGCCCATAGTTGCCGACGAGGCCGAGGTGCTTGATGTGGCCGGGCTCGAGATCCGCTTGGCTGTACCAGTTCTCATGCATGTAGGGCTCGAAGCCGTTGTAGAGGATCACCTGGCCCGGCCGGCACGACGGACTGATCTTCGCCGCCATGATGCTGTCGCCGACGTCGTTCACCAACTTGATCTTCTCACCGTTGTGGATACCCAAGCTGGCGGCGTCTTGGTCGTTGATGAACACGAACGGCTCGCCGCGGTGGGTGTTGAGGATGACGTTGTTCGTCATGTTCATCGAGTGGATGCTCCAGCGGTTGTGGCCGCTGGTCATCAAGAAGCGGCGGTTGCGGCCGCCTTGCGGCGGCGGCTCCTTGTGGGTGGCCAGCTCTTCACCGGCTTCGAGGAACCATTCGTGATCGATGTAGAACTGCGCCCGGCGCACCAGCGTGTCGTACGGGATCTTGTCTTCGGTGTGCCAGCGCAGCGGGTTGTGCACCTCGTCCGGCTTGAGCGTGGCGGCCTGCGACACGCCGTGCCCGACCATTCCCCAGCCCTCGAAGCGCACCGAGCCTTTCTCGCGCAGGCGTTCGAGCGTCGTTCCTTTCGGCAGGATGCCGTAGACGGCATTGTCCCGAACGACTTCATCGAAGCGCTGGTCCTCGTCGCGGATCGCGCCGTTGAGCGTGGCGCGCGCCATGAGATTCTCCAAGCTGCGCACGTTGCCCTTGCGGTCGGTGAACTCTTTCATGCCGCGTGCCTTGGCGCGTTGCTCGATCTTCTCGACCAGGCGAATGCCGATTTCAAAGTCGGAGAGCGCATCGCCCGGCGGTTTGGTGGCGCGATCGCAGAGCACAAAGTTGAGGTGGTGCACCGACGGCATGCTGTTGCCCAGCTTCTCGTAGTGCTGGGCCGCCGGCAGGATGTAATCAGAATACAGTCCGGTGGTGCTGATGCGGTAGTCGACCGAGACGATCATCTTGAGCTTCGGCCAGAGATGTTCGAGCAACTGCACCTGCCCACCGCGCTGGCGCCGCAGCAGGTTACCGCCGGCCTCGAAGAGCACGCGCGGCTCGACTTGCTGGTAGGTCGATGTGTAGCTGGGGTCCCACCACCCTTTGTCGACCGCTTCGGTGATGTACTCATCGAAGGTGCGTTTCATCGACGGATCGTTATTGTCGGGGTTGTTCCAGCGTTCTTTGTAGCCGTACTGGTAGTACCAGACGAAGGCGGGCGGAACGGTGTTGCCGGTGCCGCCAAGTTCCCCGGCCATCTCCGAGGCCCGGTTCTGAATCATCTCACCGGTCATCGTTGGGTCAGCGGCGGCCAGCATTCGGCGCATGGCGATCAGGCTGGCGATCAGTTTCTGCGCTTCCGCTTGGCCGGGGCCCTGCTTGCGGGAGAGGAACGCTTGGCCGTCCATGCCCATGATGGCCCAGGAGCGCGTCCCGGTGCCCTTCTTGCCCCAGTTGCCAGTGAGGCCGAGGAGCAGCGCCATGGCCCGTTCCATCAGGTCGCCGTGGTAGTACTTGCCCGAATTCCAGCCGCTGAAGATCTTCGTCTTGCGCGTTGCCACCTTGCGGGCGAGGGCGCGAATGTTGTCGGGGTGGATCTCGCAAATCTTGCCGGCCTTCTCCGGCGTGTAGGCGTCGAGATGCCGCTTGAGCCGCACGAAGACCGGTTCAACCTCGACCGTGCCGCCGGCCGCTAGCGTC
>Ga0209048_10002866_pt1 | contig 16919 bp, 15 predicted proteins | sample FrelakmetCRP12CR_FD_187146 | JGI IMG/M metagenome (GOLD analysis project Ga0209048, IMG submission 187146) | Freshwater lake sediment microbial communities from the University of Notre Dame, USA, for methane emissions studies - CRP12 CR (SPAdes)... | ecosystem: Environmental > Aquatic >... | reverse complement strand
GTCTGTCTGTGCGACCGTGTGCACCAGTTCCATGACCTTTTTGATTTCCGGAGACTCGCCGACGATCTCGCCCGACTCCGACAGTTCGCTCACCGTGTCCCTCAGTTTCTGGTTCTCCCGGACGAGCAGCTGTTGCTGCAGCGCCTTATCCACCATGTGGTCCAGGTAGTCGGGATCGATCGGCTTCGTGATGTAGTCGTACGCACCTTCCTTCAGAGCCTTGACCGCGGTGTCGACCGTCGCAAACGCCGTGATCACGATGACGACGACCTCCTTGTTGGTCTGCCGGACGCGCTGCAGGAGCTCGATGCCGTCCATGCCGGGCATCTTGATGTCGACGAGCATGAGGTTCCAGGACCCCGCCTGCAGCTTCCGCAGCGCGGCGGCTGCGTTCTCCGCGGCGTCGACGCGGAAGCCGTCCTCCCTGAACCATTTGCTGAGCGATTCGCGGACGATGAGCTCGTCGTCCACCACCAGAATGCCGATCTCACTTTTGTTCATGCGTGGTTTCCTTCGACCGAAGATGACATTGATTGCTGTGTGGCGGACCCCGGCTGATTCACGGGGAACGTCAGCGTCTGCGGCCAAAGCTGCTCTTGCCGCCAGCCTAGTCGCGCCAATCATGGTCGCGACCTTTAGGTCAGTCTCGGCGACGTAACGGTGCTGCTCGACCGCAACCACGATTGACAGAATTTGATTCAGCCGTTCATGTGCCGCCACTTTTTCGTCGGCCAGCACCTCACAAATCCGTTGAAACCGCTCCTGGTTGGTAACCAATGTATCCGCGAGACCCGCACGCTCTGCGAGCGCCGCCCCGGTGAGGATCCGCCGTCGGCGCGGCCCGCGCGGCGGCATCGACCGCGTCCGCGTCACCGGGCTTCCCGCTCCGGCTCGAAGATCTGGGCCAGCTCGTAGGGCGGCGTCGCCTCCAGCTGGTCGTAGCGGCAGCTCTCGGGACGCCGGTCGGGGCGCCAGCGGACAAGGCGCGTCGCGTGTCGGAAGCGGTCGCCCTGCAGGTGATCGTAGGCGACCTCCGCGACGCGCTCGACGCGCAGCGGCTCCCACGAGAGGTCCTTGCCGCGGTTCCATCGCGAGGTGGCCCCCGGCATCCGCCGGCCGTACGCGGCCTCGGCCAGCTCGGGGCTGGCCCAGTCGTGCCACGGGTGGCCGTCCAGCGCGCCCTCGCGCAGGGGCGCCAGCTCCTCGACCAGCTCGCGCCGGCGCGCGGCCGTGAACCCGCTGGCCACGCCCGCATGGTGAAGCGTGCCGACGTCGTCGTGGAGCCCCAGGATGAGCGAGCCGACGCCGATGCCCGCCTCGTCCTTGTGCCAGCGGAACCCGGCCACGGCAACGTCCGCGGTGCGGGAGTGCTTCACCTTGACCCAGCCGCGCTTCCCCGGCTGATAGGTGCCGTCGAGGCGCTTCGCGATGACCCCGTCCAGGCCCGCGCCCTCGAACCGGTCGAACCAGTCACGGGCCAGCGCCACGTCCCGCGTGAGCGGAGTCAGGTGCACACCCGGCACGTCGGGCCGGATGCCACGCACCAGGGCCTCTCGGCGTTCGGAGAATGTCCGAACGCGCAGGTCGTCGTCGCCCAGGGCGAGGAGGTCCCAGGCCACGAAGCTGGCCGGCGTCCGGGCGGCGAGCAGGCGGACGCGCGACTCCGCGGGATGGATCCGGAGCAGGAGCGCGTCGAAGTCCAACCCGTTCGTCCCCGCAATCACGACCTCGCCGTCGACCACGGCCCGTGGTGGCAACGCCGTCAGCAGGGGCGCGAGCAGCTCCGGGAAGTAGCGCTGCAACGGCCGCAGGTCGCGGCTCTGCAGGATCAGCTCGTCGCCATCCCGGAAGACGATGCAGCGGAACCCGTCCCATTTCGGCTCGTACGCCCAGCCCTCGCCCTCGGGCAGCCCCACGAGCGGGGCGGCGAGCATCGGCTCCAGCGGCGGGTCGAAGGGCAGGCGCATCGCCGGATTATGCGGCGGCTGGGCCGGGAGGTCCGGCGACGGGCGGGCTGCTCAGGCCGGCTCGTAGGGCGGGTACTCCGGCCACCAGATCGAGCCATCCACCGCTGCCTCGGCGTCAGCGCGCCCCTGCTCTCCCGCGCGGAGCGCCACGCCGTCCACCGTTCCGAACGATTGGACCACCGCCACGGCAATCTCCCGCGAGACCGCCCGGAGATCGCCGATCGGCGGGTACAGGGCGCCCTCGGCGAGGCCCGCATCCGACACGAGACCGGCCAGTGTGTGCGCGGCCACCAGGAACTGGGCGTCGCCCACCTGGCGCGCCCCGGCCACGATCGCCGCCAGCCCCACGCCCGGGAAGATGAACGCGTTGTTCGCCTGCCCGATTCGGCGGGCCTGGCCGTCCACCACCACCGGCTCGAACGGGCTGCCGGTCGCGACGAGTGCGCGGCCATCCGTCCACTCCAGCACCTGGGCCGGGGTCGCCTCACAGCGCGAGGTTGGGTTCGAGAGCGGGAAGACGATTGGGCGCGGGCACGTCTCGGCCATCGCCCGGAGGACCGGCTCGGTGAACGTGTTCGGGGTTGCCGTGGTGCCGATCAGGATCGTCGGCCGCACGGCGCGAACCACGGTCAGCAGGTCGGCGCCGGCCTCCAGGCCCAGCGTCGCGAGCTCCACCTCGCTGAGCGCGAACTCGCGCTTGTCCGCGTCCAGCCCGGGGCGTTCCTGGCCCAGGAGGCCCTTCGAGTCGAGAAGGATCAGCGAGCGTCGGATCTCAGCCTCGTCGACCCCGGCCTCCATGAGGGCTGCCCGTACCAGCCGGGTGATCCCGGTGGCGGCAGCGCCGGCACCGAGGAAGACGACCCGCTGGCCGTGGAGCGACTCGCCGATGTGCCGGAGCCCGGCCAGGATGCCGGCGACGACGACGGCCGCCGTGCCCTGGATGTCGTCGTTGAAGGACGGCAGCACATCCCGGTAGCGGTCCAGGATCCGGATCGCCGTGTGCTGCTTGAAATCCTCCCATTGGAGGATTGCCCGCGGGAAGACGGACTTGATTCCGGCGACGAAGGAATCGATGAACGCGTCGTAGGCCGGCCCCCGGAGGCGTGGGTGGCGCCAGCCCGCGTAGATCGGGTCGGCCAGGAGCGCCGCGTTGTCGGTCCCCACGTCAAGTGAGATGGGCAGCGTGAGGGCCGGATAGATCCCCGCGCCGGCCGTGTAGATGGCGAGCTTGCCCACCGGGATGCCCATCCCGCCCGCCCCCTGGTCGCCCAGCCCGAGGATCCGCTCGTTGTCGGTCACGACGACCAGCCGGACCTCCTGCTGGGCCGCGTTGCGGAGAAGCTCCGGGACGCGCCCCGTGTCGCCCGGCGTGATCCACACGCCACGCGGACGCCGAAGGATGTGGCTGTACTCCTGGCAGGCGCGCCCGACCGTGGGCGTATAGACAATCGGAAGGAACTCCTCCAGGTTCTCCGCGAGGAGCCGGTAGAAGAGCGTCTCGTTGCGATCCTGGAGGGCCGCCAGCCCGATGAAGCGCTCGAGGCCATCTTCTTTGCGCCGGACATGCTCCAGCTCCAGGCCCAGCTGCTCCTCCAGCGTCAGGACGTTCGCGGGAAGAAGGCCGTGCAACCCGAACCAATGGCGCTCCTCGTCCGTGAACGCCGCGTCCTTGTTGTACATGGCGCGGCCCAGGAGGGAGCGACCCCGGAACGTGATGCGGAGCGAGCGGCGCCGGTCCGGCGCGCCCGGGAGGAATGCGTGGGTCTCAGTCATTGGCCGAGCGTAGGCGACCCGTCGAGTCCCGGAGAGTGCCGTCTGCACCAAAGCCGCGCGGCGGTTGGCAGGGTCCGGGGCCTGCGCGGCCTGTGTCCCGCGCAGCGTCGGAGCGGCCGGTCCACGGCTCGCCCGGGTCGGCGCCGCGACGGGTCGGCCGATGGATCCGGTGCCGGAGCGGCCTCAACGCGCCACGACCACCGTCGCCACCGCGTGCGCGACCACGTGCCCGGAGACACCGCCACGGCGCGCCCGGTCGACCCGGCCGTCACGGCCGGACCCGAGGACGATCGTGTCGAACCCGCCTTCCTCGGCGATCTGCTCGATCTTCCGGGCGGGGTCGCCCGACGGCTCCAGCAGCTCAACCTCGAGCCCCATCTCCGCGAGCAGGCGCTTTGCTTCCTGCAGCTCGCGGGCGTGGGCGCTCGCGTCCTCCCACGGATCGCCGACCAGGTGGCCAGCCCCCTCCGGCACCACGCTGACGACGCTCAACGGAGCATGGAACGCGCGGGCGAGCTCACCCGCCGTCTCGAGGGCGCGCCGGGCAGGCTCTCCGCCGTCGTAGGCAAGGAGAATCTTCTTCATCGGCTGACTCCCGTGGCGAGTCGGCCTGGGGGCCGGTCGGCTCGATGTGCCGGGATCGTGCCGCGAAGCCTCCGGGACAGGTAGTCCGATTCGGCGCGATCACGGGGGCCGCTCGGATCAAACCGGGGGCCGAGGGGCAGGGTGATCAGGGGACCGGCTCGCCCGCCTCCGTCGCGCCTTCGAGGCGCTCGGCGCCCGTCAGGTCACCCGCCAGGTAGCGCTGCACCGTTGGGGCGAGCGCGTCCACCAGGACCTCGAACGGGGCGGAGGCCAGCGGCTCAACGGCCACCACGTACCGGGCGAGCGCGAGGCCGATGAGCTGGGAGCCGGCGAGCGTCGCCCGGAGGGCAGCGTCGGGCTGGTCGATGGCGCCGGAGAGGGCAAGGAACGGGCCCTCGGCAAGGAGCTGGCGGAGCATTGCCGCTGCAACCGGATCCGTGGTTGCCGAGCGCACCAGGCCGAGCAGCAACGGCCGGGTGGCGGGCGTCTCCCAGAGCCCGAGCACGGAGCGGACGAACCGCGCGCCGAGCTCGTCGCGGGGTCCTTCGAGGATCCGGGAAGCCATCCCGGGAAGGTCGAACGGGAACTCCATCGCAGCGACGAACAGCTGCTGCTTGGAGCCGAAGTAGTGGTGGACGAGCGCGGGGTCGACCCCGGCACGAAGGGCCACGTGGCGGATGGTCGCCCCGTCGAAGCCAAGCTCGCCGAAGCTTGCCCGCGCGGCCAGGAGCACGCGCGAACGCGTGTCGCCCGAGCCGGGTCGCCGGCCGGTCCGGACCGGCGACTGCCGCGCCGCGTCGGTCAAGCGACGTCGCGGCGAATGGTGAGCGCCGCGATCGTGGCGAAGAAGACGGCGACCACCGCGAGGACCGCCAGGTCGAGCTGGAGGGCCGGGACGCCCAGGTCCGCGCCGCGGATGAAGACCTGGCGCAGCCCGTCCACCGCGTAGTTGAGGGGCATGATCGCGACGATGGGCTGGAGGATCGAGGGCAGGCTGCTGACCGGGAACAGGACGCCCGACAGGAGGAACTGGGGGGCCAGCACGATCGGGATGAACTGGATGACTTGCAGCTCCGTCCGGGCGAACGTCGAGAGGAAGATCCCGAGGCTGACGGCCCCCACGGCAAGGAGCACCACGACAAGGAACGCCAGCAGCGGGCTCCCGTTCACCGCCACGCCGAGGCCGATGGAGAACGACGGCAACGGCCCCAGGGCGGGAACCTGGAGCGAGCCCAGGGCCCACAGCATGAGCACTGCGACCTGGATGGTCGCGAACAGGCCGAACCCGAGCGTGTACCCGATGACGACCTCGCCACGCGTCACCGGCGTCGCCATGAGTCGTTCGAGGGTACCGCCGGTGCGCTCGCGGAGGAAGCTGACGCCCGTGAGGATGTAAACGAAGAAATAGGCGAAGAATCCGACGATCGCCGGCGCGAAGGTCGTGATTGGGTCGTCGGTCGGGGTGCCGTACACGGTGGTGTGCCGGACGACCGGGATGGCCGTGCCCGACGCGCTGTTGGCCGCGGCCACCACTGCTCGCCCGACCGCCGAGACCTGGCTCGCCTCACCCGAGGGGTCAACGCCGTTCGTGATCACGGTGATGCTGAGCGAGCTCCCGGACGCGGCGTCGACCCCGATCACCACCCCAACTGATGCGGACTTGTCCCCGATCGCGGCGCGGGCGGTCGCCTCGTCGGCGACGTCGCTGACGGTGGCGCCGCCTTCACGGAGCGCGGCACCCAGGGCGCTCCCGACCACCTGGCCCCGGGTGCCGGCCAGGTTGACGACCACCGCCGTGACCTGCGGGGCCTGGCTCTCGCGCAGGATGAACGTCACCAGCCCGGTGATCACGATCGGCGCGATGAACAGCAGGGCAAGCGACGGGCGGTCGCGGCGGATCTCCGAGACAACCCGGCGGAACAGGGCGACGACGCGACGGCGGCTCATCGAGTCACCTCCGCTTCCCCGCCAAGGCGGAGGAACGCCTGCTCCAGGTCGGCGGTGCCCGCTCGCGCCCGGATCTCCTGGCCAGTTCCGCGCGCGATGACCTTGCCGGAGCGGACGAACAGGAGCTCGTCGCAGCGGTCCGCCTCGTCCATCACGTGGCTGGAGACGACGATGGTCGTCCCGGCGTCGGCAAGGGCCCGGAAGTGGGACCAGAACTGGACGCGCAGGAGCGGATCGACCCCGACGGTGGGCTCGTCGAGGAACAGGACGGGCGGCCGGTGGATGAGGGCACAGGCGAGAGACAAACGTCGCCGCTGGCCGCCGGACAGGGTCCCGACGATCGATGCCCGCCGGTCCGCGAGCTCCACCAGGCCGAGCGCGCCAGCGGCGGCCTCGTCCCCGACCACGCCGTACATCGCGCCGAAGAACCGGGCGTTCTCGGCGACGGTGAGGGCCGAGTACACCCCATCCGCCTGGGTCATGTACCCGATCCGGCTCAGGTTGGGGCGGGACGGCATCCGGGTGCCCAGCACCTCCGCCCATCCGGCCGAGGGGACGGTGAGTCCCGCCAGGAGCCGGATCAGGGTGGTCTTGCCGGAACCGTTGGGACCGAGAAGACCGTAGATCCCGCCCGGCGCGAGGTCGAAGCTGACATCATCGATGGCCCGCAGCGCCCCGAATGTCTTGACGAGGCCGAGGGCGCGGATCGCCGGCGTGGACCCGGCGCCCTCCACCTGCGGCGCGGCCTGCAATGCCATCGGCGTGTCACCTTCCCCTGGTGCGGCCGGAAGCCGGCCGCGTCGTTCACCGGTTGATGAATTCTACGCTCGATGAATTCCGCGTCAACTGGCAGATCGGCGGGCTGTCAACGGCGGGTCTTGGACGGCAGTCTGGCGCGCGGAGGCAGATTGGCGCGCGGAGGCGGATTGGCGCGTCCCCGGCGACCACGCGCGGTCGCGGACGGTCGCGCCCAGCCACCGGGAGGCATTCGCGCACTACTCGCCCCGGGGTGGCTATCCTCCGGGAATGAGCGAGATGGCCGCCCGGTACGACCTCCGGGCGCGCTCGTACGATCGGTGCTGGGCACCGGTCCTCGCGCCCGCTGCGCTCGCCCTGCTCAACGCGGTCGAGCCGGCGGCCGGGGCAGGTGCGGAGCCGGTCGCCCGGCTCCTCGATGCCGGGACGGGGTCCGGGACGCTCGCGCTCGCGGCGATCCGCCGCTGGCCGCACGTCCACGTGACGGGGCTCGACGTCTCGGCAGGGATGCTCAGCGTCGCCCGGGCGGCCGCGGACGCCGCGCTCGGTCCGGCCGATCTGGCGCGGCTCTCGTTCGTGGAGGGAAGCCTGGCCGACCTGGGAGCCGCCGGCCTTGGTCCCGCCTCGATCGACGCGGCCGTTTCGTCGTTCGTGCTGCACCTGGTCCCGGACCGCCCTGCGGCGCTCGGCGGGCTGCGAAGCGTGCTGCGACCCGGCGGCACGCTCGCGTTCGTGGTCTGGGCACGGGAGGCCAAGCCCTGGGCGGCGGAAGAGGCATTCGACGCGGCCCTGGCCGGGACCCTGGCGCGTGCGGGCCTGGCGGCGCCGGCCAGGGACGGTGGGCCACGGGCCGGGCCGATCGGATCCGCGGCCGCTGCCCGCGCCGAGCTGCGCGCGGCCGGCTTCGCGGACGTGGATGCCTGGGAGCCCACGCTTCACCACCCATTCGGGCGGGCAGAGGCGCGGGCGATGTTCGTCGAGTACGACCGTGCGGCCGAGCTCGACGCCCTCCCACCCAGCGTGCGGGCGGCAGTCCTCGCCGCGTTCGATGCGGCGCTGGCCGGGCTGCCGGACGGCGCGTTCCCGTGGGACGCGCCGCTCGTGGCGGCCCGGGCGGTGCGGCCGCTGGGCGACTGACCGCGGGGCTACTCGGCTGCGGCTTCGCCCTCGACCGGCGCGGCGACTGCGGCCACCTCGCCCTCGGCCCCCGGCTCGACCTCGGCGACGCGCGGCGCAAGAACCCGGAAGATCACCTCATCCGGGTCGTTGAGGATTGTCGCGCCGGCCGGGACCGGGAGGTCGCGAACGGCGATCACCGAATCGAAGTCGGCAAGCACCGTGAGGTCCGCCTCGATCGACTTGGGGAGGTTGTCCGGGCGAGCCCGGACGCGGACGTGGTCAACCGCGTGGAGGACCGTGCCACCGTTCTTCACCACGGCCTCCGACTCACCAACGCCGTGGACCACGACGTCGACGGTCATGTCCTCGGTCATCTTCACCCGGAAGAGGTCCACGTGGAGCACCGTCCGGTGGACCCGGTGAAGCTGCACGCCGTTGATGACGACCGGCGTCGTCCGGTCGCCCGCGACCTCCAGGTCAATCAGGGCGTTCGCGCCGGCGCGCCGGCGGAGCAGCTGGAACTCGTGCGCGTCCACGGAGACGGACGTCGACTCGCCATGCCCGAACACGACGGCCGGGATTCGCCCCGCCTTGCGCAGGTGAGACGTGGCCTTGCCCATCTCCGTGCGGGGCAGGGCGGCAAGGGTGGGGCGGTCGGTGCTCACGGTGGGCCTCTCGGTTCGGTCTGGTCGCTTCTCGGGACGGGCGGCGGCGCGGCCGGATGGGGCCGGGCGCCCGGACGAAGGGTGAGGGTACCACGGGCGAGCCACGGGCCCCGCCGGTGTACGATTCGGCCGGCATGGCGAGCAGCATCCTCATCGTGGAAGACGAGCACGCAGTGGCGCGCGGCATCCAGTACGCCCTCCAGCAGGAGGGCTACGAGGTCACCGTGGCTCGGTCCGGCGAGGAGGGCCTGGAGTTTGCGACGCACCAGGCCCCGGATCTCGTGGTACTGGACGTCCGCCTGCCCGGCATGGACGGCTTCGAGGTCCTTCGTCGGATCCGGGCGGCGGACGGCAAGATGCCCATCCTTGTCCTGACCGCCCGTGACGACGAGATGGACAAGGTCATCGGCCTGGAGCTGGGGGCCGACGACTACCTGACGAAGCCGTTCGGCCTGCGTGAGCTCATGAGCCGGATCAAGGCGCTCCTCCGACGGGCGTACGGGGACTTCGCCGATGCCGGCGGCGGGCGCGTCCTGCGTCACGACGACCTCCTGATCGACCTTGAGCGCCGTCGCGTCCAGCGCGCCGGCCGGAAGGTCAACCTGACACCCACCGAGTTCGAGATCCTTCGCCATCTCGCCTCCCGGCCCGGGCGTGTCTACACCCGGAGCGAGCTGCTGGAGCTCCTGCGCGACTACGAGGCGCTGGACCAGGACGAGAAGACGATCAACGTCCACATCAGCCACCTGCGCGAGAAGATCGAGGACGACCCGTCCGCGCCGGTCTTCGTGCTGACCGTTCGGGGAGTCGGCTACGCCTTCGTCGAGCGCTGACGCGCCGGACGTTGCCGGTCCCGGGGAGGTGCAGCAGCCCGGGTTGCGCACGCGCCTGGACCAGCTGATCCCGCGGTCCTTCCGGGCGTGGATGACGCTGACGGTCGTCGCGCTCGTGGCGGGCGTCCTCCTCGCCGTCTCGGCCATCGTGATCAACCGGCTCGACGCATATTTCGAGGAGCAGGAAGAGGGTGCGCTCTCCGCGAGGGCGCTGGAGGTCGGAAGCATCGTCGCGGTCGTCGCGGTCCCGGCTTCGGGAGCGGAGCCGGTCATCGCGGCCGGCAACACCCTCAATGCTGGAGTCGCGGAGCGAATCAGCGCCGATTCCTTCCTGAGCTTCCTGGCGAACGACGTGGCGCGGGCAGACGTCACCATCGAGATCGGGGGTGCCACCCAGACTGCGTCCGGAGACGTGATCGTGACGGCGGCACCCGGCGGGACAATCACCGCGCCGCTGACTGCGCCACCCGAGGCCCGCGAGACCCGTGAGAAGATCCACGCGGTCGCGACCTTCGGGCCGGTGCCCGGAACCGCGCTCGCGGCTCCGTGGGGCGTGCGAGTGACCCTTGCCAACCCCTACACGACTCGGGCGTACACGCTGGCCACGGTCACGACGCTGCTCGCGGTCACGGCGCTCGGCGCCCTCCTCGCGGCGCTCGTGATGGGGGCCATGATCGCGGGCCGGTTCACGCGTCCCCTCCGGCGCCTGAGCGAGGCGACGCGCCGGTTCGGCGGCGGCGACCTTGCGAACCGCGTCCCGGCAGCGGAGATCGGCGCCGCCTACACGGAGGTGACCGACCTGGCCCGGCAGTTCAACGTGATGGCGGGCAGGCTCGAGGAATCTGTGGGCCTGGTCCGGCGCGACCGGGACCGGAGCCGCGAGTTCCTCGCCGACGTGAGCCACGAGCTGCGGACCCCGATCTCGGCGCTGCGGATGAACACGGAACTCCTCCAGGGGCAGGCCGGCGAGGATGCGACAACGCGCCGCGAATTCCTCGAGTCGAGCCGCGTCCAGCTCGAACGCCTGGACTGGCTGGCGCAGAACCTCCTGGAGCTCTCAAAGCTCGAGTCGGGGCTGCTGGCCCTGGACCTGCGCCCGGACGACCTCCGGACCACGGTGGAGTCGGCCGTGGAGCAGGCCGATGCGGCGGCTCGCCGGCGCGGCGTGGAGCTGGTGCTGGAGCTCCCGGAATCCCCGCTCCGGGTCCGCCACGATCCGCAACGGATCGGGCAGGTGGTCGGAAACCTGGTCGGCAACGCCCTCAAGTTCACGCCACGTGACGGCCGGGTGCGGGTCGTGGTCCGGCCTCACCGCGACGGCGCGCAGCTCGACGTGGCGGACACCGGTGTCGGGATCGACGCGGCGGAGCTGCCCCACATCTTCGAGCGCTTCTACCGGGGCTCCAGCGCGAACGAGGCGCGCGGGAGCGGGAGCGGCCTGGGCCTCGCGATCGTGAAGTCAATCGTGGACATGCACGCCGGCCGGATCAGCGTGGAGAGCCGGGTGGGCCATGGATCGACGTTCAGCGTGGTCCTGGTCCGCGACCCGCGCAGCGTCGCCGGCCCGGCGGCCGGTGCGTCAACGCCCCCGGCCACGCCGTCCGTGGCGCCGGGGCTCGACGAGGTGGCGAATTCTTCATAGACGCCGCACCTCCGCCTGAACCTGCGGCTGCCACGCTGTGCCGCACCCGCAGGGCAACCTGCGTCCCGCAGCCTGGAGTCATCCCCACCCATGAGCGACCCCCTCGACCCGACGCCCGACACGAATCCGACCGGCCCGGGGCCCGACCCGCGTACCGCCCCCGAGGTGCCGACAGAGCCGGTCAGCTATGCGCCGGCGACCGATCGCCGGCCGGCATGGGCCGCGACCGAGGTTGATGCCGAGCAGGCGGCTCCGCCCACCCCTGAGCGCTGGTTCGAACCGGCGCACGCGGAGGCGGCAGCCGGCTGGGGGACCCCGGGGAGCCCGGCCAGCGCGCCCGGGGGCGAACGGCGTTCTCGCGGCGGGCTCATTGGGGTCGTCGTGGCCGCCTCCCTCGTCTCCGCGACGTTGGCATCGGCTGGGACGTACGGGCTGCTCCGCGCGTCCGGATCCCTGGACCGGCCGGCCGCGACGCTGGGCGCGGTCCAGGCGCAGACGGTCACCGCCCCGCAGCCGATCACGATCGACGAGCAGTCGGCGGTCACCGCCGCCGCGGCCAAGGTCTCGCCGGCGATCGTGACCATCACCTCGTCGGGCGCCGCGCAGAACCCGAACGACCCGTTCGGCCAGATCCCGGCCACCGGCGTCGGCTCGGGCGTGATCTTCGATTCGAACGGCTGGATCGTCACGAACAAGCATGTCGTGGCGGGGAGCAGCCAGCTGCAGGTCGCGCTCCAGGACGGCCGGCAGTTCAGCGGGACGATCTACGGGATCGACACGCTGACGGACCTCGCCATCGTGAAGGTGGACGCGACCGGCCTGCCCGTCGCGCCGATCGGGGACTCGTCCACGGTGAAGGTCGGCCAGCTCGCGATTGCCATCGGCAGCCCGCTTGGCATGTACACGGACTCGGTGACCTCGGGGATCATCTCGGGCTTTCGGAAGGACGGAATCCAGGTCCAGGACGGGACAACGATCCGCAACCTGATCCAGACGGACGCGGCGATCAATCCGGGCAACTCCGGCGGGGCGCTTCTCGACGCGGCCGGGAACGTGATCGGGATGCCCACGGCGGTGGCTCAGTCAGCCCAGGGGATCGCGTTCGCCCTCCCGATCAACATCGCCAAGCCGATCATGGAGCAGGCGCTCGCCGGGCAGAAGCTGGCGCGCCCGTGGATCGGGATCCGCTACCAGGCGCTCACCCAGCAGATCGCCGACCAGGCGAAGCTCAGCGTGAGCGCCGGGGCCTGGATCCAGCCTTCCTCGGCCAGCGGTGCCACCGACCCCGCGATCGTCCCGGGCAGCCCCGCCGCGAAGGCGGGGCTCAAGGACGGCGACATCATCACGGCGGTGGGCGGGATCACGATCGGCGAGCGCGCCTCCCTTGACGACATCCTCCTGAGCTATGTGCCGGGCGCAACGGTGGCCCTCGACGTCCTCCGGGATGGCAAGCCGATCACGCTGACGCTGACCCTGGGGACCCGGCCCGCCAACCTCTGAGCGGGGCGGTTCAGGCCCGCCCGCGCTCGCGACGAATCTCGACTCCGGCCCAGGCGAAGACTCCCGGAAGCGGCGCCCGGGGCTTTCGCACGCGAACCGTGACCGCCTCGATGGTCGGGTGGGCGGTCAGCACGTCGGACGCGATCCGTTCGGCCAGCGTCTCGATGAGCGCCGCGTGCGGTCCCCCCTCGACGATCGCCCGCGCCCGCCGAAAGACGTCGCCGTAATCGATGGTCCGGGCCAGGTCATCGGTCGTCCCGGCGGCGGCGAGGCCCAGCTCGAGGACCACGTCGACGTGGAACGGCTGGGCCTCCAGCGCCTCCTCCGGGAGCGCGCCGTGACACGCGGAGAAGCGCATCCCGCGCAGCTCGATCCGGTCCGTCACGCGCCACCCTCCGGATCCCAGCCGCGGACCACCGCGTCGGCCATCCGCGCGACGCGCACGTTGGGACGCACGTCGTGCACCCGCAGCATGTCCACGCCGGCCGCGATCGCGAGAGCCGTGGTCGCCAGCGTCGCCTCGGCGCGCTCGTCGGGCGGGAGGTCCAGGACCTTGCCCAATGTCGACTTGCGGGAAGTCCCCAGCAGGATCGGCCGGCCCAGGAGCCTGAGCGAACCGAGGTTCCGAAGCAGGGCCAGGTTGTGGTGCGGCGCCTTGCCAAAGCCGAACCCGGGGTCGACGATCAGCCGGTCCCAGGCGACGCCCGCGGCCATCGCGCGCTCCAGGGCACGCTGGAGGTCAACGAGAATCTCCGCGAGCAGGTTCATGTAGCGAGCCTCGGCCCGGTTGTGCATCACGATCAGCGGGACGCCGTGGGCGGCGGCGACGCGAGCAAGCCCGGCATCCGCGGCGACACCCCAGACGTCGTTGAGCAGGTGGGCGCCGGCGGCGAGCGCCGCGTCGGCCACGGCGGGCTTCGTCGTGTCGATGGAAAGCGGCGTCTCCGGCAGGGCGGCCCGCAGCGCACGGATCACGGGCACGACGCGGGCTACCTCGTCCGGCGCGCTGACCGCGGCATGGCCCGGCCGGGACGATTCGCCGCCGACGTCCAGCAGGTCGGCGCCTCCGGCCACCATCGACCGCGCCAGCGCCACCGCGGCGCGGACCGGGTCGCCGCCAGCGGCGAGAAGCCCGTCGCCGGAGAACGAGTCCGGCGTCAGGTTGAGGATGCCCATCACGAAGGTCCGGCTTCCCCAGGCAAACGTCCGGGGCCCGATGGGAAGCGGCGCGGGCCGGCCCGGCAGGCCGGGCGAGGAATCGGGTGGCACCCCGAACGAGGGCGTCGCCGCGCCACCGCCGCGGACCGGGTCGGGCGGGACAACGCCGCGCTCGCGAGGCAGATCGCGTCCCGGGGCGGCGAGGTCCGCGGGGTCGGGAAGGGAGGCGGCTGGGTCGGGAAGGCCGGGCATCGTGGCGCGATCCTACGCCGAGCCCGCGTCGCCCGGATCCCGGAGCTCGGGGTCATCCACGAGCCGCGCACGCGCCGCACCAACCAGGTAGAGCGATCCGGCCACCACGACCGGCCCCTCGGAGGTCGCGACCGCACGGTCGAGGGCCGCGGAGGAGTCGGACGCAACCTGGATCTCGACGTCCGGGACGGCTCCGCGCCAGTGGGCGGCCAGCGCTTCCGGCGCCAGCGCCCGGGCGCCCGGAACCGCGGTCGCGATGACGTGCGCGCCCGCGAGCGCGCGCGAGGTCACGAGCGCCGCGATCAGCCCGTCCACGTCCTTGTCGGCCATCATCCCGATCACGAGCGTCACCGGCGCCGACGCCGGGGTGAACGCCCCACCGACGACCGCCCCGGCGCCGACCCTCCCGCGGACAAAGCCGCGCAGCTCCGGCCGCAGCTCGTCGAGCGCGGCGGCGAGCGACCGCGCGCCCGCCGGGTTGTGCGCCCCGTCGAGGAGGACCTCCGCGTCGGCGCCGCGCGGTCCGGCGCCCGGCAGCTCCAGCAGCTCCAGCCGGCCGGGCCAGCGCACCGCGGCGTAGCCCGTCCGCCGGGCATCCGGGCCCACCTGCGCGATCCCGGCCGCGCCCAGCGCGTCCAGCACCGCATCCGCGACGGCCACGTTCGCCGCCTGGTGTCGTCCGAGCAGGGCCACGCGGACGGCTCCCAGGCCGGGCAGCTCCACGAGCAGGCCGTGCCGATCCGCCGCCAGGACCGGAGCCGGGCGCACCTCAACAAGCGGGACCCTCGCACGTCCCGCCCGGCGCCGGATCGGCCCCATTGCCGGACCCGTTGCCCCGCTGATCGCGAGGTCGCCGGGCATGATGATCGCCGCCTTCTCGCGCGCGATCGCCTGGACGGTCGGCCCCAGGTACTCGGTGTGGTCGAGGTCGACGTTCGTGATCGCGGCCACACCGCCGTCCCAGGCGTGCGTGGCGTCGAGCCGGCCGCCCAGCCCAACCTCGACGATCGCGAGGTCCACGCCAGCGTCCGCGAAGTGGCGAAAGGCGAGCGCGGTCAGCAGCTCGAACTCGGTTGGCGGGCCGTGGCGGCGAGCGACCCGAGCGGCGACCGGCAGCCCGGCCCGGACGAGATGCATGAACTCGGCCGCGCCGATCGGATGCCCGGCGATCCGGATCCGTTCGCGGTAGCTGACGAGGTGCGGCTTGGGAGCCTCGCCCGCCCGATACCCCGCCGCGACAAGGCAGGCCCCGACGAGCGCCACGACGCTGCCCTTGCCGTTGGTCCCGCCGATGAGCGCGCCGCGAATTCCCTGCTCAGGGTGCCCCAGGGCCGCCAGCAGGGCCCGCGTTCGACCCAGGCCCAGGCGGATCCCGAACCGCCCGCGCGCCTGGAGCGCGGCCACCGACGCGGCGAAGGAGAGCGGAAGGTTGCCGCCCTCCACCCTGTTCACAGGTCCAGGTCGTCCTCGTAGAAGACGCACTGGTTGAAGCGGGATCCGAGGCACACGTCGTTCACGTACCCCTGCTCCAGGTGGACGCCGCCGCGAAGCTGGCACCGGGAGACGGTCTGCTCCTGGCGGACCAGGGCCTTGAGGAGGTGCGGCGCCTGGATCGGCACCGGGCCGCGGGTGCCCGTCATGTAGAAATGGGGGCAGACGTTGCGCCGCAGGCTCGGGAGCCCGAACCCGGTTCGCGGCGCACTGTGGCCCGGGCGCGCGACCGCGCGGGGGAGCGGCCCCCAGGCCGTCGTCCCTGGGCCCCGAAGGCTGGTCGGGATCGCAGCCGGCCCAACCGGCACCGGGCGCCGGGCGCGTTCGTACGGGGGGCCCATCGGGACGGGCGCACGCCAACCGGGCGCAGGCTGCCGGGGTGGGCTGGCGGGACGGGTGACCGGGCCCAGTCCGATCAACGGCCTGGCAGCACCTGCCCGTGGAGCACGCTGCGCGTCGCCTTCGTCCATCCTCTCACTCACCGGCCCGCACGCTCGCCAACGTGCGCATTGCGCGCCAGCGTACACCGGACCGCCCCGCACCGGAGCATCGCGGCGCCCACCTGCCCCGACAGCCACGGGGTGCGCCCAGACCGGCCCACGGCAACCAGACGGCCCACGGCAACCAGACCGGCCCATGGCCAGGCTGGCTCGGCGTGCGACAATGCGACGCGATGATGTCCCGCCGCGGACGGCCGAGCCAGGTCCGGCCCCGACCGCCCTCCTCCGGCACACCCCGGCCGGCCTCGCCTGCTCCGCGTCGGCCGGTCGCCCCGCGCATCCGGCCGTCGCGCGTCGAAGAAGGGTCGCGTGGCCTGCCCGTGGCGGCAAAGGCCGCGCTGGGCCTTTCCGTCGTCGCGCTCGGCGCAGTCATCCTGTTCACGATGGTCGGTGCGCTGCCCGGGATCGTGTCGACGGTGGGCGGAGCCGTCTCCGGGATCGCCGGCGCGGTGCTCCCGTCGCCGTCGCCGAGCCCGACGCCGGCGATCATCCCCGTCTCGCCGCCGGTGCTCGACGCGCCGACGCAGGCCGCCACGAGCCAGGCGTCGGTGACCGTGACGGGCAGCGTCCCCGCGAGCCTGATCGGACGGCAGGCCGGAATCACGGTCCGCCTCTACGTGACGCTGCCGAAGAAAGCGCCGATCCAGGTCCGCGAGATCACTCTCGGCGAGACGCCCAGCTTCGCCATGCCCGACGTGGTGCTCCAACCGGGACGGAATGACTTCTCGGCG
>Ga0209048_10002865_pt1 | contig 16925 bp, 13 predicted proteins | sample FrelakmetCRP12CR_FD_187146 | JGI IMG/M metagenome (GOLD analysis project Ga0209048, IMG submission 187146) | Freshwater lake sediment microbial communities from the University of Notre Dame, USA, for methane emissions studies - CRP12 CR (SPAdes)... | ecosystem: Environmental > Aquatic >... | reverse complement strand
CCTTGCCCATCTTGTTCGCTGCTCTTCCCTCGCGCTTCGCGGCGCGCACCATATCTGCTTTGAAATGCTTCGCCAAAGGCTAAGCCGCCCTTTTGAGCGCAAAAGTTAGTGCGCCGCAGGCGCCCCCGCCCTATTCCCCGGCCGCAGCGAGCTGGGGAGGCTGCTGCTTTTTCGCGTGAAGCTCCATCAGCGCGCGACGATATTCGACAGGCATGACTTTGCGGAACTTCGGCTTGTAGCTCTCCCAGGCGTCCAGGATTTCCCGCGCGCGCGTCGAGCCGGTGTAACGCAAGTGATTTGCGATCAGCTGACGGAGCCGCTCGGCGTCGAAACGCGTCATGTCGCCCATCACGTCGACGCGCCCATGGCTCTCGAGATCGCCCGTCTGGTGATAGGCCTCGGTCATGGCGCTTTCCTCCTCGCGGACCGGTTCGAGATCGACCATCGAGAGATTGCAGCGGGTGGCGAAGGCGCCGTCCTCGTCGAGCACGTAGGCGATGCCGCCGGACATGCCCGCCGCGAAGTTGCGGCCCGTTTGTCCGAGCACGACCACGACGCCGCCGGTCATATATTCGCAACCATGGTCGCCGACGCCCTCGACCACGGCGATCGCGCCGGAGTTGCGCACGGCGAAGCGTTCGCCGGCGACGCCGCGGAAATAACACTCTCCAGAAATCGCCCCATACAGGACCGTGTTGCCGACGATAATCGACTTCGAGGGCTCGATCTGCTTCGCCTGGCGCGATGGATAGACGATCACCTTGCCGCCCGAAAGACCCTTGCCGACATAGTCGTTGGCTTCGCCCTCGAGGCGCAGCGTGACTCCGCGCGCCAAAAACGCGCCGAAGCTCTGACCCGCGGTGCCCGTCGCGCGTATGTCGATCGTATCGTCCGGCAGGCCCGCATGGCCGTAGATTCGCGCCACTTCGCCGGAGAGCATCGCGCCTGTGGCGCGATCAACGTTGCGGATCGTCGTCTCGATCGAAACCTTTGCGCCGCGGTCCAGAGCGGATCGCGCCTCTGCGATGAGTTTATTGTCGAGCACTCTTTCGAGCCCGTGATCCTGCGCACGGCTATGACGGATGGCGCCGCCCTCGCCGGCCGGCTTGTGGAACAGCTTGGAGAAATCTAGGCCCTTGGCCTTCCAATGTTCGAGCGCCTTTTCCTTGTCGAGCATTTGCATCTGCCCGATCATTTCGTCGAAGCTGCGATAGCCCATGGACGCCATCAGCTCGCGCACTTCCTCGGCGACGAAGAAGAAGAAGTTGATCACATGCTCGGGTTGGCCGACGAAACGCTTGCGCAGCACAGGGTCTTGAGTGGCGACGCCGACGGGGCAAGTGTTGAGATGACACTTGCGCATCATGATGCAGCCCGCCGCGATCAGCGGCGCCGTTGCGAAGCCGAATTCGTCAGCTCCGAGCAGCGCGCCGATGACGACGTCGCGTCCAGTGCGCAAGCCTCCGTCGACCTGCACGACGATGCGCGAACGCAAACCGTTCAGCACAAGCGTCTGATGCGTTTCTGCGAGGCCGATCTCCCACGGGCTGCCCGCATGCTTGATGGAGGTTAAAGGCGACGCGCCGGTGCCGCCCTCGAAGCCGGAAATGGTCACGTGATCGGCGCGGCCTTTGGAGACGCCCGCCGCAACCGTGCCGACGCCGACTTCCGACACGAGCTTTACCGAAACATTGGCGCGTGGATTGACGTTTTTGAGATCGAAGATCAGCTGCGCCAAATCTTCAATCGAATAAATGTCGTGATGCGGCGGCGGCGAAATCAGTCCGACGCCCGGCGTCGAATGACGCACTTTTGCAATCACCGCATCGACCTTGTCGCCGGGCAATTGTCCGCCCTCGCCGGGCTTAGCGCCCTGCGCCATCTTGATCTGAATCATGTCGGCGTTGACGAGATATTCCGTCGTGACGCCGAAGCGGCCGGACGCCACCTGCTTTATAGCGCTGCGCATGCTGTCGCCATTCGGCAACGGCTTGAATCGATCCGGCTCCTCTCCGCCCTCGCCCGTATTCGACTTGCCGCCGATGCGGTTCATCGCGATGGCGAGCGTGGTGTGCGCCTCGCGCGAGATCGAACCGTATGACATGGCGCCGGTCGAAAAACGCTTGACGATCTCCTTCGCCTCTTCGACTTCGTCGAGCGGAACAGGCTTGCGGCCGTCGTCTTCGGCGGTCTTCAGCCGGAACAGTCCGCGCAAATTGAGGAGTTGCTCGTCCTGTTCGTTTAGGAATTTCGCGAAGGCGCGATATTTGTCGTGGGCATTGGCGCGCACCGCATGTTGCAGCAACGACACCGAATGCGGCGTCCAGCTATGCGCTTCGCCGCGAATGCGATACGCGTAGTCGCCGCCAATGTCGAGCGCGTCGCGATAGACGGGCGCGTCGCCAAACGCGAGCTGATGGCAGCGCACAGTCTCTTTTGCGATCTCGTCGAGGCCGACGCCTTCGATGCGCGTCGTCGTGCCGGTGAAATATTTATCGACGAAGCCTTGCGCCAATCCCACCGCGTCGAAAATCTGCGCGCCGCAATAGGATTGATAGGTCGAAATGCCCATCTTGGACATAACCTTCAGCAGGCCCTTATCGATCGCCTTGATGAAACGCTTGATCGCGACTTCGCTGTCGACGTCGGTCGGGAATTCATCGGCCGAAGCTGCGAGAGTTTCGAAAGCGAGATAGGGATTGATCGCCTCCGCGCCATAGCCGGCAAGACAGGCGAAGTGATGCACTTCACGCGCATCGCCTGTTTCGACGACGAGTCCAACCGAGGTCCGCAATCCCTTGCGGATGAGATGATGATGCACGGCCGCAGTCGCGAGCAAGGCCGGGATTGGAATACGGTCAGGCCCGACCATGCGGTCCGAAAGAATAATGATGTTGTAGCCGCCGGTCACGGCCTGTTCGGCGCGCTCGCATAGCCGGTCGAGCGCAACGCCAAGGCCGTCCGCGCCCTTCGTCGCGTCAAAGCTGATGTCGAGCGTCTTTGTGTCGAAACTGTCTTCGACATGCCCGATGCAGCGGATCTTTTCGAGATCGTCATTGGTGAGGATCGGTTGCCGCACCTCGAGACGCTTCTTCTTCGCCAAGCCTTCATGGTCGAGAATATTCGGGCGCGGACCGATGAAGGAAACAAGGCTCATCACCAGTTCTTCGCGGATCGGATCGATCGGCGGATTGGTGACCTGTGCGAAGTTCTGCTTGAAATAGGTGTAGAGCGGCTTCTGCTTGTCGGAGAGCGCCGAGATCGGCGTATCGGTGCCCATGGAGCCGACCGCCTCCTGGCCTGTGATGGCCATCGGAAATAGCAGCAGATCGACTTCTTCCTGCGTATAGCCGAAGGCTTGCTGACGATCGAGCAGCGACACGTCCGCACGCGAGGCGCGGGGCTCGACCGGCTTCAAATCCTCGAGCTGGATTTGCGTGCGCGCCAGCCATTCCTTGTAGGGGTGCGAGCTGGACAGCGACTTCTTCATCTCCTCGTCGGAGACGATTCTTCCTTCCTCGAGATCGACAAGCAGCATCTTGCCCGGCTGCAAACGCCACTTCGCGACGATCTTTTCTTCCGGTATGGGCAGAATGCCCATTTCGGAGGCCATCACCACGAGCCCGTCGTCGGTGACGAGATAGCGCGCGGGGCGCAAGCCGTTGCGGTCGAGCGTCGCGCCGATCTGGCGTCCATCGGTAAAAGCCATGGCGGCCGGACCGTCCCACGGCTCCATCAGCGCGGCGTGATATTCGTAAAAGGCTTTGCGATCCTCATCCATGAGCGGATTGCCGGCCCAGGCCTCCGGGATGAGCATCATGACGGCGTGCGCCATTGAGTAACCGCCGCGCACGAGAAATTCGAGCGCATTGTCGAAACAGGCGGTGTCGGACTGGCCTTCGTAGGAGATCGGCCAGAGCTTGCTGATGTCGTTGCCGAAGAGCGGCGAGGCGACCGACGCCTGGCGCGCCGCCATCCAGTTTAGATTGCCGCGCAGCGTATTGATCTCGCCGTTATGGGCGACAAAGCGATAGGGATGCGCGAGGCGCCAGGAGGGAAAAGTGTTCGTCGCGAAGCGCTGGTGAACAAGCGCGAGCGCGCTGACGAAACGCCCGTCCTTGAGATCGAGAAAATATTCGCGAAGCTGCGAAACGAGCACCATGCCTTTGTAGACTATGGTGCGCGACGACATCGATACGGAATAGTGCTCACGGCCCACCGGTCCGAGCGCGTAAATCTCGTTCGAGGACGTCTTGCGCGCAAGATAAAGCCGGCGTTCGAAATCGTCGTCGTCGCGCACGCTCTCGCCGCGGCCGATGAAGATTTGCGCATGATGCGGCTCGACGGCGCGAACGGCGACGCCAAGATCGCTCGAGTCAACGGGCAGATCGCGCCAGCCGAGAACGGTCAAGCCTTCCGCGCGCACCGACTCTTCGACGATCGTGCGCGCTTTCTCGCGAGTCGCGGGGTCGCGCGACAAAAAAAACTGGCCAATCGCATATTGACCTTGCGCCGGCAGCGCGAAACCGAGCTTCTTGCATTCCTGCGAGAAGAACTCATGCGGTATCTGCACGAGAATCCCGCAACCGTCGCCGAGTTTGGCGTCGGCGCCGACGGCACCCCGATGGTCGAGATTGAGCAAAATCTGCAAGCCCATCTCGACGATGTCGTGGCTTTTCTGATTGTGGAGATTTGCGACGAAGCCAACGCCGCAGGAATCGTGTTCCTTTGAAGGGTCGTAGAGTCCTTGGGCTTTCGGCAGAAAGGGATCCGTGGAATCAATCGCAGCCGTCGCGCGCGTCATTGATTGGCGTGTCGTCGAATCCATTGAACCTGCTCCGAACCATCGTCGCCTATCAACGAGCGGATAAATTCCGCGGCGAGGCAAGACGCGCGCCAAACCGACCCTGCGCAGAGCGGCGCTTTCGCCTCCGCGCGGACATTTTCGACGAGTCCGCGACGATTGACGGAATAACGCTTTACGAAGGTTCCCGAAGCCAAATGGTCAGCAAGGCTGACATATTGGCGGACGATATTGATGCCAGATTTGCATCTCTCGCACAAGCAACATGCGTGTAGATAAGGCGTCCGGAGAGGGCGGATTGCCGCGCAGATCAAGAACCTGTCCCAACCTCGCCCCAATGTACGCTAAATCTCATATTGCGACAGAGGGCGAAGCAAGGATTTAACCAATGAGAAAGCCATCGAAATTCGAGGCTAGTAACACAGTGCTGACGGCCTGCGCGGCCGCGGCTCTGGCGACAAGCGCTTTCTTCGCCGCCCCAGCGGCCCAAGCGCAATTCTTTTTTCCTCCATTCGCCTATGGCTTTCACCGGCCGATAATCGAAGAGCCTGCGCCCTATGCCTCGCGCAGGGGCGTGGCGCGCATTCTGGCTCGCGAGGGTTATCGCCTCGTAGGTCCGCTCGGCGCCAGAGGCGATCAGATCGTCGCCGTGGGCGTCGACGCCCAGGGCCAGCGTGTGCGCTTTATCGTCGATCCTTATGAGGGTCAGGTGCTGCACTCCCGGCCAATCGGCCAGGCGCGGCTCGACCAGGGTCCGCGGGAATATGGCGCTCCAGGACCGCAGCCTTACGAGCCTTCCGACGTCTCGCGCGGTGAAGCCTACGGGGCGCACGAACCGCGGGTGATCGAAGGCATAGGCGCCGAGCGCGCGCCGAACGCACCGCCCCGAGCGGGTACGGAGCAACGGCGAAACGCTGCGCCAAACGTCAATCCGAGCCCCCAAAATCAGACGGCCGCAAGGCCTCAGGGGGCCGAGACCGCGCCTGCGGCTCAGGCCCCTATTCAAGCGGCCCCACAAGGTCCTTCCCCTCAAACGACTGTAACAAAACCCGCAGTGGCCGAGAGAAGCGCCCGGCCGCAAGAGCCGGCCTCGACACCGCGCGCGGCGCATCGCGAAGGAGGCGGCGCGAGACGCGCGATAGCGCCGCCGCCCGCGCAACAGGCTAGTCCTTCGCCCGCGACCGCCGCTCCCGCGCCTTCCCCGGCGCCGGCGACGCAAGCGCCACTGGCAAAGACCCCTGCTCCGGCGGCGAAGACCGCCGATCCCGCGCCTTCTTCGGCGACGCCCGCGACGGCCGCTCCTTCCGCGCAAGCCGCCGCACCCGCCAAGCCTGCGGCGCCCAGCGTCCAGCAAAGTTCCACCAGGACTGAAGCTCCCGCGCCTAAGGCCGCCGGCGCGGCCCCTTCGGCGACGCCCGCAGCAAGCGCCGAGCAAAAGCCCGCCAGCACGGAAACACCGGCACCTAAGGCCGGAACTCCGGCGGCTGCGGCTTCGCCTGCTCAACCCAGTGCGCCCGCCAAGGCCGTGGCTCCTACGACGAAAGCCGCCGCTCCCCCTGCCGCAACTGCTTCTCCTGCACCGGCAACTCCGCCCAGGCAAGCGGCCGCGCCCGCCAAGCCGACTGTTCCTGCGGCGAATGCGGAGCAAAAACCCGCCGCCGCGGACACCCCCGCAACGACGGCCGCCGCTCCGACCCCAGCTCAAGCCGCGGCGCCCGTCAACCCGGCGGCTCCGGCGGCGAACGCCGGACAAAAACCGGCGAGCGCTGAAGCTTCTGCGCCTAAGGCCGCGTCTCCCCTGCAGACAACGACACCGGCGGCCGCGGCTTCGCCTGCGCAATCGCCCACGCCGGCGACTCAGCCCGCTCCGGCCAAGAGCGCCACGCCTGCCCAGCCGACGACCGTCCAGCCACAAGCGTCGGCGCCTACGCCCCCCGCGAAATCGGAGACGCCCGCCGCCGCTACGCCCGCGGACGCCTCCAAGCCAGCAGTGGCCGCGCCTCCGCAAGATCCGCAGACGAAGGGCTAAGAAGCATCCCTAATGCGCAACAACAGAAAAACCCCGCTGGTCAGCAAACCAGCGGGGCTTTTTTTGTTCAAGCCTTACTTCAACTCAAGCCAAGTTGCTCACGCCGCCTTGGCGTCTACCACCTTCGGGGCCTCCGCCGGAGCGGCGCCACCGATGTCGATGCGGCGCGGCTTCTGGGCTTCCGGAATTTCGCGCACGAGATCGACGTGCAAGAGCCCATTGTCGAGGCTCGCGCCCGTCACGACCACATGGTCGGCAAGCTGGAAGCGCCGCTCGAAGGCGCGGGCCGCAATTCCCTGATGCAGGAATTCGCCAGCGCTCTGCTGAGCGTTCTGCTCCTTGGCGCCCTTGATCGACAAGGTGTTTTCACGAGTCTCGATGGTCAGGTCGTCTCGCCCGAAGCCCGCCACCGCTAGCGTGACGCGATAGGCGTTCTCGCCGGTGCGCTCGATGTTGTAGGGCGGATAGCCAGGAGAGGCCTCAAGCGCCCCCCCCTGATCAAGCAGGGAGAAGAGACGATCGAAGCCGACGGTCTGACGGTAAAGAGGAGAAAGATCGAAGTGACGCATGCATATCCTCCATTTGAAGCGACATGTGACGGATCGGCTGCGTCGTGCGGCCGACCGCGCCATGATTTCGCGCGTCCGTTTTGGCCCGCGCTGAAAACGATGTGGGAGTTGCGTTTGCGCTTCGCAAGAGCATGCGCTCGCCTTTGCGCGGAGCAGAATCTCGTGCGATAGCTTGCCCGGAGATAGGCCGCGCTCGCGAGCAAAGAACCGAAAGGCTCAAGCTTGGAACTTGTTTCGACCCCGGACAATCCCATCCCGTCGGCCGCCGAAGTCCGCTCCATACGCACGAGCGACGGGCGACTTCTTCGCGCCGCGATCTTTTCGACCGACGTGCCACGCGGCACGATCGCGCTGTTTCAGGGCCGAGCCGAGTTCATCGAAAAATATTTCGAAACGATCGAAAACTTGATGGCGAGGGGGTTCAAGGTCGTAACCCTGGACTGGAGGGGTCAGGGCGGATCGGAGCGCGAACTCGCCAATCAGCGCAAGGGGCATATAGACGACTTCCAATTCTATCAACGCGACCTCGACGCTTTCGTCGAAGAGATTTTGACCTCCTGTCCCCAACCCTGGTTCGCGATCGCTCATTCCATGGGCGCGGCCATATTGCTTCAACGCGCCTCCGAAGCGCGTCCGCCATTTCAGCGCCTTGTACTAAGTGCGCCGATGATCGACGTCGCAGGCCTGCGTTTTCCGACAGGCGCCCGACTTCTCGCCGATACGCTTGACATGTTCGGCTTCGGCGGAATGTTCATTCCCGGAGGTTCGCCCGCCGCCTTCTTCGAGACAGGTTTCGAGGGGAATCCGCTGACGTCCGATCCGCGCCGTTTCGCGCGCAACGCGGCCATCCTCGCCAAGGCCCCCGAACTCGCCGTCGGCGATCCAACGATCGGCTGGGCGAATTCCGCTTTCCGTCAGATGGCGCGTTTCACTGCGCCGGAATTCGCGCAGCGGATCCGAACGCCTTCGCTCATCATCGGATGTGGCGACGATAAAATCGTTTCGCTGCGCGCCATCGAGAAATTTTCGTTCCGGCTCGACCTCGCAAGTCTCGTGACGATCGAAGGCGCCCGTCACGAGAGCCTGATGGAGCGCGATCTGTTGCGCGACCGATTCTTTGCGGCCTTCGACGCTTTCATCCCCGGAACCGTCTTGACGTTGGCGTAAGTCAGTTATTTCGCGAGAATTTTGAGCGCGGCCTCGTGCACGCGCTCGTCTCCGGCGGCAATAATGGCGCCGCCTCCCGCAGCGGATTCTCCGCTCCATGTCGTGACGACGCCGCCCGCTCCTTCGACAATCGGTATCAATGCGACAATGTCGAAGGCGTTGAGATTGGTCTCGATGATGAGATCGACATGTCCGCTCGCCAGGGCGCAATAGGCGTAACAATCCCCGCCGTATCGCGGCAGTCGCACCTTGCGCTCGACGCGGTGGAAATTTTCGCGCAGCGCTTCGTCGATCAATAGCGGAGAGGTCGTCATCAGCGTGGCGTCCGCGAGCGATGCGCATGGACGCACGTTCAGCTTGCGTTTGTCCAACGCCCCATTGGCGCCGGGCGCTGAATGTCGCGCGGGTCCGCGCCAATAGGCGGCGGCGCCGTCCCCCGAAAAGCGCTCGCGCGTGAATGGCTGATGCATCATCCCGTAACAAGGCGCGCCGCGATGCGTCAGGCCGATCAGCGTGCCCCATGTCGGCAAGCCGCAAATGAAGCTCTTGGTGCCGTCAATCGGGTCGAGCACCCATACATATTCCGCATCTTCACGCGTCGAGCCGAACTCCTCGCCGATAATGCCGTGATGTGGAAACGACTGGTCGATCAGCCGGCGCATGGCGATCTCGGCCGCCCGGTCGGCCTCGGTCACTGGATCGAAGGCGCCGGAGGAGGATTTGTCGTCCGCGACGATCGCGGTGCGAAAAAAGGGCAGAATGGCGTCCCCCGAGGCGTCTGCGAGACGCTCGACAAATCGCTCAAAATCCACGGCTGTCATGAAAAAGCTCCAGCGGGGCGGATGGGAAGCGCGCTATTCCGCCGCCTCGCGCTCGTCCCGCTCTCCGGCGACGCGCTCCACAATGCGGACGACCTCCCCCAAATGTTCGGCTACCGACTCGAATTCGGGCTTTTTCGCGAGCGTGGTCTCGTCCATGTACAACCCTCGCGCGACTTCGATCTGCACGGCGTGCCAGCCGGCGGCCGGCTTTCCGTAGCATTCGGTGATGTAGCCGCCGGCATATGGACGGTTCCTTTGCACATTATAGCCGAAGCTTCGCAGCGTCTCCTCGATCGCCTCTACGATCTGCAGCGAGCAGCTTTGGCCAAAGCGGTCGCCGATCACGAAATGGACATTGCGGATATCTCCTCGCGCGACGGTCGCTCCCTCGCGTCCCGCGTGCGTCGGCATGGAGTGGCAGTCCACCAACACGGCCCGCCCAAAGCGCCGTTGAGCCCGCAGCATCAAATTCTGCAAGGCCTGATGATAAGGCTTGTAGAGCAAGTCAATCCGGCGAAACGCTTCTTCGACGGACAGCTTGCCCTGATAGATCGCGCGCGCATCCGCCACGACGCGGGGAATCGTGCCGAGCCCGGCGGCGACCCGCAGAGATCTCGTATTCACAAATTCCGGCAGCCTTTCCTCGAACATCCGCTGATCGAGTTCGTAAGGTTCGCGATTGAGATCGAGATAGGCTCGCGGAAAACGGGCGCGCAGCAACGGAGCCCCATGCGCGCTTGCGGAAGAAAACAGATCGTGGACGTGAGCGTCCTCCGATCTGCGCAAGCTCAGATGATCGAGGCGAGCCATTTGCAAGAACGCGGTCGGATAAAAGCTTCCGGAATGTGGCGACGAGAAAACGAGCGGCGAGGTCAGCTGATCGGGCTCTTCAAGATCGAAGGACTTGGCCAGATCGAAGTCGCGTAACGCGCCTCGCTCCTTCGGCTGAGCCGGATTTGGTTCAGGATTGTCGTCCGATCCCATACGTCCCGCCTCTTAACGCGCTCCGCCCAACGCGACCCTTGACGGACGCCCGATCTTAGGGCGCCACGGCAATTTCTCACAGCTCTTAAACAAGTATGGAAAACTTCCAGGTTCCTTGTACATTCATACGAGAGTTAACGCCATATGCGTCGCCTTTCACCTGATTTTTACGAAGCTGCGGCTTCAATGCGATAGAACGAGCGAGGAGCGAAATGACCGAACGAGGCGCCGCCAAGATACTGCTGGCGGAAGATGATAATGACATGCGCCGGTTTCTGGTCCGGGCGCTGCAGCAGGCTGGCTTTTCCGTAGCGTCTTTCGACAACGGCCTTTCGGCCTACGATCAATTGCGGGTCGAGCCCTTTGAGTTGTTGTTGACAGACATCGTCATGCCCGAGATGGACGGGATCGAGCTCGCGCGCCGCGCCACGGAACTCGACCCCGATATCAAGGTCATGTTCATCACGGGCTTCGCCGCCGTGGCGCTCAATCCGGACAATCACGCCCCCCGTCAGGCGAAAATTCTTTCCAAGCCGTTTCATTTGAAGGACCTCGTCAATGAGGTCCAGCGGATGTTGGCGGCCTGACCGCCCCTTCCACCGCTAAACTTGCCCGAAACGCCCGACTGCGCTATGAGCGCCCCTGATTTCCTGGCGGGGACGAGGGAAGCCACGGCCGAGAGGCCCTTTCCGGCGCGCCGCTTCGCCACAAAACAGGAATGCGACTATGAAAAAGGACATCCACCCGAATTATCACACCATCAAGGTGCTGATGACGGACGGGACCGAATATGTGACGCGCTCCACATGGGGCAAGGAAGGCGATACGCTCCATCTCGACATCGACCCAAAGACGCATCCGGCGTGGACCGGCGGATCCCAGCAGTTGCTCGACCGCGGCGGACGGCTTTCGCGCTTCAATTCGCGCTTCGGCGGCATCTCCTTCGGAAAGAAATAAGCGGGCCTTCCCGCTTGCCCGGCCGCGCCGCAAGCGCGGCCTTTTTCATTTCTGCGGGCTTGCGGAAGATTCAACTCAGCTGCGTTGCGAAAAAGCATTTCGAAGCTTGTCGATCTGCTCCCGCACCGGGCTGCCAGCGTGTGGAAAATTCTCCGGCGCCGGCGCATGGATCAGCTGATCGAGCCGGATGATGCGCGCCTGAAGGCGCAGCGAATGCACCGAAAGATCCTTCAATCTCTCGGGAAGTCGAGAAAACAGTTCTGGATGAGAAGCGAGTTCTTGCGCTGTGAGACGGACGCGATGGCGATCGCTTGCGGCTTGAGACCTGCTCATCTCGCCCTGGTTGACGGCTCGTTGAAGCAGCAGCCATGACGCGATCTGCATCAATCTCGTGGTGAGGCGCATGCTCTCTGCGGCGTAGGCCAACGATTCCGCACGCGGCAACGCTTTCGCCTCGGCGCGACCATCGCCATCGAGATAGGCCGCGGCGTCTTCGACAAGCGTCATGCCCTCGCGAAACATGGCTCCAAACGCTTCGGACGCAGCCATTTTTTCGGCGAAACACACCGGCGCATCAGCGCCTTCCAACGTACCCGTTACACCCGCCATTCGAACGCTCACACACACCAGAAAATACGTCACCCCTGCGCCTTAAGGCGATAATTACCTCAAATTGCGCGCTCTTGCGTCCTTAGCTTCTCGTTAACCTTAATTAAGACGCCTCTCTGGGGATAACGCAATTCCAAACGATGAAACATGAGCTAGCGCATAAAAAAGGAGCCGCAAGGGCGGCTCCAGGGCTTCTTGACAAGGAGGCATCAAGGAGGAGTGGATGTCCACTCCAAATCTCAAGCAGTTGAGACCTATGGAGGCTGCGCGCAACGTTTTAATATATAGTTAACGTCGCGATGGATCGGCGAAAACCTTTCGGCTTGCGAAAATCCTGCCCCCCTTTTCATCTATTTCATACTCCACTAGCATCGAACGAGAAAGCGGCGCCATGATCGAACTTCACTACTGGCCAACGCCCAATGGGCATAAAATTACAATCTTCCTGGAGGAGACGGGCATCGCCTACCGCATCGCGCCGGTGAATATCCGCAAAGGCGAGCAGTTTCATCCCTCCTTCCTGGCGCTCTCGCCGAACAACCGCATGCCGGCCATTGTCGACCAGGCTCCCTCGGACGGCGGCGCACCGATCAGCGTCTTCGAATCCGGCGCCATTCTGATGTATCTCGCCGAAAAGACCGGCAAGCTCATGCCGCAAGATCTCCGCAAGCGGACGCGGGTTCTGGAATGGCTCTTCTGGCAGATGGCGGGTCTTGGACCTATGGCTGGTCAAAATCACCATTTCAGGAATTACGCCGTAGAAAAAATTCCTTACGCCATCGATCGCTACGTGAATGAGACCAATCGCCTTTACGGCGTGCTCGACCGTCAATTGGCGAAGAGCGAATTCGTCGCCGGCGATTATTCGATCGCCGACATCGCCATCCATCCCTGGATCGTCCCTTCCGAGGACCAGGGCCAGACGCTTGATGATTTCCCAAACGTCAAACGTTGGTTCGATCATATGCACAGCCGTCCGGCCGTGCAGCGCGCTTACGCGCAGGGCGCGCCCTATCGGCGCGAGCGGCAGGGGTTTACCGAAGAAGAGCGCAAAATTCTGTTCGGACAGACGGCCGCGACCGCCGCGGGCGGCGCAGCCTGACGCGCGTTTTTGGCCGACAGAGCCTCGCGCTTGCTCTAACAAGGCGTAAGCAATCGAACGAAAAGGGCCCGCTCATGCCTCTGGACGCCGACCGCGAATTCGTCGCGCAGGGGACCGCCAAATCCCTGATCGAAGTGAAGGCCGTCCTGGTCAACACGCAGACGCCCTTTATCACGACGTCGGGATGGGCCTCTCCCGTCTATATCGATATGCGCAAAATCATCTCCTATCCCCGCCTGCGCGCTCGTCTAACAGACTTCGCAATCGGGGCGATTGAGCGCGACATAGGATATGAATCGCTCGACGTGATCGCCGGGGGAGAAACGGCGGGAATTCCCTTCGCCGCCTGGGTCGCGGACCGCATGTCCCTGCCGATGCAATATGTGCGCAAGAAGCCCAAAGGCTTCGGACGCAATGCGCGCATCGAAGGCGAATTGCGTGACAGCGCGCGCACGCTGCTCGTCGAGGACCTCGCCACCGACGGCGGCTCGAAGAAGGATTTCGTCAAGGCGCTGCGCGACGCAGGGCAGCAATGCGACCATGTCTTCGTGTTTTTCTTCTACGATATTTTCAAAGGCGCGCTCGACGAACTCGAAGGCCTCGGCATCCACCTGCATTATCTGACGACATGGCGCAGCGTGCTCGACGTCGCGCGCGCTCATCGCTATTTCCCGGAGGACGCGTTGAACGAGGTTGAAAAATACATCGCCGATCCCGTCGCATGGTCGGCGGCGCATGGAGGCCTCAGCCACGCGAAAGGATGACGCCGAAAGCAGCGGAGAATCGCATGGTCCACAGGTGCTTGGCGGCAGGAGCAGTCCAGTTTTTCATCGCAATGGGCTCGCTCTCCTTCGCCGCGGAACTTCCTCCGGAGTTCTCGCGCCTTGCGGACGTCGCGCCCGGTGTCGCGCAGGACATGCGTTATGCAGGGCCGAATAATTTCACCGGCAAGCCCGTCCCCGGCTATAGAGCCGCACAATGCTGGCTGCGGACCGAAGCGGCTCGCGCGCTTGCGAAGGTGCAAGAGGATTCGCACGCGCATGGCTTCGATCTCGTCGTCTATGACTGCTATCGGCCAAAAAGCGCAGTTGCGGCTTTCATCGATTGGTCGCGCAACGCGATCAATCGACCAAGCGCGAACATTATCCGCACGTTGCAAAGCGCGCGCTTTTCGCCAAGGGCTATATCGCGGAGAACTCGACGCACACGACGGGACTCGCCGTCGATCTCGGCGTGAAAGGCGCGCCGTTCGATTTCTTCGACAAACGGTCCTGGACCAAGGCGCCTGTATCCCCCAAGGCGCATAAGCGCCGCGAAGCGCTGGTCGCCCTGATGAATCGCGATGGCTTTACGAATTACCCGCGTGAATGGTGGCGCTTTACATACGAGGGCGCTGACGGCGCTCCGAGTTACGACGCTGAAATTGAATAGTAGCGCCATGCGCCGCCACTTTGCGACATGACAAATCTTCCCGATTGTTGAGAATAGCGCCGCCCATGCGCCCGAATATCCTCGATCCTCTCTTTGGCCGCGCCAGCGCGCTGCCCGGCGTTGGTCCAAAGACCGCGAAATTGTTTGACCGCCTGCTCGCAAAGCCCGGAGCCGAAGCGCGCGTCCTCGATCTTCTGTTCCATCTGCCGATCAATATCGTCGACCGACGCGCGCGGCCAAAGATCGCTGAGGCGCCGCTCGATACGATGTTGGTGCTGAAGGTGCGCGTGGCGGAACATCGAAAACCGCAGGGACGCTACTCAAAGGCGCCTTACAAGGTGCTTGTCGAGGACGAAACAGGCGACGTCGAGCTCGTCTTCTTTCTCGCCAATCCGGAATGGATCGAGCGCAGCCTTCCCATTGGCGTGACGCGCTGGGTTTCCGGAAAGCTCGAACTTTATGACGGCCGGCGCCAGATGGTGCATCCTGATCGCGTGCTGGACGAGGCCGGGATCGCAAGACTCCCCGCGCTCGAGGCCGTGCATGGGCTGACCGAGGGATTGCAGCAGCGATATGTGCAGCGCGCCGTCGACGGCGCGCTCTCAACACTCCCGTCGCTTCCCGAATGGCACGACGCTTCGATTCTGAAAGCCAACGCGCTGCTCTCATTTTCCGAAAGCCTCGAACGCGTCCATCATCCGCAGGCGCCCGACGACATCGCGCCGATGAGCAAGCCGCGCCAGCGCCTCGCGCTCGATGAGCTTCTGGCGCAACAGCTGGCGCTGCGCCTCGTGCGCGCGAGGATGCGTCGCCAACCCGGCCGCGAAAGCAAAGGCGACGGGCGCATCAGCGACAAGATCGAAACGGCCCTTCCCTATACGCTCACAAATGCGCAACGGCGCACTCTCGCGGAAATCCGCGCCGACCTCGCCTCCGACAAGCGCATGTTGCGGCTCGTGCAAGGCGACGTCGGTTCCGGCAAGACCATCGTCGCGGCGCTCGCAATGGCGACCATCGTCGAATCCGGCCGACAGGCCGCTCTGATGGCTCCGACCGAAATTCTTGCGCGCCAGCATTATGAACGTCTCGCGCCTTTGCTGGAGCCGACCGGCATTCGCATCGCGCTGCTGACCGGCCGCGCCAGGCAATCCGAACGCGCCGCGTTGCATCAGCGCATCGGCGAAGGCGAGATCGACGTCGTCGTCGGCACGCATGCGCTCGTCTCCGACGATCTTGCCTTTCGAGATCTCAGCCTCGCCGTGGTCGACGAGCAACATCGCTTCGGCGTGCAGCAGCGGCTCGCGCTCGGCGCCAAGGGCAAAGCAGTCGACGTTCTTGTCATGACGGCGACGCCGATCCCGCGTTCGCTCGTGCTGACATATTTCGGCGACATGGACTCGTCCCTTCTGGACGAAAAGCCGCCGGGACGATCGCCGATCGACACGCGCGCGCTCCCTGCCTCGCGGATAGACGAAGTTGTCGCTAGCCTGAGACGCGCGCTCGAAACTGGGGCGCGGGCCTATTGGATATGTCCTCTCGTCGAAGAGAACGAGGATCTCGACCTCGCGGCCGCGCAAGAGCGCTACGAGGACTTGAAGAAGATTTTCGGCGACGTGGTGGGCCTCGTGCATGGGCAAATGAAAGGTGCCGAACGCGACGCCGCCATGGAGAATTTCCAGGCCGGCCGCACACGCATACTCGTCGCAACCACGGTTATCGAGGTCGGCGTCGACGTGCCGGAAGCCACGATCATGGTGATCGAGCATGCGGAGCGCTTCGGCCTTGCGCAGTTGCATCAGTTGCGCGGACGCGTGGGACGCGGCGCTGGAAAGTCATCGTGCCTGCTTCTTTACAAGGGTCCGCTGAGCGAGGTGGCGAAGGCGCGCCTCACGACGCTGCGTCAGACCGAAGACGGTTTCCGCATCGCCGAGGAGGACTTGCGGCTGCGCGGCGAAGGAGAAATCCTCGGCGTGAAACAATCCGGAACGCCGGGTTTTCGAGTGGCCGACATTATTCTCCACGCCCGCTTGCTCGCGACGGCGCGCGACGATGCGGAGCTGATCCTTCGTCGCGACCCAGAGCTCTCAAGCGAACGGGGACAGGCGCTGCGCATATTGCTGTATCTGTTCGAAAGGGACGAGGCGGTGCGGCTGTTGCGGGCGGGATAGTTCACGTAACGCGCAAGATGCAAGAAAATGATTTGCGGCGCTCTTGACGTCACGTCAGCGGAGAGCATTCTTATTCGGGCCAAACAAGAAATTCGTCGGGAAAAGCGCTTCAAGTTCCATCAGGGGGAAACCAAAATGTCTTTTATACCCAGTTCACGTCATAACCCGAAAATCCTTGGGTGAGATGACGCGAAAATTGTCGGTTACCGAATCACGGTAATCTGTCCAGTTCCTTGGGATTTTTTCGCGCAGGAAACCGAGCGACGCCTCGGCGAATTCCTTGC
>Ga0209048_10002864_pt1 | contig 16930 bp, 15 predicted proteins | sample FrelakmetCRP12CR_FD_187146 | JGI IMG/M metagenome (GOLD analysis project Ga0209048, IMG submission 187146) | Freshwater lake sediment microbial communities from the University of Notre Dame, USA, for methane emissions studies - CRP12 CR (SPAdes)... | ecosystem: Environmental > Aquatic >... | reverse complement strand
CCGCGGTGCTCGACACCCTCCGTCAGCCACTCGAGGACGGCGTCGTGCGGGTGTCCCGGGCCCGCCACACGGTGGTGCTCCCCGCCCGGTTCCTCTTGGTCGACGGCCACGAGGCCGACCATGAAGCGGTCCCGTCCGCCATGGCAGCACCAGGGCCGCCTCCGCCCACTGCTTGAGGGGTGCCGACGTGACTCAGACGTGACTCAGCAGGGTCGGAAACCCTCGGTAACGGTCCGTATCGGCTCGGTAACGAAAGCGCAGGTCAGACGGGGGTTCCAGGGTGTCACCGCAGGTCGCGGACGTGCCCGGGTCAGTCGAGGCAGAAGTGGCACTGGTTGATCTGGGCCACCCGCAGTCGGGCGGCCTCGAACTCCCGGAGCGAGAGCGTCGAGTGCTCGTAGACCGCTGCGGAGAAGCGGGCCGCCGCCGGGCCGATCTTCGGGACGACCTCGCCCCAGACCCAGGTGATGGGCTCCCGGTCGGACGGCAGGTCGATTCGCAGCGGCATCGCCCGACGCTACACCGGGCCACCACGACCCTGGCCCCGCAGCCGGGTCGGCGCCGGGTCGGCGCCGGTCAGTTGCGGGTCAGCCGCAGCCGGGCACCGGCCCGGCGAGGGTGACGAGCGCGCAGAAGCTCTGGCCGCTCACCTTCCAGGTGCCGTCCTGGAGGATGGCCACGCCCTGGGAGCCGGTGAGGGCGGGCTGCCCGTTGAGCAGCACGTCGTAGATGACCGCGGCGCGGTCGGGGGCGGTCAGCTGCACGTCGGTGACCCGGGCGCTGGACTGGGACTGCCTCGGGTCCTTGGAGGCGGCGGCGAGCGCCTGGTCGTACTGGGCGCCGCTCTCCAGGAGGGATCGGCGCTCGGCCAGCGGGGTCTGGGCGCTGAAGAACCGCTCCCAGACGGCCGTGACCTGGGCCTTGACGGCGGCAGCATCGACGGTGGTCGTCGTCGCCTGGCTCGAGGTCGTCGTGCTGGCGGGCGCCGGGGACGACGGAGCGGCGGAGCTGGCGACCCTGGTGCCGCACCCCGCCGCGGCCACGCCGAGCATCCCGAGGGCGATCACCGCCGCCCGTCGCTGTCGGGTGCGGGCGCGGCGGCCGGTGGAGGCATCGGGGGGCTGGGCGATCCTGACCATGGTGAACCCCCTGGTGGGCGCGACCGGGCGTGGCGCCGCGCATGGATCAGCGGCAAGGTGGGCGGGGCCCTCTATCCTCGCGCAGGGATGGGTCAGGACCCCCGGGCGCGACGTACGGGTGGGTGGGCGCGGTCCACCGCCCGCTGGTGGCTGGGCCTCGCCCTCGCCGTCGTTGGCGCCGCCCTGCTCTGGCTCGGGTGGTACCAGGTGTCGGGGGAGACCCTCGTGGCCAGGCAGCTCCCCTACCTCGTGTCGGCGACCATTCCCGGGGCGGCCCTGGTGGTCGCCGGGGCCGTTCTGATCGGGAGCGAGATCTCCCGGCGGGGGAGCCAGCAGGCCGAGGAGATGGTCGCCGCCCTCCACGGCCTGCTCACCGAGGAGACCCCGGTGGGCTCGGCCGGGGGGCCGGTCCCTGACGCCGAGGCGCGGGTGGTGGCCGTTCCCGACGGCACCCGCTACCACCGCCCCGGCTGTCCGCTGGTCGAGGGGAAGCCCGACGTGCGGGCCGTCGGAGCCGGAGAGGTGCGCCGGCTGGGGATGCAGGCGTGCCCCGTCTGCTCCCCGATGCTCCCCGGGGACTGAGTCGTGGTCACGGTCGACCTGGCCCTCGCCGGGATCGGCGTCGGGGCCGTGGCGGCGCTGGCCGGGCTCGGGCTGCTCGTGACCTATCGCGCAACCGGCGTGTTCAACCTCGCCTTCGGCGCCATCGCCGTGCTCGCCGCCTACCTGTTCTGGGAGGCGGTGCGCATCTGGCACTGGCCCCTCCTGCCGGCGGCCGCCGCGGACCTGCTCGTCGTGTGTCCCGTCCTCGGCCTGCTGCTCGAGCGGGGGGTGTTCCGGCCGCTCCAGCGACGGGGCGCACCGCCCGCCGAGTCCCTGGTCGCCGCGCTCGGCGTCTTCGTCACCCTGGTGGGACTGGTGGCGCTGGTCTGGGGCAGCCAGGGCCGTCCCGACGCCCCCGCCCTGGCCTCCGCCGCGACCGTGACGATCGGCGGGGCCACCATCCGGCGCGACAGCCTCCTCGACCTGGTTGCGGTGGTCGTCGTCGGCGTCGGGCTCGCCGTCGTCATGCGCTCCCGCATCGGCTTGCTGGCCCGGGCGGTGGTCCAGCGGCGCGACCTGGCCGAGCTGACCGGCGTCGACGCCGACCGCGTGTCGGCAGTGGCGTGGGCCATCGGTGCCGGCCTCGCCGGGCTGAGCGGGATCCTGCTCGCGCCGACGCTGCGCCTCGACCCCTACGGGCTCACGCTCGTGGTCCTCGAGACGATGGCCGTCATCGTCGTGGCCCGGTTGGTGAGCCCCGGCCGGGCGGTCCTCACCGCCCTCGCCATCGGGGTGGCCCAGAGCGAGCTCACCCGCTTCCACCCGACCGGCCGTCCCCGGGTGCTGCTCGAGGCGCTCTCGTCGAATCTCTTCGTCGTGGTCCTGCTCGTCGCCCTCCTCGCCCTGCGCCGGCTCGACGAGGCCGGGGGGCCCGGCGGGGCAGCCGGTGGGATCGCCGCCCGGCTGGCGGCGCGACGCCAGCTCCCGCCTCCGCGGGGATGGTGGGTGCCCGCGTCGCTGCTGCTCGCGATCCCGCTGCTGCTCGCCGACACCGATGTGCGCTCCGCCCAGCAGGTTCCTGCGCTGGCCATCGTGTTCGTCTCGATCGTGGTCGTGAGCGGCTACACGGGACAGATCACCCTCGGCCAGGCCGGGTTCGCCGGCCTCGGTGCGCTCCTCGCCGCCAAGCTGGGTGCCGGCCAGGTGCCGGGCCTGCCCACCCTGGGCGGCCTCACCGCCATGGGCGCCGCCGCGGTGATCGTCGGGCTGTTCGGCCTCCTCGTGGCGTGGCCCGCGATCCGCCGCCGGGGGCTCTTCCTCGCGCTGACGACCTTCGCGGTGGCCACGGTGGTGGACCGCTTCGTCTTCGCGCAGCCGGCGTTCGTCAGCGACGTGCTCATCGGCCCGCCCGCGCCGTTCACGGGCGCGCGCGCCTTCTATCTCTTCGAGCTCGCCTGCCTGGGGCTGGCCCTGGTCGTGGTGCACAACCACCATCGCGGCAGGCTCGGACGGGCGCTGCTCGCGGTCCGCGACGACGAAGCGGGAGCCGATGCGTGCGGGGTCGACGCCCACCGCCTACGCCTCTGGGCGTTCGGCGTCAGCTCCGGGCTCGCCGCGTTGGGCGGCATGCTCCTCGCGCAGTCCAACCGCGCCTTCGACGCGGTCACGTTCGACCCCATCCAGGGCCTCGTGTGGTTCGCGGCCGTGGTGGTCTTCGGCGTCGACAGCGCAGCCGGCGCCGTGCTCGGCGCCGCGCTGATCGTGGGCGTCGACGCGACGTCCCAGGCCGGCGTGTCGACGCTGGTCATCGGGATCCTCGCGGTCCTTCTCGGGCGCCTGCCCGGGGGGCTGCTGTACTCGCTGCGCCGACTCGACTGGGCGGTGCGCGACCGGCTCCGGCCGCCGGTCAGCGGTGCGGCCACCGTGCGGCTGTCGCCGGCGGGGGAGGTCGTGAAGGCGAGGCTGCGGCGGTGACCCGGGGCGTCCTCGAGGCCCGGGCGATCGTGCTCCGCCACGAGGGGCTGGTGGCGGTCGACGAGGTGGACCTCCGGGCCGAGCCGGGACGGGTGACCGCGGTGATCGGCCCGAATGGCGCCGGCAAGACCACCCTGTTCGACTGCCTGTCCGGCATCCAGCGCCCCGACGCCGGCAGGGTGGTCCTCGACGGCACCGACATCACCGAGCTCCCGGCCGACGAGCGGAGCCGTCTGGGGCTGGTGCGGACGTTCCAGCGCTCGGCGGTGTTCGCCAGCCTCACGGTCGCCGAGAACCTGCGGGTCGGGGCCGAGAACCGCCGCCGCCAGGGCGCCCTGCGGGGCTTCCTCGGGCTCCCGGACCGCGACACCGCCCGGGCCACGGCCCTCGTGGAGGAGGTGCTCCACGACCTCGGTCTCGCCGGGCTGCGTGACGTCCCGGCGGGCGAGCTGTCGACCGGGACGCTCCGGCTGGTGGAGCTGGCCCGGGCGCTGTGCTCGGAGCCCGTCGCCCTGCTGCTCGACGAACCGGCCAGCGGCCTCGACGACCGCGAGGTCGACGCGCTCCGCGAGCGGCTCGCCGGGCTCCGGGCCCGCGGGCCGTCGATCGTGCTCGTCGAGCACGACCTCGACTTCGTCCAGGAGCTCGCGGACGTGGTGTACGCCATGGTGACGGGCCGGGTCCTGGCCTCGGGTACCCCGTCCGAGGTCGTCGCCCGCGCCGATGTCCGCACGATCGTCCTCGGGCTGCCGGCGTGACGACCTCGCTGTCACTGGTCGACGCCCACGCCGGCTACGGGTCGGTCGAGGTCCTCCACGGGGTCACGATGGACTTCCCATCGGGTTCGGTGGTGGCGTTGATGGGGCGCAACGGCGCCGGCAAGTCGACGGTCCTTCGGTGCCTCGCCGGCCTCATCCCCCTGTGGTCGGGCGCCCTCCGGTGGGACGGGCGCGAGGTGACCCACCGGTCGGCCTATCAGCGCTCGACCGCCGGACTCACCCTGGTGCCCGACGAGCACGGCCTCTTCCCGGGACTGACCGTAGGCGAGAACCTGGACCTGTTCGCCCGGGACCAGTCGCCGGAGCCCGCGCTCGGTGTCTTCCCCGAGCTCGAGGACCTCATGGACCGGCGGGCCGGCACCCTCTCGGGCGGCGAGCAGCAGATGCTGGCCCTCTCCCGCGCCCTCGTGCGGCCCGGGCACGTCGTGCTGCTCGACGAGGTCAGCCGCGGCCTGTCCCCCGCCGTCACCGCGCGGTGCTACGGCGCGTTGCGCCGCCTGGCGGCGCCGGATCGGGTGCTGGTGATCGTGGAGCAGTACCTCGGGGAGGTGCTGCGCCTGGCCGACGTGGTCTACGTCCTGACCCGGGGCGAGATCACCTTCGCCGGGGAGCCGGCCGAGCTGCGCGCCGAGGCCGAGGGGCCCGGCCACCACGCCACGGGTCAGGGCGAGTACGGGACGGTGGGCACCACGTAGCAGACGAACGTCCTGCCCGGCGTCCTCGTCACCCACCCACCCCGACCGCCATAGGCCGAGTCCTGCCACTGCGCGACACTCAGGCAGTTGTGGCTGGGCCTGAACGCGTTCGCGTCCGAGCTGACGACGAAGTTCCGCGTCGTCAACAGACCGTGCCCGTCGTAGTCGACGGGGCGCTCGAGGTAGGCCTCGAGGCACGCCCTGGTGAGGTCGGCGCCGCAGGCGGTCATGGCGTCGGTCAGCCACTGCGCGGACGCCCAGCCCTCGACCTCCCACATCGACAGCCTGTCCTCCCGGTTGGGGAACGCGGTCCGGAGGTCGCTGCGCAGCTGGGCCACGACCGGGAACTCGGTGTCCATGTAGTTGAGGTTGTTGGCGGTGGCATAGAGCGAGCTGCGGCAGACCGGGCTGCTGGCGAAGTCGGCGCGGACGGTGTCCGTCCAGTTCTGCACGGTGCCCACCTTGGCCTTCACCGCGAGGTGGGCGGCGTCCATCGCCTTGCACAGGCTCACGTTGCCCGTGGTGTCGAGGGCGTCGAAGACCGTGTCGACGCGGTGGGCTCGCATGTCGATGGCCGCGGCGTCGAAGTTGGGCACGGCGAAGTCGACCTGCTCGCGCACGACGTCGTAGCCCTCCTTCTGGAGGCCGGCGACCGTCAGATCGGCGAAGCGCTGGGAGTCGCTCTGGTTGTAGTAGACGACGCCGGCCACGTGGGCGCCGAGGGCGACCTTGAAGTGCCGGTACACCTCCGTCCCGCCCGACAGCTTGCCGTTGTGCCCCACGTACTGGCCGGTGCGGGGCGAGTCGGAGCCGTAGATCGAGTAGAGGTGCGGATACTTGTCGTAAGCGGGGCTGATCGGCTGTCCACCGACGTCGGGCACGGCCTTGTCGCTCACGTAGCTCGCCGCGGCGTAGTTGAATATCGAGTTGCCGGCGAAGGCGAACACCTTGTCGCCCTCGATCAGCTTGCGGGCGCACTCGCGGTTGCCGACCCCCGTCGCGCCGTCGTCGCACACGATCACCCGCACCGTGCGGCCGTGCACGCCGCCGCGCCCGTTCAGGCTCTGGAGGTAGGCGAGGGCACCGTACATCGGCCCCGAGAAGGTCTCGGCGCCGAGCGGGCTCGTCTTGCTGACGATGAGGCCCACCCGGACCTCCGTCGGGGTGACGCCGACGTCGGACGCCGGGTTGGCCGGGCCGCCGGGGGTGGTGGTCGGCCCACCGGCCGGGGGCTGGGACCCGGCGGGCCCCATCGTCGAGTCGGCCGTGAACGAGCTCGAGGCCGTGCGCGTGCCGCACGCCGCCAGCAGGACCGTCGCGAGCAGGAGCGCCACGGGCCGGACCGCCACGGGCCGGACCGCCACCGCCACACCGGCCGGTCGCACGGGGAGGGCTCGGCCCCGGTGGCCTCCGGGGGGATGCTCACGCACGCCCGCAGCGTACCCACCCCCCACGCCGCCCCATCCGCGGCCCCGCCACGATCGAGCGGTCCGTTCACTAGGGTCTCGTCGTGGTTGACAGGCCGCTGCCCTTTGACCCGATCGGCGAGGCAAGGCGGCAGTGGGTGGACCACGGCTGGGAGGACGCCGCCGACGGCATGGCGGCCGTCACCTCGGTCATGAGGGCCGAGCAGATCTTCCTCGCCCGGGTCGATGAGGTCCTCCGCCCCTTCGGGCTCACCTTCGCCCGCTACGAAGCCCTCGTCCTGTTGATGTTCAGCCGCCGGGGCTCCCTCCCGTTGAGCAAGGTCGGGCAGCGCCTCCAGGTCCATCCGGCCAGCGTCACCAACACGGTCGACCGGCTCGAGGCGCAGGGCCTCGTCAGGCGGGTCCCCCACCCGACGGACCGGCGGACCACGCTGGCCGAGATCACGCCGTTGGGCCGGTCGGTGGCCGAGGAGGCCACGGACGCCCTCAACGCCAAGACCTTCAGCTCCACCGGGCTGTCCCGGCGGGAGCTCTCGGCGCTCTTCCGGCTGCTCCGCCGCCTGCGTCGCTCGGCGGGCGACTTCTCCGCCTGATCCCGCCGCCGGGCCCCCTTCCTCGCTCAGACGCTGCGGCGGTACTGGCCGCCGACCTCGAACAGGGCGTGGGTGATCTCCCCGAGCGTGCAGCACCGCACGGCGTCCATCAGCACGTCGAAGAGATTCCCGCCGGCGATCGCCACGTCGCGCAGGCGGGCGAGCGAGGCCGGCCGCTCGGCCGCGTGCCGGGCCTGGAACTCGCGGAGTCGGGACAGCTGGGACTGCTTCTCCTGGTCGGTCGACCGGGCGAGCTCCAGGGTCGCCGGGATGGCGTCGCCGTGCGGGTTGCGGAAGGTGTTGACGCCGACGATGGGCAGGGTGCCGTCGTGCTTGCGGCTCTCGTAGCGCATCGACTCGTCCTGGATCCGACCCCGCTGGTATCCGGTCTCCATCGCCCCGAGGACCCCGCCGCGCTCGGCGAGGCGATCGAACTCGGCGAGCACCGCCTCCTCCACCAGCTCGGTCAGCGTGTCGACGATGAACGAGCCCTGGAGCGGGTTCTCGTTCATCGCCAGCCCCCACTCGCGGTTGATGATCAGCTGGATCGCGAGGGCACGCCGGACCGACTCCTCGGTGGGGGTGGTCACGGCCTCGTCGTAGGCGTTGGTGTGGAGGCTGTTGCAGTTGTCGTAGATGGCGATCAGCGCCTGGAGGGTCGTCCGGATGTCGTTGAACGACATCTCCTGGGCGTGCAGCGACCGACCCGAGGTCTGGATGTGGTACTTGAGCTTCTGCGAGCGCTCGTTGGCGCCGTACCGGTCGCGCATCGCGACGGCCCAGATGCGGCGGGCCACGCGTCCGAGCACGTTGTACTCGGGGTCCATGCCGTTGCTGAAGAAGAACGACAGGTTGGGGGCGAAGTCGTCGACGGCCATGCCGCGGGCGAGGTAGGCCTCCACGTAGGTGAAGCCGTTGGCCAGGGTGAACGCCAGCTGGGTGATGGGGTTCGCGCCGGCCTCGGCGATGTGGTAGCCGGAGATCGAGACCGAGTAGAAGTTCCGGACCCTGTTGGTGACGAACCACTCCTGGATGTCGGCCATCATCGAGAGGGCGAACTCCGTCGAGAAGATGCAGGTGTTCTGGCCCTGGTCCTCCTTCAGGATGTCGGCCTGCACGGTCCCCCGGACCGTCGAGAGGACGTCGGCCCGGACGGAGGCGGCCTCATCCTCCGTCGCCGGCCGTCCCTTCTCCGACGCCATCATTTCGAGGCGCTGGTCGACGGCGGTGTTGAGGAACATCGCGAGGATCGCCGGTGCCGGCCCATTGATCGTCATGGACACCGACGTCGACGGGTCGCAGAGGTCGAATCCCCCGTACAGGACCTTCACGTCGTCGAGGGTGGCGATGGACACGCCGGCGTTGCCGACCTTGCCGTAGATGTCGGGCCGCTCGTCCGGGTCGAAGCCGTACAGCGTGACCGAGTCGAACGCTGTCGACAGCCGTGTGGCGGGCTGGCCGTGGGCCAGGAGGTGGAAGCGCCGGTTGGTGCGGAACGGGTCGCCCTCGCCCGCGAACATCCGCGCCGGATCCTCGCCCTCCCGCTTGAAGGGGAACACGCCAGCCGTGAACGGGAACCGGCCGGGGAGGTTCTCCGAGCGCAGCCACCGGAGGAGCTCCCCGTGATCGTCGAGCGCCGGGAGCGCGACCCTGGGCACAAGGGTGCCCGACAGCGACTCCCGGACCAGCGCCGTGCCGATCTCGCGGTCGCCGACCCGGACGACCTGCTCGGTCCCCGAGTACGACGCCACCGTCGCCGGCCACCCGTCGAGGAGCAGGCGGTCGCCCGGCGCCAGGTCCTGCTCGGCGGCCGCGTGCAGCCGATCGACGGCCTCGAGCGTGCCCGCAGGCTCCCCCGCCTCCCGGAGCAGCCCGGCGGTCGCCGCCAGCTGCTGGCGGCGGCGGGCCACCGACGCCGCCCTCGCGGTGTCGGCGTGGTAACGCCTGACCGTCTCGGCGATCTCGGCCAGGTACCGGGTCCGCTGGGGGGGCACCACGACGGTCCGGCCCGTGGACGTCCGCCCGCCCACCCGGGGGAGCACGCCCTCCCCGACCGGCAGGCCGAGCCCCTCCAGCCGCCCACGAAGGTACTGGTACAGCGCGGTCACCCCGTCGTCGTTGAACCTCGCGGCCGTGGTGCCGTACACCGGGAGGTCCTCGACGGCCACGCCGACCAGCTCGCGGTTGCGCGCCAGCGCGCGGCGGACGTCTCGGAGCGCGTCCTCGGCCCCGCGCCGATCGAACTTGTTGATCACCACCGCGTCAGCGAAGTCGAGCATGTCGATCTTCTCGAGCTGGGACGCGGCGCCGAACTCCGGCGTCATCACGTAGATAGGCAGGTCGACGAACGGGACGATCGCAGCGTCTCCCTGGCCGATGCCCGGCGTCTCGACGATCACGAGGTCGAACCCGGCCACCTTGCACGCGGCAACGGTGTCGCTCAGCGACGCCGGCACCTCCGACCCGGCCGAGCGGGTGGCCAGCGAGCGGAAGTAGACGGGGCCGCCGGCGATGGCGTTCATGCGGATTCGGTCACCGAGCAGCGCCCCGCCACCCTTGCGGCGGGTCGGGTCGATGGCGATGACCGCCACCCGGATCTTGTCCTCGTCGTCGAGGCGCAACCGGCGAATCAGCTCATCGGTCAGCGACGACTTGCCCGAACCGCCGGTCCCGGTGATGCCCAGCGTCGGCACCGTCCGCCGGGTCGCTTCGGCGCGGAGCTCCTCGAGCATGGCCGGCGCCAGCGTGCCCCCCTGGATGCAGGTCAGGACCCGGGCGAGGGTCCCCTGGTCGCCCCCGTACAGGGAAGCGAGCGACGCGGGCGGTGAGGCCGCCAGGTCCACGTCGCACTCGGCGATCATGGTGTTGACCATCGCCGCCAGGCCGAGGCGCTGGCCGTCCTCCGGCGTGAAGATCCGAGCCACGCCACCGGCCTGGAGGACCGCGACCTCCGAGGGGACGATCACCCCTCCCCCGCCCCCGTAGACCCGCGCGTGGCCGGCGCCACGCTCGCCCAGGAGCTCGACCAGGTAGCGGAAGTACTCGAGGTGGCCGCCCTGGTAGGAGCTGACCGCGACGCCTTGCACGTCCTCTTGGAGCGCGGCGGTGACCACCTCCTCGACGGACCGGTTGTGGCCGAGGTGGATCACCTCGGCGCCCTGGGCCTGGAGGAGGCGCCGCATGATGTTGATCGCCGCATCGTGGCCGTCGAAGAGGCTGGCGGCGGTGACGAATCGCACGGGGTGCGTGGGCCTGTGCAGGTCGGGGGCGGTGGGCGCGCTCACGTTCAAACCATACTTTGTCGTACAACCATTTGATGTCCTACCGATCTCGGGGAGGTACGGCTGACGGCCCGGCGAGCAGCCGGTCGATCCACTGATGGACGTGGTGGAGCGACAGCTCGTTGCGGCCGAAGACGAACTCCTGGTTGGCGCCCGGACGACAGCCCCGCGTGATGCCCGCACCGGTGCTGTGGTCCTCGTCCCGGACGACGGCGTACGGAAGTCGGCGAAGCGGGCCGTCCGCACGCGCTCGGCGTCGGAGGCGACCGGGTCGCGGGTGATGACCGTCTGCACGGTGGTCGACCGGTCGGGCGTGGGCCCCGGGAACAGCTGGGACACCAGGGCGGCCTCCCGCCAGCCTCCGGCAAGCGACAGCCTGGGGAAGATCGTGTGGACAGGACCGAGATGCTCGGTCGGGTCCCAGTCATCCTCGGGCTGGTGCCTGAGCTCGGGTCGGGAGTGCTTGGCGAACACCACCCGCTGGCGGGGGCCATGGGGCGTCGATCGACATGAGGTTGCTCATGTGCTCGCGGAAGATCGTGCCCTTGTGCAGCGAGGTGTGCAGCCCTCCAGGTACCCGTCGTAGGGCGAGCTCGACGACCACCGGGGGCCGATCGTGTTCCTCGCCGCCGACGAGTCCTCGTACGTCACCGGGATCAACTTGGCGGTGGACGGCGGGTTCGGAGCGTCCCGGGGAGCGGTCCAGCTCCGGCGCCCGAGCACCTGGTGGAACCCCGACCAGCCACCCGTCGGCGACGTCTACGAGGCCTCGCCCCCCTCCCCAACGAGGACTGGAAGCGGGGCATCCCGGGCCTCCACTACCAGCCCCGACCCCCGGGTCCGCCGGGACCTCGGGTCGGCCCGCCGGACGCGGGCGCAGGGCCCGGGCCGAGGAGCGCTCGCCCGACATGACTGATCGCCTCGCGGAGCTGGCGGGTGGTCGGCACCGGCCCGTCGGTACGGAACCTCAACTGCATCGCACTCAGGACGAGGGTGACCAGCGCCAGGGCGGTGACCTCGGCGTCCGTGTCCGCCAGGTGGAAGCCCGCCAACCCCAGAAGCTCAATGGTGCGCTCGACAAGGGCCGTGAGCGTCTCGCGGCGGGCCGCCTCGACCACGGGGGACAGGCCCACGGCCTCGACCCACAGGATTCGCGCCTCCTCCGGGTGCTCGTCCACCCAGCGTCCGTAGTCGTCGAGCACCCGGTCGAACAGGGCCGAGCCCTGCAGGACCTCGTCACCGGGATGCACGTCGGCGCTGCGCTGGACCTGGGCGCCGATGTGGCGGACAACCTCCACCACGAGGTCCTCCCTCGTCGGGAAGTGGTAGTAGACGGCGGCCGGTGTCATCCCGGCCCGCCGCGCCACGTCGGCCACGGTGGCCGTCGCCACACCCGTCTCGGCGAACTCGTCGATGGCGGCCCGGACGATCTCGCTGCGTCGGGACGGACGGTGCGCGGGGCGCGACCCGGCCGCCTCCCGCTCTCCAGGGCTCACGCCCGCGCCGGCCATCGGCCCATCATCTCGCGACCCGACGGTCGTGATCGCCGATGGAGGGTGCGGAAGGCGGCACCGGACCGCCCCGGTAGCCTGGCCCCGTGTCGAGCCGCCGGGACCGCGCGCCGGACGCGGCGAGGGGCGCCGACAGGGACAGGGACGGGGACGGGGACGGGGACGGGGGCGGAGGCAGCGACGGACGCCCGGAGCCGGCGGCCCGGGCCCCGCACCGGCCCTCGCGGCGCCAGGAGGTCATCGACGCGGCGATCCGGGTGTTCGGCGCCGAGGGCGTCATCAACACGACGATCGCCGACATCGCCGAGGCGTGCGGCGTGGTTCCCGCCAGCGTCTACTACCACTTCGAGAGCAAGGAGGCGGTGCTCGGCGCCGCCATGGAGCAGATCGCCGAGGAGATCGTCGCGGTGCAGCTACCCGCCGCGTCGCAGGACCCCCGCGATCTGGTGCCCCGGGTGCAGGCCACCTTCCACTGGAGCCAGGAGAACCCGGACAAGGCCCGGCTGTTCTACCTGTGGTCGGTCGGGATCACCCCCGAGATGGAGCAGATCCGGCGCCGTCTGGTCGAGGGGCGCATCGCCGGGGCGATCCGCTACCAGCCAGTCCGCTCACGCCGTCGCCAGGAGGAGCTCAACCGGCTCCTTGCCGCCCGGACCGCGGTGGAGGTGGCGATGGCCACGGCCGTGGCGTGGCTCTCGGGCGACCTGTTCCCGTCCAGCACATCCGCGGACGAGGTCGCGAGGGCGCTGAGCGACGTCATGGTCCGCCTCCTCGGGCCCTGACCGGGTCCGTTACTTTAGAGATCCCAAAGAAACCTTGACGGTCGTGGAGCCGTTTGCTTCGATGGGCCCGGAGGGGGGCGCGTGGGCACAGCGGTCGTGACCGGGGCGGGACGGGGGATCGGGCGGGCCGTGTGCAGGCGGCTGGCCGCCGACGGCTTCGACGTCGTTGCCGCCGACCTCGACGAGGCCGCCGCCAAGGAGACCGCGTCCCTCGTCGACGGCGCGGCGGTCGCGTGTGACGTCACCGACCCGGGCCAGGTCCAAGCGCTCGCCGATTCCCTCGACCGGTTGGACGTCCTGGTCAACAACGCCGGGATCTGGCGCTTCACCCCGATCGCCGCCACGCCCCTCGAGGAGGCGCGGGCGGTGATCGAGGTCAACGTCCTCGGAACGCTCAGCTGCACGCAGCGGCTGGCTCCGGTGATGGCCCGCTCCGGCGGCGGCTCCATCATCAACCTCACCTCCGTCACCGCCAAGGCGATCACGCCCAACGTCGGCGTGTATCCGGCAACCAAAGCGGCGATCATCGCGCTGACGAGACAGACCGCCCTCGAGTACGCCGCGGAGAGCATCCGCTGCAATGCCGTCGGCCCGGGGATGATCGTGACCGAGGGGACGCTCGACACCTACGGGCGCGACGAGGGTGCCCGGGCCGCGCGCGGATCGGTCCTGCCGTTGGGTCGCCTGGGCCTGCCCGACGATATCGCCGATGCGATCTCGTTCTTCGCCGGTGAGGACGCCCGGTACGTGACCGGCCAGGTGCTGTTCGTGGACGGCGGCCTCACCGAGGCCACCGCCGTGTTCATGCACGCTGCCAACCAGGCCCGGGCCTGACGGGTGACGGCGGTCCGGCGCACGCGCTCGCGCTCGCGCTCGGGCCGGACTGCGCGGCGACGGACCGGGACATCGAGGAGGGAGCATCAGTGAGCGCACCGCTCGAAGGCAGGATCGCCGTCGTCACGGGCGCCACCCGGGGCATCGGTCGCGGCGTCGCCGTCGCTCTCGGCGAGCGGGGCGCGACCGTGTACGTCACCGGCCGAACGTCGGGCCCGGGGGCTGTGACCGTCGAAGCGGCTGCCCGCGACGTCTCCGCCGCCGGGGGGCGGGGAATCGCGGTGCGCTGCGACCACGGCGACGACGACCAGATCGCCGCGCTCTTCGAGCAGGTGGCGGGCGAGCAGGGCCGACTCCACCTCCTGGTCAACAACGTGTACAAGATCCCCGATCCTCCGGTCTGGGGGGGTGGCTTCTGGGAGCATCCCCTCCAGGTGTGGGACGACCAGGTGGGCATCGGCCTGCGGGCCCACTACGTGGCGTCGTGGTACGCCGCGCCCCTGCTGTTCGCGGCGGGAACCGGGGGGTTGATCGTCAACGTCTCCTCCCCTGGCGGGCAGTCGTACCACTTCTCGGCGTCCTACGGCGCGGGCAAGGCCGGCCTGGACCGCCTGACCGCCGACATGGCGGTGGAGCTCCGACCACGGGGGGTCGTGGCGATCTCCCTCTACCCGGGGGCGGTGGCCACCGAGTTCCTGAAGGAGCACGCCGGCATGCGCGGGAGCGACATCGACGCGTTCCAGACCCCGCTGTTCGTCGGGCGGACCGTGGCGGCCCTCGCGAGCGCTCCCGACCTGATGGCGAGGTCCGGCTCCATCGAGTGGGTCGAGGACCTCGCCGAGGAGCTCGACGTCGTCGACGAGCGCGGACGACGGCCGCCCGGCTACGCGCGGCGGGTCCGCGACCAGGCCTGACCGCTCCCGGGCGGCCTTGCCCGCTCAGCCCGGCTGAACCGCCAGGTGGCCCGGATCGGCTCCGCCACCCCTCATCTCTCCCGGACGGCCCCCGGAAGCCCGTGGCCGTGCCGCCGTGGGTGACAGACCGGGTCACCGGCTGGCCAACGTCCCGGTCACCGCCCACCCGAGGCAGCGGCCGAGGACCGTGCGGTAGGCGGGGACCTCCCAGCTCCCCCGCTCGACGCGGGGGTATTCGGGCATGAAGTCCTGCATGTCCACCGGCCCTCGGCAGTGGCCGAGCGTGAAGTAGCACACGGCGCCCCCGCCGCTCCGCTTGAGGTACAGCACGGGACGGGGTTCCTCGTCAGGCCACCCGCGCGCCTCGAACCCCGGACAGGTCCCCGAGAAGCGCGTGTGGAGCAGGACCTCGAGGGGGCCGTGCAGCTCCGAGCAGTACAGCTCGTCGTCGACCACGAACGGCTCGATGCCAGCGACGAGCGGGTGGCTCGGATCGGTCACCTCCACCGTGTAGGGCGCGACGGGCGGGTGGGCGAGGAACTGGCTACCGAGCAGCTCGGCCATGACGGGAAAGACCCGCGGCGCCCGGAAGGTCCCCGCCATCGATGACGGCGGGTCGAACGCGGAGTTGGTGGCGTGCAGCGCCAGCCATCGGCCGCCGGCCGTGACGAAGGACCGCAACCCCTCCTCCTCGTCCGGCCGCGGACGGACGTCGCACGTGTAGGTGACCAGGAGGTCGGCGCCCACCAGCGCACCACCGTTCGCCGCGCAGGCGAAGTCCTCGAACACCCGGGTCCTGAGCCTGTTGAATATGCCGAGCGCCCCCAGCAGCTCGCGGCGCGCGAAGTCGAAGTCGTGGTAGCGGCCTCCGCACACCAGCACGGCGTCGACACGCCCCCCGGGCTTGGACGTCGACACGGTCGCCGCGCCTAATAGTCGACGCGCTTGGTGAACCCGCCGTCCACCACCAGGTTGACCCCGGTGATCTGGCCAGCGGCCGGGCTGGCAAGGAACGCCACCGCGTTGGCCACGTCGTCGGGACCGGCGAGCTTGCCAAGTGGGATGGCGGCCAGGGTGCTCTCGTAGAGGGAGGCCATGTGCGTCTTGATGGCGTCCCAGGCCCCGCCCTCGAAGTACACCGGCCCGGGCGAGACCGTGTTGACCCGGATGCCCCGGGGAGCGAGCGTGTGGCCGAGGGCGCTCGCGTGCTGGATGACGGCGGCCTTGAGGGCGCCGTAGGAGTTGGCGCCGGCGGGCGGCGCCGTCTCCAGGGCGTTGGTGGTCGCGATGGCGACCACCGAACCGGCTCCGGACGCCTCGAGGTGGGGGGCCGCGCCCTCCACCAGATGGACCAGGGCCATGAGGTCAACGTCGAAGCTGGCGCGCCACGACGCCAGGCCCCTGCCCACACTGGCCGACGTGTTGTGGACGACGATGTCCAGTCCGCCCAGCCGATCAGCGGCATCGGTCACGAACGCCCGGAGGGCGTCGCCGTCAGCGACGTCCACGACCGCGGCATGGACCGTCACGCCCTCGGTCGAGAGCTCGGCCGACGCCGCCCGGAGGCCCTCCTCCCCCCGGGCGCAGATCGCCACCCCCGCCCCCTCGGTGGCGAGGCGTCTGGCGATCGCGAAGCCGATGCCCCTACTTGCGCCGGTGACGAGGGCTCGTTTGCCTACGAGGCCGAGATCCATGGCTCCTCCTGATGGTCGAGGGGTGGGTCCGGGTGCCGTCGCCGGGCGGCGACCGCCCGCGCCGGCCTGCGACACCGACGCTGTCGCCCCCCTTTCTTGTGAGCGACCATAGTTTCTGTTCCCACTCCACGCACGTGCCTGCCGGTCGGCTCGGGCCGTTCCCGGCTCCGGCGGTCAGCCGCCGATGGTGCGCCCGGTCAGCCAGTACGGCGCGCGGAGCCGGCGCTTGTCGAGCTTGCCCATCCCACTGCGACCCAGGTCCCCGACGAACTCCACGGAGTCCCGTCGGTGAGGGCCACCGCGGCAGGGTCCGACACCGCCTTCTCCCTCGTGCCGAGCGCCATCGAGCCAACCTTCCACTCGTGTCCGGGTGCGAACTTTGTGTAGAGTCTCACAAGTAAGTACGCGCAGGCCAGCGGGAGCGGAGGGAGGGAACGCGTGGACGCCGCCGGGATGCCCGCCTCCCCCGGGGGCCGCCCCGAGGAGGTCGCCCCATGACCGCGACCGAGGCGCGGCGTCAGGACGCCGAGCTGCCCGACCCCGGCCTGTTCCGGGCCGAGGTCCGCGCCTGGCTGTCGACGGTCGCCGAGCCCCGGGCCGAGGAGGCGTTCCACTGGGGGGAGGGGACCTTCTCGGTCGCCGTCTTCGATGACCGCACCCCGGAGGAGGAGGCGGCGGGCGTGGCCGCCGGCCGGAGGTGGGAGCAGCAGAAGTTCGACGCCGGCTGGGGCGCCGTGCACTGGCCGGTCGAGTACGGCGGCCGG
>Ga0209048_10002863_pt1 | contig 16933 bp, 16 predicted proteins | sample FrelakmetCRP12CR_FD_187146 | JGI IMG/M metagenome (GOLD analysis project Ga0209048, IMG submission 187146) | Freshwater lake sediment microbial communities from the University of Notre Dame, USA, for methane emissions studies - CRP12 CR (SPAdes)... | ecosystem: Environmental > Aquatic >... | reverse complement strand
CGCCTCGTCCCACGACGTGCGCTGGCCCTTGTATTCGATGATCACCGTGCCCTTGCGGATCTTCTCCGTGGCGAAGACGCCGCGACCGTGGATACCCGAACGGCGTACCGAGTAGCGTTCTTGGTGCTTGCCGGCGGCCAAAGGCGTCAGACGAAATCCGGTCCGATGACGACCTTGACCACGGTCGCCGCGACGCCATCGCGGACCCGGTTGGACAGCCACCAGACCGCCCCTTTGCGAAAGCTCCAGGGCGCTTCGTCGTCGGTCAGCAGAAACGCGGCGACCTCGCCCAACGTCGGTTGGTGCCCGACGACGAGGACGGGCTCGCGCGTGTCGGGCCATCCCGCCGCCGCCAGCACCGCGGATACCGACGCGCCCGGCGCGAGCTCGGGCACGACGCGGAACTTGCGCTTCAACGCCTGCGCGGTCTGCTGGGCGCGATCGGCCGGACTGACAAGGATGCGCGTCGTGGCCGGCAGATGGTGGTCTAGCCATTCCGACATGCGCTCGGCTTGCTGAATGCCCTTGGCCGTGAGGCGGCGCCCGAGATCGGGTTCGCCCGGCTCGGCCTCGGCATGGCGCCAGAGTATCAAGTCCATCGGTTCGACCTCCCTTATCGGCTGTCCGCGTCCGGTTGCTCGGCGAGGCGATCCAGGAGCTCCTGCTGTGCGGCGCGGGGCCGTGCCCTGCGCGCCACCCGCGGCCGCGCATACGTCCCGTCGCCCGCAAGCACCCACGCGTCGCGATTGTCGGCCAGGTACGGCTTCAGTCCTTCGGCAATGACGCGCGCTTTGAGCGACGGATCGAGTACCGGAAACGCGACCTCGATCCGCCGGAAGAGGTTGCGGCCCATCCAGTCGGCACTGGAAAGCCACACCTCCTCGCTGCCGTCGTTTGCGAAGTACCAGATCCGGCTGTGCTCGAGGAAGCGTCCGATGATCGAGCGCACACGGATGTTCTCCGAAAACCCCTCTACGCCAGGTGACAATGCGCAGGCGCCGCGCACGATCAGGTCGATTTCCACGCCGGCCTGCGAGGCCGCGTACAGCGCGCGGATCACGGCCTCCTCGAGCAGCGCGTTCATCTTGGCAATGATCCGCGCCGGCTTCCCTTCACGCGCATGGCGCGCTTCGCGCCGGATGGCGAAGAGCAGGCGGTCGTGCATCGTGAACGGCGCGAGCAGCAGGTGCTTCAGCCGCTTCGCCTTGGCCAAGCTCGTGATGTGCAGAAACACCTCGTTGACGTCGGCGCATATCTCCCGGTTGGCCGTGAGCAGCCCGAAATCCGTGTAGAGGCGCGCCGTGCGCGGATGATAATTGCCGGTCCCGAGGTGCGCATAGGCCTGCAGCCGCGTACGGCCCTTTGCGTCCCTTTCGCGCCGGAGCAGCAACGCGAGCTTGGCATGCGTCTTCAGTCCGAATACACCGTAGACGACCTGGGCGCCCACCTGCTCCAGCTTCTCGGCCCAGTTGATGTTCGCTTCCTCGTCGAAGCGGGCGAGCAGTTCGACGACGACCGTGACTTCCTTACCGCGGCGCGCTGCGTCGATCAGCGCCTCCATCAGCACCGAATTGACTCCCGTGCGGTAGACGGTCTGCTTGATCGCGACGACGTCCGGGTCGTCGGCCGCCTTGCGGATGAACTCGACAACCGGATCGAACGACTGGAAAGGATGGTGCAGCAGGACGTCCTGCTGCCGGATCGTGGCAAGGAGGTCCCCCGAGTCGCGGAGCCGGTCGGGCAAGCCGGGAACGAACGGCCGGTACTCGAGCCCGGTGACGGAAACGGCGTCGATCAGCGCCGCCATGCGGGCGAGATTCACGGGGCCGCCGACACGATACAGGTCGTCGTCGGTCAGCTCGAACTGCCGTAACAGGAGCTGCGCAAGCTTGTCGGGACAGCCCTCCGCGACCTCGAGCCGAACGGCCTGCCCGAAATGGCGCTGCGGAAGCTCGCCTTCCAGCGCCTGCCGCAGGTTCTTCACCTCTTCCTCGTCGAACCACAGATCGGCGTCGCGCGTCACGCGGAACTGCGAATAGCCGACGATGTCGCGGCCGCCGAACAGCTCGTGCAGATGCGCGTGGATCACGCTCGAAAGCAGGATGAACGCATTGTCGAAGCCGCCGATGGCGCGCGGAAGCGCGATCACCCGCGGCAGCAGCCGCGGCGCCTTGACCGTGGCAATCGTCGTCTCGCGTCCGAACGCGTCGCGGCCCGAGAGCTCGACGACAAAATTGAGGCTCTTGTTGGCTACCTGCGGGAACGGGTGCGCCGGATCGAGGCCGATGGGCGTCAACAGCGGCCTGACCTCGCGTTGAAAATAGTCGGAAACCCAGGCACGCTGCCCGGCATCGAGCTCGTCGCGTCGGATCAGACGAACGCCGGCAGCCGCCAGAGCCGGGAGGATGGCTTCGTTGAGCAGACGGTACTGTTCCGAAACCAGCATGCGGGTCTCGTCGGTGATGACCCCAAGCAACGCCCGCAATCCAGGAAGCGTCATCCCCGGCGGTGGCAACCGGGCGCGCAGCTGCTCCTTGAGGCCCGCGACACGGATCTCGAAGAACTCATCCAGGTTGTTGCTGACGATGCACAGGAAACGCAATTGCTCGAGCAGCGGGGTCGCCGTGTCCTGCGCCAGCGCGAGCACGCGGCGGTTGAACGCGAGCTGCGACAGCTCGCGATTGATCGGCGAAGGACTCGGTGGCTTCATCGACTCGGCCGTCCCGCGGCCGGAAACGGGGCACCACGGCAGGTGGCCATGGCAAGCGCGACAGTGTGTCGCGCCCGCATGACAGCCATATTACAACAGGGCCAACGGGGACCCTCTTTGAATGGCAGGGGTCGCGCCGTTTTCTGCTAACCTCCGATTGGCAACCGTCTCCCATCCATCCCCGTCGCATGCGCGAGCGCAAGTCCGACCCGCTTCTGGCCGTCGTCGACCTCGGATCGAACAGCTTCCGGCTCGAGATCGGTCGCGTTGAGGGCAACCAGATCTACCAGCTCGACACCTGGCGCGAGACGCTGCGGTTCGGTGCGGGGCTGGACGATCACGGGCGAATCAAGCGTTCGGCAATGGACGCGGCGCTTGCCTGCCTCGGACGCTTCCGCGAACGGCTTTCCGGCCTGCATCCTTCGGCGGTGCGCGTGGTCGCGACCAATACGTTCCGCGTCGCAAAAAACGCGCGCGAATTCCTCGCGCTCGCCGAACGCAGGCTGGGATTGCCGATCGACGTCATCAGCGGACATGAAGAGGCGCGGCTGACGTTCTTCGGTGTCGCGCACGAGCTGCCCCGCTCGTCCGATCCTCGACTCGTCATCGACATCGGCGGTGGCTCGACCGAGTTCACCATCGGCCGCGGCCTCGAGCCGGAACGGCTCGAGTCGCTCACGATCGGGTGCGTCGGGATGACCCAGCGCTTCTTCCCCGACGGCGCGATCACGGCCGCGGCGCTCGATGCCGCCGAAACGGCCGCACGCGCGGAGATCGAAGCCATCTCGGGCGCGTTCGGGCCCGATCACTGGCGTGAGGCCTACGGGTCGTCCGGCACCGCGGTCGCGCTCGCCGATATTCTCGAGCAGAACGCGTTCTCGGGCGGCGGCATTACACCCGTGGGCCTGGCTCGACTGCGTAGAAAGATGGTCGAAGCCGGGCACATCTCGCGGCTCAAGCTCAATGCGCTGAAGGGCGAGCGCGCGCCCGTCCTGGCCGGCGGCCTCGCGATCATGACTGCCGCGGTCGCTGAGCTCAAGGCCGAGCGCATCAATCCCGTTGGCGGCGCGCTGCGTCTCGGCGTGCTCTACGACCTCCTCGGCCGCACGACCGACGAGGACGTGCGGGCGGTGACGGTCGAGCGGTTCATCGGCCGCTACGGCATCGATCGCGCACAGGCAGATCGTGTCAGCGGGCTCGCCGCGGCACTCTTCCGACGCGCAACCCCGACGCCCGAACCCGATCTCGTTCAGCTCGTCGAATGGGCCGGGCTGCTGCACGAGGCCGGGATGTCGATTTCGCACACCGGCTTCCACAAGCACGGGGCGTATATCCTGCAGAACGCCGACATGCCCGGGTTCTCGTCCGGGGAACAGGCCCGGCTTGCGCTGCTCGTCATCGGCTGCCGTGGCGGCCTCGCGAAGATTGCGCACGCGATCGGCGACGGGCCGATTCGCGCCGCCGTGCTGGCGCTGCGCCTCGCCGTGCTCATTCACCACGCGCGCACGACCATTGCCGTGCCCCGCATTCAGCTGACGGTTGCCCGCGGCATCCGCTTCGGCATCTCGCAGCGCTGGCTCGCCGCGCACCCGTTGACCGCGCACCTCCTCGGCAAGGAGCGCGCGCAATGGGAAGCGCTTGGCTATGCGTGGCGTCTGGGTCCGCGTTAAGGAGCCTCGGCCCATCGCGAATGCCCGGCGAGGATACGCGCGCGGGCGATCATGAAATCGGTGCAGTTCAGGTCAGCGCCCTGCGATCGAGTTGCGCAACCTACGGACCGGACCATGGATCCAGCAGCGAGCGCCCGGGCGCAACACGCGTGAAACGCACGGGCACCGCTTCGGCCTCGAGCCGTTCGTCCCGTTGCCTGACGCGCACGAAAGTCGACGTCGAGAGATCGCCGGTGTCGGGGTAATCCGAGCGGTAGTGCGCGCCACGCGAGTTCTCGCGCGTCCGGGCGGCACGAACGATCACCTTCGATACCGCGATCAGGTTCGCGAGGTTGAGTCCGTCGTGCCACGTCAGGTTGAACGCGCGCTCGCCGTCGCGGATTCCGGTCGCGGCCAGTTCCGCGCCGAGGGCGTCCAGTGCACTCGCGGCGCGGGCAAGTCCCGCCGCGTCGCGAACGATCCCGGCATCGTCCCACATCACGTCGTACAACCGCCCCCGTATCGATTCGAGCGCGCCCGGGTCGCTGCGCCTGTGCATGAACGGCGCCTCGGCACGGGCGCGAGCCGCCTCCAGCGCCACGGCGTCCGGCTCGCGCCACGCACCATCACGGGCAAGCCACGCTGCGATCGTGTCGCCGGCGACACCGCCGAACACCGTGGAATTGGCGACACCGTTGCCACCCAGCCGATTGGCGCCATGCACGCCGCCCGAATCCTCGCCGGCGACGAAGAGCCCGGCGCACTCGGTCGTGCAATCGGGAGCGAACTCGACCCCGCCCATCATGTAGTGCGCGGTGGGCACGACCTCGACCTTGCCGGCGGCCAGGTCGAAGCCGCAGTCGGCGCAGCGCTCGACCATTCCTTTGAACTGCCGTCGCACGTTGGCCGGCCCGAGATGACCCATGCTCAGGTAGACACCGCCGTTCGGCGTCGTACGCCCCGCGCGCATTTCGGCGTAGATCGCGCGCGATACGATGTCGCGTGTCGCGCGCTCGGCGCGCTCGTCGTACCGCTCCATGAAGCGGTTGCCATCGCCGTTCTGCAGATACCCTCCCGCTCCTCGCAGGCCCTCCTCCAGCACCGTGCCCGTCATCCGGGTCTCTCGACCCGCGAGCAGGCCGGTCGGATGGAACTGCACCATCTCCATGTCGCGCAGCGGCAGTCCGAAGCGCATTGCCATTGCAAGGCCGTCGCAACTCTTGTCGCCGGAGGGCGTGTGGAATCGGTACATGGTCGGGCCACCGCCCGTGGCGAGCAGAACCGCCTTTGCCTGCACGAAAACGTAATCGCCAGTACGGATGTCCGCGAGCAGGACGCCGGCGAGTGCGCCCGCATCGTCTTTCCCGGCGGCCGCGACGAAATCGAGCGCGCGGTGCTCTTCCAGCCGATGGATGCCGCGCGCCCACACCTGCTCCGCGAGCCGGTTCATGATTTCGATGCCGGTCAGGTCGCCCTTGTGCACGGTGCGGTCGAACGTCTGCCCGGCGAAGGCCTTCTGGTGCATCGAGCCATCGGCATTGCGATCGAAGAAGCACCCCAGCTCGTTTTCGAGCTCGTGGATCCGCTCGATCGCTCCCGTGACGAGCGCCCATGCGAGGTCCTGGTCCGGCAGCCACTTACCGCCTTCGATGGTGTCCATGAAATGGCGTTCGACCGAGTCCCCCGGCGCGAGCGCGACGTTGTAACCTCCCTGGACCATCCGCGTGCAACCGCATTTGCCGAGCAGACCCTTGACCGCGATCGTGACGTGTAGCGCGGGATTCGCGCTGTGGGCATGCAGCGCGGCCACGAGCCCCGCGCCGCCGGCGCCGAGGATCAGGAGGTCGGTGCGTTGCCGCTTCACGCGTGGGCCCGGATCCGGTTCGACCGCGCCGGGGATTGCCCGGGAACGCTTCGTTGCCGACAATGTCTATCCACGGCGAGCAAGTTGCTTGGGGCGGGAATTCCATGATCCAGTGGCGCAATACGGACGAACGTTACGGCGCGGTCGCCCAGGTCCTGCATTGGACGATCTTCGCGCTCATTGCGTTGCAGTTCGTCAGCGCCGAGCTGATCGACGCGTTTCCCCGCGAGAGCGCCGGGCGCGCGGCCGTCCTCGGCATACACGAGTCGCTCGGCCTCGCGGCCCTCGCGCTGGTGCTGATCCGGCTGTCGTGGCGGACCGTCAATCCCGCGCTCCCCGGCGCCGGACCGGCGTGGCAGCAACGGCTTGCGCGCGTGGCGCACGTCGGCCTTTACGTCCTGATGGTCGCGGTTCCGGTCGCGGGCTACGTCGTAGCCGCAGCCCGCGGGCACGACCTCGCGCTGTTCGGATTCACGCTGCCGCAGCTGATCGGCCGGAATCGCGCCCTCGCCCGCACCGCCAAGGATATCCACGAAATCCTCGGCTGGACGCTGGCTGCGCTCGTCGGCGTGCACGCCGCAGCCGCCGTCTGGCATCACGTCGTTGCCGGCGACACTACGTTGCGGCGCATGCTGCCGCGGGGAACGGGCGTCGACCCGGGATTGGGCCGCTGACCTCGTGCCCGGCATCACCGCGGCGCCTGCACGCCCAGCGCCGCAAGGACCGCGGCGCGATTCGCCTTCGCATCCGCGTCCACCGCAGCGTAGAGATTGCCGCCGCGGCTGTCCATCGCGACCCGCAGCGGGCCGAAGTTGCGCACGCGGAACTTCCACAGGCTCTCGGGGTTGAGATCGTCGAGGTCGACGTCCTCGATCGCCTCGATCCACGTCGTCTCGAGCGCCGCCGCACCGCCGACAATCGCGAGATAGGCGCCGCCCAGTTCGCGGAACGCGGATGCCGATTCGGCGCCAAGTCCGCCCTTGCCGATGATGATGCGCACGCCGCACCGGGTCATCAGCGGCCGCGTGAAGCGCTCCATCCGTGCGCTGGTCGTCGTTCCGACACAGATCGGCGCATACCCCGAAGGATGCGCCGGCGAAGGCGCGACTTTCTTCACGTTGGGAGCCGTGTGGATCACCGCGTGTCCGCGCAAGTCGAAGCGGGTCGTACGGCCGTGGTCGAACAGCGCGATATGCGTCGCATCGCGGATGCCGAAAAGCGTGCCCTGCAGCACGACCGTGTCGTCGACCACCAGCGAGCGGACCTGCGCCTCGGTTACGGGCATCGTGAATTCATGTTGTGTCATCGCGGCCCCCCTGCCGTGGCGCTCGCGCGGTGGCGATCGATCCAGTACGCCCACGAGACGAACAGCAGCGACGTCACTGCGGTGATTCCCGGCACGATCTCGACCTTTTCCCATCCGAGCAACAGGAAGATCGGCCACACGCCGTCGACCAGCAGAGCCGCCAGCACCAGCGTGCCGAGCGACGGCCCGGGCGCCGCCCTTCTTGCAGCCATTGCCAGGCCGAAATGCCCGATGAACACGCAAGCGCTCCTTCAGTACCCGTACTCGACGCCGTCGGCGGTCAGCACGGCACTCGCGCGTCGCGCCGAATGGCATTGCATGTTCACCGCCACCGGGTTCATCGTGATGTGCGTGGCCGCGAGTTCGACGTGCACGGCAAAGGCCGTCGCGTCGCCACCGAGGCCCTGCGGTCCCACGCCGAGCAGGTTCACCGCCGCCGAGAGCCGGGATTCCAGCAGCGCACCCTCGGGATCGGCGCAGCGCGATCCCAGCGGGCGCGTCGCCGCGACCTTGGACAGATGTACGCAGAGGTCCGCGGTACCGCCGACGCCGACGCCCACGATCGTCGGCGGACAGGTCTTGCCCCCGGCCGCGAGCACGCAATCGACGACGAACGTCTTGATCGCATCGATACCCTCGGCCGGAATCGCCATCCTCAGCCAGGAGTTGTTCTCGGATCCGCTGCCCTTGGGGATCATCTCGATCCGCAGGCCCTCGAAGGCATCGGAGAAATCGATGTTGATGACCGGCACCGAAATGCCGCAGGACGTGTGCTCGTTCGTTCGGGTCAGTGGATGCACGATCGACGAGCGCAAGGGGGTCTCGCGGGTCGCTCGCTCGCAGCCGCGGCGGATGGCCGCCTTCAACGCAACCCCGTCCACCTCGGCGTACCGACCGATCGTTACGTTGTAGATCGGAATGCCGGTGTCCTGACAGAGCAGATTGCCCGTGCGTTCGGCGACTGCGATGTTCTCGATCATCGTTCCCAGTACGGCCTTCGCCGTGGCGCCCGTCTCGCGCGCCACGAGGGCGTCGAAGCCGCGCTTGATGTCGGGCGGCAGGTCCTTCAGCGCGCGAACATAGAGCTCCTTCGCCGCGTTCTCGATCCGTTCCGCTGCGATTTGCATCGTCGGACTACAGCAGGTTCAGCGCGAAAAGCAGCGCGCACAGCGTTGCGACGCCGCCCGCAGCCGCGATCAGCGCCGGCTGCCATGCCGCGCGCCACCCGCCGAATTCCACGAGGAGCAGGCGCAGCCCGCCGCCCAGGTGCGCGGAGAGCAGAAACACCAGCGCAACCTCGCTCACCTTGACCAGCGGCCGCTCCGTCCAGGCGAGTGTGTCGTCCAGCGCTGCCGCGCCGGTCAGTGCCTGCCCCAGCACCAGGAAATGCGCCGGCAGGAAGAGCGCGAGCCCGATACCGGAAACGCGATGCACGGCGAATGCCCACCAGCCCGCGTGGCCGCGCGCGCGCCAATCGTTGCGAAGGATCGCGATCCTGTTCATCGGTGTGCCCCCACGCTTGCGGCCTCATTGGCCAATTCCGCCGCTGCGCTGCCCCCCGAGGGGGCGCAATTCGCTGCGGCCTCCTTGTGGCCGGCTGCCACCTGTTGCCGCAACGTGTCGGCCGCCATCCACGCTCGCGGACGCGCTCTTCGAGCCTGGGCTTTGCCCCGCTCGCGTGGACGTCCGTGTGACGGTCCGGCGGCGGCGCTCATCGAGTTTGCCCCACCGTGACCGCGACCACGGCGCGCAGCCCGAGCGCGAGTAGCACGGTGGCCAGAGCGAGCATTGCCGCATCGATGCCGCGGGCGTGGCCGCCGCGCATCTCGGCGATGATCGTCCGCAGACCGATCGGCGCGTGGATCGCGACGGCGAGCACGAACACGCCGTAGAACGCGGCCCATAAGACGCTGCCGCGCGTGCGCCCCAGGATCTCGGCCGCCGTGAGCCCCCCCCTCACCGCGACGATCATCGTCAGCAGGTGCACGACGACGCACAACGCGAGCACCGCCGCGCTCGCCCGCTGGGAGAGCCAAAGCAGCGATTGTCGGCGAACGGAACTCACGGAAGGGATCCCGCGATCACCGCGAACGCCGTCTCACGCTTCAGCCCCGCGATCGATGCCGTTGGCGCCAACCCCTTTGGGCAGCGGTCAGTACAGCTCTGGTGCGTGTGGCACGCGTGGCAACCCGCGTCGCCCGCGACCGCTGCCAGCCGCGCGTCGCGCGCTCCGTCGCGCACATCGTTGACGAGTGTCCATGCACGGTTCAACGCCGCGGGCCCCAGGTAGGCGTCATTCCAGCCGACGACGTCGCAACTCGCGTAACAGGCGGCGCAGCCGATGCACTCGATCGCCGCGTCGACCGCGCGACGCCTGTTCGATGCCGGAACGATCGTCGCGAACTCGTCGCGGCGCGTCGTGGTCGGGACGAACTGGCCCTTCGCCTTCGCCCACTTGTCGAAGAACTCGCGCATGTCGGTGACGAGATCGCGGATCACGGGCAGATTCGCCAGCGGCGCGATCTCCAGCTCGCCAGCCCCCGCGACGATTTCGACGTGCGTGCGACATGTCCATCGTGCGCGGCCGTTGACCGTCATCGCGCACGAGCCGCACATGCCGACGCGACAGGCGTAGCGGTACGCGAGCGTGGCGTCGACATGACGCTGGATATGCGTGACTACGTCGAGGACCGTCTGCGACGGAAGCCGCGGCACGGTGTACGCGACGAACCGGCCGTCGGCGGGACTCGCGCCGCCGCGCCAGATGCGAACCGAGAGCATGCTCATGCCGAAGTCGTCATTGCACAGACGTTGCCTGGAAGCAAACGGACGGCGTGTCGGGTACCGGGCGCCAGTGCCCGATACCCGGCACGTGAACCGATGATACAGCCAAGTGCGCTTCCACCGACGCGGATCGGCAAGCGATGCGTCAGATTCCGCGGCATCGGGGGTTTCACGCCGGACGCAGTGTCCACTTGTCGGACATGAGCTTCGACAGCGGCTCGGACAACTCGAACACGCTGGCGACCGCCAGCTCGTCATTGAAGGGCGTGCCATCGCGGACCGCGCGCTGCCGCAGCCGCGACTCGTGCACTTCGAGTACGTCCGCCGGGAACGGCATCAGGCCCGCATCGAGGATGCGCAGGCAGCCGTCCGCGTCTCGCGCCGGCATGACCCGGCTCTTGACATGTCGATTCGGCGACCACGGGACGTCCATCACGCCGGCCGAAAATGCTCGCACCGTGCCGATGGCGACATCACCATCCCCCATCTCCAGCACCTTGTCGACGATCGGTCGCACCTCGCGCTCGATCAGCTCCTTCTCGAACCGGAATTGCGCCAGCCCGTCGAGTCGGATGTGGCGCGCGAGGTAGATCGCCATGCGGGTCATACGCAGGCCTTCGGCGTTGATTTCCGGAGTGGGAAGCCCGAACGCTTCGTGGGTGGTCTTGGTGGTGACGCTGACCGCGCCGCCGATTGCGGCGAGCGTACCGCCATACGCCACCAGCGCGGCCGACTGGGCGTCGTCGTGCGGCCAGGCGCCCATCCAGTGCAGCGAAGTCACCGAGGTGAACACGTCGGTATGGCCGCACTTCACCAGGTACTCCTGCACCAACTCGCCGCACGCGGCGATCGCCGCTGCGTCCTGGATCAAATGCAGCGTCTGGCCAAGCTCGAGGCCGTAGTTCTTGACGCCCTGGGCTGCCGCCAGCAGGGCATCCAGCACGGCGGTCATGATCGCGATGCACGGCGGGATGTTGGTGCCCGTGAGAAAGCCCGGCTGGCGCCTGTGCAGCTCGACCCCGCGCTCCTGGTAGAGAGCGGTCAAACGATCGAGGTACTGGTAGTTGCGGATGCCGTCCTCGATCGACATTTCCTTGGTGTAGGACGTGGTGTAGGCGATACCCGATCCGAGGTAGCCGGAATAGCCGGAGGCGAATCCGATTTCACCGGTGAGCTTCGGCATCGCGGTCCCGGTGAGCATGATCGCCGGCTTGTCGATGGCCTCGATCAGGCGCCGATTCACCGCGACCCCATAGTTCACCAGCGGATAGCCGTTCAGCATCGAGCGCCCCTCCCGCTCCGATTCCTCGACGCCACGCTGGGCCATCGCGAATAGCTCGTTGCGGGTATAGCTGTCGGTGGTGGTGGGCACCACGTCGGCCAGACCTTCCTTGTCCAGCGTCTGCATCAGCTTCAACTGCAACGCGAAGGTGCCGAATCCGCCCCGCGGCTGGGTAAGGCAGCGTCCCTCGGCGAGCGCCCGGCGCAGCACCCAAGCGAGCTGCTTGTGCTTCGGCAGGGCCTGGTGCAGTGCAACCGCGTCGTCCAGATCCACGTCCTTGCCGGTGGGCCAGCGCGCGAGGTTCTCGCGCCGCATCCCGGCGAACACATCGCCTGGAATGCGCCCCTGCGACAGCGGCGCCAGCGGTTCACGTTTCGACAGTGCGTTCATCGCCGATCTCCTCGTTCAACGGCGCGAGATGCGCGAGACCCAGCGCGAGCGCCTGCCTCGGTTCCACCTGACCCAGCAGACCACAGGCGTAGAGAATGTACTCGCGGTCGAGCAGCAGCCGCGGCGCGCGCGGCCGGAGCGAAAAGGGGTCGCCCGGGTCCGCGAGCGAAGTTTCGAGGATCGCCCTGGGATCCGGACTGTGCACGAGCGCGCCGCCCGTGCCGATCACGACGTTCACGTCACTCAGGTCCTTGCCGTGCTGCACGACCGCCGGCCCCGACACGGTAAACACCGTCTCCACGGTGCCGGCGTGGCGCTTGACCGCCAACCGAACCGCGGCGCGGGCCAGCGCGCGGTCCAGCGCCCGCTCCTCGGCGCTCCCCGGAACGCGCTCCACCTCGCGCCCGAGTTCGGCGATCAGCTCGTGCACGCGCGACGCCGGGATACCGCTTTCGGCGGCGATGACGCCGGCCCCCGCGGCCTCGTCGATCGCCGCCACGTTGTGGCGCATGCCGAGATCGCCTTCGACCGTGCGCTTCACCCTGGGCTCGGGAAGGCCCTGCGGAATCACGCCTGCCTGGCTCGGCTCGCCCGATGCGATGGAGTGCACGTCGGTCGTGGCACCGCCGGGATCCACCACCAATAGCGTGCCAAGCCCCGCCACACCGGCGCAGCCGTCGGCCAGAAGACGCGCGCCTTCCATCACCGCCGCAGGTGTCGGCATGAGCACCTGGTCGAACATCGTGCGCGCCCGATCGATGCCCTTGGCGTGCACGATGCGATCGATGAATACCTCGCGAATCGCGCTGCGGGCCGGCTCGATGTTGAGCACGTTGAACTCCGGCATCACGTTCTCTGTGACGATCAGCGCTCTGCCTGCGAGCCGCTCGCGACACTGATCCATCGCACTCCGGTTTCCCGCCAGCACGATCGGGCAGGCGACGCGACTGCGGCCCAGCGCGTCCGCGTTGTGCAGGATGACCTCGCTGTTGCCACCGTCCGTGCCGCCGGCCAGGAGCAGGATGTCCGGCGCCAGCTGCTCGATCCGGGACACGTCCGATGCGGTCAGGCGGTACGCAAAGGTCCCGACGAGCCGGGCACCGGCCCCCAGCGCCGCCTGGCGGGCTGCTTCTGCCGTCAGCTCCCGCACCAATCCCACCGTGACCATGCGCAGACCTCCGGCGGCACTCGAGCAGGCGAGGCGGTAGGCAAACCGGGGGAGGACGCCAAGGTGCCGCTCCAGATCGGCCAGGGCTGCCCGCATGCCGATGGTGATGTCGGAGCCAACCGTGGAGGGCCCCTGCCCCGAGCCGAGAATCGTCGCGCTCTCCACGTCGACGGCGCGCAGCTTGGTGTAGGTGCTGCCGAAGTCGATGAGCAGCGCCGCTTTCATCGTCGCCGCCCGCTCATTGCTGCTCCATCGGATCGTCGCGAGCGCGCGACGCGAAATCCTGCGCCAGGATGCGGATGACGTCGTCGGTTCGGGTGCCCGGTGGGAATGCCCGGTCGAAGCCCATGGCGACGAAGCGCTTTTCCACTTCCCCCCAGGTCTGCTTGCCCACGACCAGGTTGCCGCCGACGTAGATCAGGATGCGCTCGAGCCCGGCCTCGATGCACAGATCACGAAAGCCGCGGCAGTCGAGCTCCCCCTGGCCGTACAACGACGATACCAGGATGGCGTCGGCGTTGGTTTCCACGGCCGCTTTCACGAATTCCGCCGCCGGGGTGAGCGCTCCGAGCGCGACCACCTTGTAGCCGGCCTTCTCCAGCGCCATCGAAAGGATGCGGTTGCCGACGATGTGGGTGTCGGAACCGATGACTCCCGTTACCAGGGTCCTGCGGGACATGTTCGCCTCCGGATGTTCATCAGTGCCCGCACGGCCGCCCGAAGGGCACTGAGTGCCCCCTCGGGGGGCAGCGAACGCAGTGAGCGTGGGGGCCGTTCATCCACCCGCACGGCCGCCCAAAGGGCACTGAGCCCCCCCTCGGGGGGCAGCGAACGCAGTGAGCGTGGGGGCTCATCATCAGTGAAACGTGGCCCGGGCCACGGTGCACCGCGACACCGCGTCCGGATCCAGGCGCGGCGATGAGCCGGCCTCGAGCACCAGCGCGCCGTCGCTGAGCTGCAAGGGATCGACGAGCAGCCGGTCGACCGGCTTCAGGAAACCGTTCATCTCGCCGGCATTGGTGATCAGCGTGCGCGCGACGCAGGCCTCCATCCAGCAACCGATTTCGCACGCCACGCCGTTGCCCAGCACCGGCTCCATCCCGAGTTCGCGGATGCGCCGAATTCCACGAGCGAGACTCTCCAGGCTGCCCATCTTCATCAGCTTGAGCTTGATGTACCGCGCGGCCCCGAGGTTTGCCGCCCGCTCGATATCGTCGATGCCGTAGATGGATTCGTCCAGCATCATCGGAACCGGCGACACTTCGGCCACCGCCTTCGCGGCATCCCAGTCACCGGCTGCGCATGGCTGCTCGAACAGCTCGATTCCTTCGGGGTCGAGCGTTGCGGCGAAGGCGCAACCGCGCTCCCGGGCATAGCCCTGATTGGCGTCGATGCGCAACAGGCAACGACCGGCGACGATCGTCTGGATCAGCTTGACTCTGCGGGCATCCTGATCGGCGTCGAAGCCCACCTTCACCTTGAGCGTGCGGAATCCCTCTCTCAGCAGTCGCCCGACCTCCGCCTCCAGCTCATCCGGCTCGCAGCCGTTCACGACCCCGAGCAGCGGCACGCGGGCCTGCTCAGGCACCCGCAGCCAGGGACTCGCCCGAAGCATCTCCATGGCCGTCGCCAGGGCGGTCGCGGTGAACGGTGAAGCACGGGTCACGTCGGCGGCGATTTCGACGCAACGCTCCGGCGACAATCCGGGAAAGCCGGCGGCAAGACGCTGGATCAACTCCCAGCTGCCGCCGATCGTCTCATCGGTGTAGCCCGTGAGCAACGTCGCCTCGCCCAGGCCGACACGGCCGTCTGCGTCCTGTGCCTCGACCACGAGCGTGTCGAAGCGCGTCACTGCGCCGAACGACAGCTTGTACGGCGTCGTGAGCGGCACCTCCAGCCGGTACAGATTCAGTCGCTCGATAATAGCCACCTGGCACCTCGATTGCGCCGCCGGGATCCAACGACAGGCCCGGTCAGGACGCCGGGGACAACGGTTTCTGGCAGGCATCCACCAGGCAGCCCGCCCGGCACGAAAGGTCACGCGTCCCCACCTCGCGGACTATACGGCGTGACGCATTGAGCCGCCCGGCCGTCGTCCCGGCGTCGCGGGAGCGCTCATGGATGCCCGGCGGCGACGGCGCGCTTGCGCCGGGCCCGCGTGTAGAAGGGATACAGCAGCGCGATGGCGGAAAGCAGCATGACCACACCACTGACCGGACGCGTGAAGAAGACCGTCCAGTCGTTCGCGTAGCTGATCATCGAGGTCTGAAACGCGGTCTCCGCAACGGGTCCCAGGATCGCACCCAGCACCATCGGTGCTATCGGGAAGCGGAAGCGCTCGAACAGGTAGCCTACGACGCCGAAGACGACGATCATCCAGAGATCGGTCAGGTTGTTGTGCTCGGAATAGGCTCCGATCAGGCAGAACATGATCACGAAGACCGACACGATGGCCTCGGGCAGGTAGAGCACCTTCACCAGCGGCCGGATCGCGAAATAGCCGAGCGCGCACATGCCGAGCACCGCCGCGAACGTGGACGCGAAGATCGCGTAGACGAGCGCCGACTGCGTCTGGAAGATCTGCGGCCCGGGCTGTACGCCGTGCAGCAGGAACGCGCCGAGGATCACCGCGGTCGCCCCACTGCCGGGGATGCCGAGCGTCAGCAGCGGGACCATGTGTCCACCGACCGACGCCGTCGACGACACCTGCGGCGCGACGATGCCCTCGGCGATGCCGGTGCCGAGCAGTGCGCGGCGCTTGCCGTACTGGCCTTCGATGCCGTAGGACACGAACGACGCGATCGTCGCGCCCGCACCGGGGATGATGCCGCAGATCACGCCGACGATCGAGGCGCGCAGGAACGTCATCCGGATCTTCCATGCCTCGGCGAGCGTCGGAATGCGCGTCTTGACCTTCGCGTCCCCGGAAAGAGGCGCCGACGCGAACCCATGCTCCAGGCGCACAAGGACTTCGCCGAGACCGTAGGCGCCGACCATCACCGGCAGGTATCCGATGCCGTCGCGCAGCATGTCCACGCCGAACGTGAAGCGGTCGACGCCGTAGATCTCGTCGACGCCGACGGTCGAGAGCAGCATGCCGACGAAAAGACTGATCAGCGCGTTGGCGAGCGAACCGCCGCCCAGCGTGACGACGCTCGTGAATCCGAACAGGACGATCGCGAAATACTCGGGCGAGTCGAAGGACAGCGCGACCTTCGCGAACGGCACCGCGAGTGTGACCATCACCGTCGCGGTGATGAGCCCGCCCGTGGCCGCGGCGAACAGCGTCCATCCCAGCGCCCGGGCGGGATCGCCCGCGTGGGCCATCGACCAGCCGTCCCACAACAGCGGCACGTCCATCGGCTCGCCGGGAATCCGGAAGAGTATCGACGTGATCGCGCCGCCATACGTGCCCGAGATGTACATCGCGGTCAGCAGGATGATCGACGGGGTGATCGGCATGCCGTAGGTGAACGGCAGCGCGAGCACGACCCCCATGACCAGGGTGAGGCCCGGCAGCACGGCGACGAGCATGCCGACGACGAGGCCCACGGCCAGCGCCAGGGCATTCGCGGGCTGGACGACATCGACGAATCCGCCGGCCAGGTGCTGTGCGACTTCGAGCATGTCGCGCCCCGCCCGTCAGCGGATGCCCATGAGCCGCATCAGCGTGAGCGACACGGTGTCGAACGGTGTCTGGCCGATCGGCAGCGACAGGTAGACGATCTTCTGGAACACGAACATGAACGCGAGGCTGCCCAGGAGCGCCGTCGGCACGAT
>Ga0209048_10002862_pt1 | contig 16935 bp, 13 predicted proteins | sample FrelakmetCRP12CR_FD_187146 | JGI IMG/M metagenome (GOLD analysis project Ga0209048, IMG submission 187146) | Freshwater lake sediment microbial communities from the University of Notre Dame, USA, for methane emissions studies - CRP12 CR (SPAdes)... | ecosystem: Environmental > Aquatic >... | reverse complement strand
TCCAGCACGAACTCGATCGCCGGCATGGCGACGGCGGGGGTTTCCTGCGCGACGTGCGCGATCGTCCATCCCGGAGGCAGGTCGACGCTCCCGGCGTCCTGGTGCAGCTCGCCCATGATCAGCGCGAACAGGCTCGACTTGCCGCAGCCGTTCGGCCCGATCAGGCCGACCTTGTGGCCGGCGTGAATCGTCATGCCCGCGCCGTCCAGCAGCCGCTTCGCGCCGCGCGCGAGAACGAGGTTGCTGACGCGGATCACTTCGGGGGGGAGGCGTTGCGCATCGTGCGGTCGGCGGCGCGCGCCTCAGCGCAGCTCGTAGTCGTAGTCGATGATGAGCGGCGCGTGGTCGGAGAACCGCCGATTCGTGTAGATCGCGGCTGCCCGGGCCGTCGCGGCGATGCCGGGCGTCGCGATCTGGTAGTCGATCCGCCAGCCCACGTTCTTCTCCCATGCCTGGCCGCGGTTCGACCACCACGTGTAGCGGTCCGGCCGCGGGTCGAGGCGACGGAAAACGTCGACGAAGCCGAGCTCGTCGAGCACCTGCGTTAGCCATGCCCGCTCCTCCGGCAGGAAGCCCGAATTCTTCCGGTTGGCGCGCCAGTTCTTGAGGTCGATCTCTTGGTGCGCGATGTTCCAGTCGCCGCAGAGGATGATCTCGCGCCCGCTTCTGCGCAGGTTCGCGAGGTGGGGCAGGAATTCGTCGAGGAACCGGAACTTCGATGCCTGCCGGTGCGGCCCGCTCGAGCCCGACGGCAGGTAGACGCTGACGATCGTGACCTCGGCGAAGTGCGCCTCGAGGTAGCGGCCTTCGGCGTCGAACTCGCGGCTGCCGAACCCCGCGACGACTCGCGGCGGGGTCTTCGCGTAGACGCCGACGCCGCTGTAGCCCTTGCGCTCGGCCGGCAGAAAGGCGGCGTGCGCCCGGCGCGGCGCCTTGAGCGCGCGCGGAATGTCGGCATGCCCGGCCTTGATCTCCTGCAGGCACACGACGTCCCAGGGTTCCGCGCGGGCGAGCCAGCGCGCGAACCCGCGCCGCTCGGACGAGCGGATGCCGTTGACGTTGAGGGTGATGACGCGCACGTTTGCCGGGGAGCGCCGTGAGCGCCCCGCTCCCGCGAAAAGCGGCGAGTGTACACGTCCGTCCGCGGTGCGGTGGTGCCGCGCCGACCGGCCGCCGCTCCGGGTGACTCGAGGCGCCGGAGTATAATGCGGTCCCTCGCGCCGAGAGCCACTCGTGACCGACTTTCGCCAGGATTTCCTCGCGTTCGCACTGGCACGTGACGTGCTGAGGTTCGGTGAATTCGTCACCAAGGCAGGGCGCCGGACTCCGTACTTCTTCAACGCCGGGCTGTTCAACGACGGCGAGAGCCTGCTGCGGCTCGGGCGGTTCTATGCGGAGGCGCTGCTAGCCTCGGGCTTGAACTGCGACCAGCTGTTCGGCCCGGCGTACAAGGGGATTACGCTTGCGGCGGCGGCGGCGATCGCGCTCGCCGAAAAGGGGCACAATTTGCCGTTCAGCTTCAATCGCAAGGAGGCCAAGGACCACGGTGAAGGGGGCACGATCGTCGGCGCGGCGCTGGCGGGTCGCGTGCTGATCGTCGACGACGTGATCACCGCCGGAACGTCGGTGCGCGAGTCGGTCGAGCTGATTCGCGCCGGCGGCGCCCGGCCGGCGGGGGTGCTGATTGCGCTGGACCGGATGGAGCGCGGCCAGGGCGAGAAGTCGGCGGTGCAGGAGGTGCGCGACGCCTTCGGCATTCCGGTGATCGCGATCGCGACGCTCGACGATCTGATGCGGTTCATCGCAGGGCAGCCGGCGCTGACGGCGTACGGATCCGCGGTGTCGGCGTACCGGGCGCAGTACGGCGTGAGCTGAACGCCGGGACCCGCGCGACGCGCGGTGTTCCGGGAACGGGAACCCGGCGCTGCCGCGGGGATCCAAGCCAAGGGAGAACGTTTTGGCGATCATGGTGCGTGCAGGAGTGACGGCAGGGCGCGCGGACGTGCGCAGCGACGGGCTGCGCGCGGCAATCGCATTGGGCGCGCTGGCGCTCGCGGCGGCGGCGATGCTGGCAGGCGCCAATCCGGCGCTCGCGGCGACCTACAAGTGGGTGGACGAGAAAGGGGTCGTTCACTACACCGACAAGCTGCCGCCGGAGGCCGTCGACAAGGCGTCGGTCGAGCTCAGCAAGGAGGGCATCGCGGTCAGGAAGACGGAGAAGGCGCAGACCCCCGAGCAGCGCCGCGCCGCCGAACAGGAAGAGGAGCGGCAGCGGCAGGCAGCGAAGCAGCAGGAAGAGATCGCGCGCCGCGATCGCGCGCTCGTGGCTTCGTACACGAGCGAGGCCGAGATCGACCTCGCGCGCAACCGCTCGCTGCAGACGATCAACAACGTGGTCCAGTCGTCGCTCGCCTACACGGACCAGCTCAACAAGCGCAGGGCCGAGGCCGAGGCGAAGAAGGCCCAGATGGAAGGCAAGCCGATGGCTTCGACGATCGACCGCGAGCTCGAGGGCATCGACGCCGAGCTCGCGCGGCAGGCGGAGCTCATCGCGCAGAAGAAGCGCGAGTCCGCGGCGATCACGGCGAAATACGACGCCGACAAGGCGCGCTGGCGCGAGCTCGTCGCCGCGAAGAGCGCCTCCGACACCGCCCGGTCGGCCAAAGCGATCGGCGTCGCCCCCGCATCCGCCCCCGCATCCGCCCCCGCCACCGCCACCGGCGCAGCCAGGAAGTGACGGTAGCCGTTCGTCGCGGGTCCGGCTTCAGCGGGACGCAGCAAGCCGCCTGAAGGCGGCCCTGCAGAGACAGCCCGACGCGCGCAGATCGTTGGTCCGGCTTCAGCCGGAGGCAGCGAGGGGCAAATGAGGCGCGATTGATCAGGGGCGGCCGGCAGCGGCCGCCCTCTCCCATTTTCGCGGGCGCCGCCGCCCCAATATTCGCTGACGAGGGCGGCAGGGGCGGGGCCCTGCCATAATTGCGCCCCCGAATCCTTCCGGCACAACCGAGAGACCGATGGCTCAATACGTTTACACGATGAACCGCGTGGGCAAGATCGTTCCGCCCAAGCGCGTCATCCTCAAGGACATCTCGCTCTCGTTCTTTCCCGGCGCCAAGATCGGCGTGCTGGGGCTGAACGGCTCCGGCAAGTCGAGCCTGCTGCGCATCATGGCGGGCGAGGACAAGGAGTTCGAAGGCGAAGCCGTGCCGATGCCGGGCATGCGCATCGGCTTCCTGCCGCAGGAGCCGCAGCTCGATCCCGACAGGACGGTGCGCGAAGCCGTCGAGGAAGGCCTCTCGGAGATCCTCGACGCGAAGCGGAAGCTGGACGAGATCTACGCCGCCTATGCCGAGCCGGACGCGGATTTCGACAAGCTCGCGGCCGACCAGGCGAAGTACGAGAGCATCATCGCCGCATCGGGCGCCGAGACCGACGTGCAGATGGAAATCGCCGCCGATGCGCTGCGCCTGCCGCCGTGGGACGCGAAGGTCGGGAACCTGTCCGGCGGCGAGAAGCGGCGCGTGGCGCTTTGCCGCCTGCTGCTGTCGAAGCCCGACATGCTGCTTCTGGACGAGCCGACCAACCACCTGGACGCGGAGAGCGTCGACTGGCTCGAGCAGTTCCTGCAGCGCTTCCCGGGCACCGTGATCGCGGTAACGCACGACCGCTATTTTCTCGACAACGCGGCGGAATGGATCCTCGAGCTCGATCGGGGCTACGGCATCCCGTGGAAGGGCAACTACAGCTCGTGGCTCGAGCAGAAGGAGGCGCGGCTCGAGACCGAGGCGAAGCAGGAGGTCGCGCGCATCAAGACGATGCAGAAGGAGCTGGAGTGGGTGCGGCAGAACGCGAAGGGACGGCAGGCGAAGGGCAAGGCGCGCATCGCACGCTTCGAGGAGCTCTCGTCGTACGAGCACCAGAAGCGCAACGAGACGCAGGAGATCTTCATTCCGGTCGCCGAGCGCCTCGGCGATTCGGTCATCGAGTTCAAGGATGTGAGCAAGGGCTACGGCGACCGGCTGCTGATCGACAACCTGTCGTTCGCCGTGCCGGCGGGCGCGATCGTCGGCATCATTGGCCCCAACGGTGCCGGCAAGACGACGCTGTTCCGGCTCGTCACCGGCGCCGAGAAGCCGGACCGGGGCGAGATCGTCATCGGCCCGACGGCGAAGCTCGCGGTCGTCGACCAGACCCGCGAGTCGTTGCCCAACGACAAGACGGTATGGGAGGCGATCTCCGGCGGCCAGGACATCCTGACCGTCGGCCGGTTCGAGATGCCCTCGCGCGCCTACCTCGGCCGCTTCAACTTCAAGGGCGCCGACCAGCAGAAGATCGTCGGCACGCTCTCCGGCGGCGAGCGCGGCCGGCTGCATCTCGCAGCGACGCTGCTCAAGGGCGGCAACGTGCTGCTGCTCGACGAGCCGTCGAACGATCTCGACGTGGAAACGCTCCGCGCGCTCGAGGAGGCGCTGTCGGAATTCGCCGGCAGCGTGCTCGTCATCTCGCACGACCGCTGGTTCCTCGACCGCATCGCGACGCACATCCTCGCGGCGGAGGGCGATTCGCAGTGGTCGTTCTTCGAGGGCAACTACCACGAGTACGAAGCGGACAAGAGGCGCCGCCTGGGCGAGGAAGGCGCGCGGCCGCACCGGATTCGCTACAAGGCGCTGATGGCGTGACTGCGCGCCTGGCGTAATCGCCGCCCGGCGAGCGCGCCCCCGGTCCTGGAGTGTGGCGGGCTAGCGTGCCGCCGCGGCGGAAAAGTCGGCCTGGCCCACGATCGACGCAGTCGCCATCAATTCGTCGAGCAGTGCCATCGAGGCCCTGCCGGAGACCCCGTAGGGATCGAGCGTGGCGCTCTCGGAATACTTTAGCAGCAGAGACCGGTTCACGCGCTCCAGTTTCGCCAGTCCCATGGACCAGCCCGTGAATTTCCGTTCGCTGATCTCTTCGTAGGAGAGGATGACCACGTCGCCATGACGGGGGTCGGCGGCGATCTGGTTGTACAGTGCATTGACCTGCATGCGCCCCCCTTCCAGCAACTGCAGAAAGATGCGTCCGCTCGAGCAGAGAACACCCGTGATGCCGCTGCCAGGGTTGTTGACCTTGGACTGCGACAGGATTTCGCGCAGTTCCTCCTGTGAAACGTCGTCGACCGCCGTGCTTGCGTACAACAGGCGCACCAGCATGAGACTCCCCTCGTTTGTCAGGTGACGTTCAAACGTTCTTCTTGCTTAGCAGCGACAGAAACTCGCGCCGCAGATCCGGGTCCTTGAGAAACGACCCGCGCATCACGCTGTTGGTCATGCGGGAATCGCCATCCTTCACGCCGCGCCAGTGCATGCAGAAGTGGTCGGCTTCGATCACGATCGCCAGGCCATCCGGCCTTACCGTGTCCTGGAGGATGTTCGCCAGCTGCATCACCGCCTCTTCCTGGATCTGCGGCCGACTCATCACCCAGTCGCAAATGCGCGAATACTTGGACAGTCCGATCAGGTTGGAATGCTCGTTGGGCATGATCCCGATCCACACCTTGCCGAGAATCGGGCAGAGGTGGTGCGAGCAGGCGCTGCGCGCGGTGATCGGGCCGACGACCAGCAGTTCGTTCAGCTGTTCGATATTCGGAAACGCGGTCACGGCAGGCATTGGATGGTAACGGCCTTTGAACACTTCGGTCATGAACATCTTGGCAACGCGGCGGGCCGTTTCCTTCGTGTTGTGGTCGCCTTCGGTATCGATGACCAGGCTGTTCAGCACTTCGGCCATCTTCGCTTCGACTTCAGCCCGTAGCGCATCGACCTCGCCGTCCATCACGTAGGCGGCAATGTTGTCGTTCGCGTGGTAGCGCTGCTTGGCGCGTATCAGGCGCGCACGAATGCGCGCCGATACCGGCAGGGCGCTGACTTCCTCATCGCTGCGAAACAACGGGGTGGGACTGGTGGCCATAGGGATCCTCGATGGTTGGGAGGCTGTGCCCACGCGCGGACCGAGCGGCCGCGCCGTGGAGCAACGGTTGCCGCGATTGCGCCCGCGGACTGCGCGGGTTACGGCACGAACCGCTCGGCGATCTTTGCCGAACGGTGAGAAAAGATCCGATCGACGCGCGACTGGACCGTCCGGCCGGCGACGACCGAACCCAGCCAGCCGAACGGCAATCGATAGCGGACCACGTCGCGCATCAGTGTTCCGTTCGCCAGAGGAATGAACTCGTGCGCGTGATGCCAGTATGCGTACGGGCCCTTCACCTGCGTGTCGACGAAGCGCCGGGCAGGCTGCCAGCTCTCGATCCGGCTTTGCCAGCCCATGGGAATGCCGTTCAGCCTGAGGCGATAGTCGATCAACGTGCCCTCGCCGATGTCCTGCGTCGACTTGCCCAGGACTTTGAAATGGAGGAAATCGGGCGTCAGCTCCTCCAGGTTCCGCTCATCACAGAAATAGGGCCACAGGGCTTCCGGCGCATGCGGCACCCACTGCTCCGACACCTTTTCCCGGGTCGATCCCTGCAGGGGGGTCAGCAGATCGGTGAAGGCCTCGTCGAGGGACTCGAACCGAAACCGGAACCCCGAGGCAAGCGTCCGTTGCGGCTCGATTCTCGCGCTTTCCAGGACGATCCCGCCCATTTCTCCGTAGAGCGCCCTGATGGCAAGCGACGGGACGGGGGCGCTCTCGCGGACCCCCAGCGAGCGGCACAGAGCCCGCGTGAATTGGCGGTTGGTCACCGGCTGGGGACTGACTCCTTCCAGCGTTCCTCTCGCCCGTGAGTCCAGCGCGTGCAGGAACAGCGCAGCGATGTCGTCGATGTGAATCCAGCTCATCCACTGCTTGCCGCAACCCAGCCTTCCGGCAGCGGACTCCCGGAACAGCGGCAGCATTCTGGCCAGGGCGCCCGCCTGCCGTGCGAGGACGATCCCCGTCCTCACGATCGCCACGCGCAGCTCCGGTCGCCGATGCGTCAATGGACGAAGCTCCGCCTCCCACGCGTCGACGACGTCCGAGAGAAAGCCGCTCCCTTTCGCGCTGTTCGCGTGCAGCGCGGCATCGGCGCGGTCACCATAGAATCCGATTGCGGAGCCGTGCACGAACGCCTTGAGGCGTGAGCCGCGACTCGATGCCGCCTCGACGAGCCGTCGCGTTCCGAGAACGCGGGTGTCGCGGATCAGCGCCATCTGCTCGTTTGACCAGCGTTTGTCCGCGACCGGTTCACCCGCGAGATGGACGATCGCGTCGACGTCGGTCAACGCCTCCGGCGGCACGGCGGCATCGTGGTTCCATTCGAAGCACGTGGCCGGGAACGGCAGCCGATGCCGGGCTTGCGGCGCGTTGCGCACCAGGCAGGCCAGCGTGTCGCCCCGAGCCGCCAATGCCTTTCCGAGCTCCTTGCCGATCAGCCCTGTCGCCCCGGTCATCAAGACGCGCATGTTCGTTTCCTGTGGTCGGTTGGTTTCGTTATGCGTACGCCGCTTCCTTGGACGTCGATCACGGCGGTCGGATCGTCGCGTCGGCGCCACCAGCGCCGCACATGCAGGAACACCGCGTAGCCGGCATCGAGCAGCCGCAGCACCGCGCCGGAATTGGCGAGCGCGGCGAGCCAGCGATACGACGGAAGGCGATGCCAAATCGCAACGAACGCTGCGGCCCCGGAAACCAGCGTGCCATCTGCCTCTCTGACGTGAAAGCGCGCCAGCACCACCGATCGATCCAGCCCCGCGCCGAGCGCCGCCTCGTCGCAGCTCGATGCGTCGACCCAGGCAATCGACTCGGATTCGCGCTGTCGCCGGTAATGTGCAATTTCCCTGCGGCAGACCGGGCAGGCGCCATCGAAGTAAACCGTGCAAGTGGGGTGCGGCGTCATGTGCTCGATCTCGCTGTGGCTCCAGATGGCGGCGAGTGACCGTCATTTGTCCAGGACAATAAGCGATATGAACTGTTTTTGTCAACTATGAATTGACCATAACTAGAGGATTGAACTGTCTTTGACTTGTCATAATAGGTTCAAAATGAGAAACTTGCGTTGGAAGGCTCCGTCAATAGGCGGTCACAGGGAGAGCAAAGCTTGACTATCGACAAACCGGCGGCGGTTGACTTCGAGCCGACCTACCGCACCGGCATCGCCGCGCGCCTCGCGGGAATCCCCGCGGAGACACTGCGCGTGTGGGAGCGCCGATACCGCGTGGTCGGACCTCGGCTCAGTCCCCGCGGCCATCGGCTGTACACGGCCGAAGATGTGAGCCGGCTCGCCTTGATGAAACAGCTGGTCGATCTCGGCAGCCCCATCGGCTCGGTCGCGAGCCTGTCGCTCGCCGCGCTCCGCGGCATGCGGTCCGCGGCGGGCGCGGCGGCGCACGGCGTGGCGGCCGGACCAGCGGGATCGCTGCGCGCCGTTCGCGTCGCCCTGATCGGCGGAGCGCTGGTCGAGCAGGCGGCCCGCGAAGGCGCGCTGCTTTCGACACTGGAAGTTGTCGCCTCCTGCGCCGGGGCGGCCGATGCGGCGGCGGCACTGCGCGGGGTCTCGGCCGACATCCTGGTGATCGAGCTGCCAACGCTGCAACCCGGAGCGGTCGCGAACGTGGATGAATTGGTCAATGCTGTCGGTGCTCGACACGCCGTCGTCGCGTACCGATGGGGCCCTGCCGCCGTGATCCGCGCTCTGCGCAACCGCGGCCATTGGGTCGTCCGCGCGCCGCTCGACCCGCTCGCGCTCGAGCAATTCTGCCGCGAGGCAAACGGAACCGAGGCGATCAATGCGCCAGCGCAATCGTTGCCGCTGCCGCTCGATGCGATTTCCGAACGTCGCTTCGACGAGCCGTCGCTGGCCCGGCTCGCGCGGTGCCTGACCACCCTTGACTGCGAGTGCCCGCACCACGTCGTCGAGTTGTTGCTTGGCCTTGGCGCCTTCGAGCGCTACAGCAGCGAGTGTGCGAACCGCAGCCCGGCCGACGCGGCGCTGCATCAGTACCTGCAGCGTGTCGCGGGCTCCGCGCGGTTGTTGTTCGAGGATGCGCTCGTGCGCATCGCCCGAGCCGACGGGCTCGCGTTGCCGGTCGGCGCGGGTACGGCTGACCTCGCCGCCCGACTGGGTAAGGAATCGTTGCCCTCATGATCATCACGATCACCGGCGCCATCGGCTCCGCGCTCACGCAACGTTTCATCGCCAGCCCCGAAGCCGAAGCACGGTCAGCGGCGCTCATTCCAACCAGTCGCATCGGCGAGCCCGACGACGTCGCACACGCGTTCTTGTTTCTGCTGTCGCCGCACGCGTCGCACATCACCGGGCAGCTCATCCGCGTCGCGCGCGGGATCGAGATCCGTGAGCGACGCGAGCGGGCGCGTGAGCTGGTCGCCGACGACGATGCGCAGGACGGTCATGGTCCGCTACGTCTTCGAAGCTCCGGTGTTCGCGGCGCAGAGCGCTTCCGCGCGGCGCGCGATGGCGCGCGTCATTCCCTTGAAAATGAAGAGGTGGAAGGGAACGAGCACCGCCCAGTACAGAAGGCCCCACACGCCTTGCGGATGCCAGTAAGCGGTGACCGTGACCCGGGTGCCATCGGCGCGCAGGGGCTCGATCTCGAATTCGATGATGCCCGCCCCCGGAGCCTTCAGCCCGAAGTCGAGCGTCAGCCGGCGCCCCGGGTCGAGCCCGACGACGGTCCAGTAGTCGATCGTGTCGCCGAGACGAAGGTCGCCGGCATCGCGCCGCCCGCGCGTGAAGCCGGGCCCGCCGACCAGCCAGTCGAGCAACTCGCGCAGCGTCCACATCCAGTTCATGTAGAAATAGCGGGTCCTGCCGCCCAGGCTCGTCACGACCTGCCACACCGCGGCCGCGGACGCCGCCGCTTCGGCGCTGCCCGATGCGCGCTTCGCATAGAACGCATAGTCGTGGCGGAACCGGCGAAACGCGAACGCGCCTTCGCTCCACCGGGCAGCGACGGCATGGCGGCGCTCGGCGTCGAGCGCCGCCACGACGGCCTCCTTGAACGTCAGCAGCCGCTGCGGCACGAGCGCGCGCAATTCGGTGTCGTCGGCCGGGATGTCGTGCTTCAGCCCCTGGATCAGCGCCCGCGCGACGTTGGCGGGGACCGCGGTGACGAGACCGAGCCAATACGAGGAGAGTCCCGGCGAGAGCACCGGCACGGGCAGGATCCGCGGCCGCTTGCCGACGACCTCCCCGAACTCGCGCATCAGCTGTTCGTACGACAGGTATTCCGGACCTGCCGCCTCGAATATCCGTCCGGCCGCCTCGGGCAGCGCGGGCACGCGCAGCAGGTATTCGAGCAGGTTGGACAGCGCGATCGGCGCGGATCTCGAGCGCACCCACCGTGGCGTCACCATCAGCGGCAGGTGGTACACGAGATCCCGGATCACTTCGTACGCCGCCGAGCCCGGCCCGACGATCACGCCCGCGCGGATCTCGGTGACGGGCACGCTCCCGGCGCGCAGGCGATCGCCGGTCTGCTTTCGCGAAACAAGGTGCTCGGAGTCGGCAGCCGGCGGCGCAAGCCCGCCCAGATAGACGATGCGCCGCACGCCGGCACGGGCGGCCGCATCCGCGAAGTGGCCCGCCGCCGTGAGATCGAGCTCGCCGAAGCGCTTCCCCGAGGCCATCGAATGGACGAGATAGTAGGCCGTGTCGACGCCGGTCAGCGCGGCCGGCAACGAGTCGGGCACGAGCGCGTCGGCCTCGACGAGCCCGACGTCCTTCCACCCGCGTGCCTCCAGTACGCTACGATTGCGTGCCGCAGCGCGAACGCGCACGCCCGCGGCAACCAGCGCGGGGACGAGGTTGGTGCCGATGTAGCCGCTCGCGCCGAACACGAGCACGAGCGGACGCGGTTCAGAGGATGGGCTCGGCACGGGTTGCGCGCGGGTCATCGAAGGCGACGAGAGTCTGTCACAGTCCGGCCATGATACGGTTGCACGAAACCATCGACGTCGCCCGCCCGGTCGAAGAAGCTTTCTTCTACGCGAGTGATTTCGGCAACATCGCGCAGTGGGACCCGGGCGTTGCCGAATCGCGCAAGGCGAGCCCGGGTGCCATCGGCATCGGGACGACCTTCGCGCTGCTGATCCGGTTCGGTCCGCGCAGGATCCCGATGGACTACGTCATCCGGGCCTACGAGCCGCCGCATCGGGTGGTCCTGGAAGGCACGAGCGACTCCATTCACGCGCTCGACGAAATCCGGTTCGAAGCCACCGCGACCGGCACGCGCATCGACTACACGGCGGACATCTCGCTGCTGGGAGCGATCGGCCGGCTCGAGCCCTGGATGAAGGGTGCGCTCGACAAGGTCGGGAAGAACGCCGTCCGGGGCTTGCGCGCCGCTCTCACCGAGCAGCGATCGCCTCCGGCACGGAGCGCGCTGACCGATCTCTCCGATCGGCTGATCGTGCCCGGGCTGCTCGGATTCACGAAGCTCGGATACCTCTGGCAGAAGCGCGCATGGAAGCCGCTGGCGGTGTCCCTGCGCGGGCGCACGGCGGTGGTCACGGGCGCCACGTCGGGCCTGGGGCGGGCGGCCGCGCAGCAGCTGGCCGCGCTCGGCGCGCGCGTGGTCCTGGTGGGGCGCAGCCCCGAAAAGACCGAAACCGCCCGCCGCGAGATTGCCGCGGCGACGGGAAACACGAACCTCGCGCTCGCGCTGGCGGACCTCTCCCTGCTCTCCGACGTGAGGAAGCTCGCGCGGCAGCTGCAGGACGAAGAGCCGCGAATCCACATCCTGGTGAACAACGCCGGCATCCTGCAGAACCAGCGCACCACGACCCGCGAAGGCAACGAGACGTCGCTCGCAACCAATCTGCTCGCCCCGTTCCTGCTCACGCAGCTGCTGCTGCCGCGCCTCCGGGAGTCGGCGCCGGCGAGGATCATCAACGTGTCCTCGGGCGGGATGTATTCGACGGGCGTCGCCGTCGACGACCTGCAGTACGAGAAGAAACCCTGGAACGGCGCCGACGCCTATGCCCGCGCCAAGCGTGCGCTGGTGATCCTGACCGAGCTGTGGGCGGAAGAGCTGCGCGACAGCGGCGTGGTCGTGCACGCGATGCATCCCGGCTGGGCGGATACGCCGGGTGTGGTGACTTCGCTCCCCCGATTCCACGCCATCACGCGGCACCTGCTGCGCACCGCGGAACAGGGCGCGGATACGATCACCTGGCTCGCCGCCTCGCCGGAGGCGGCCCGGGTGAGCGGCTGGTTCTGGCTCGATCGCGAGCCGCACACCACCCATGTCCTTCCCGGCACCGAAGGGACGCCGGAAGAACGGCAGCGACTGCGGGACGCGCTGACGGCGCTGACCGGCTGGAAAGAGCGCGCCGTCCGCCGCTGACCGGTGGAGCGCATGCACCCGAGCCGCGGCCTTCCCGGCGGCGCGACTTCACCCGTTCGCGCCACCGCGCGGATGGCAACGCTTCAGCCGCACGCGCCGGTATACCCGCACGTGGAACAGAAGTCGCAGCCGTCCCTGCGGATCAGCGCCTTGTTGCCGCACTCCGGGCATTTCTTCCCGGGCAGGGTCTTGAGCTCGCCACTGTGCGCGAGCTCGGTCGCGGGGACGGCCAGGATGCCGGCGTGCTCCACCGGATACCCTTGCTCGGTCAGGATGCCGAGCATCGCGTAGCGGTGGATCATCAGCTGTGCGAGGTAAGCGATGGTCGACGGGTAGACCTGCGCCTTGCCTGACCCCGGAATGCGGGCCATGAAGGCGCCGTTCGGCTCGCCGTAATTCAGCAGCTTGCGCAGCTTCATGCCGATCCATGCGGGATCGTAGACCCGCATGTCGAGCGACAGCGCCTTGCACAGTCCGTCCAGCACGCGCGGATACTCGCCCGACAGCCACAGCGAGTAGGGGCGCCGCTGCCCGTCGGGCATGATCAGTTCCTTCAGGAACAGGACGAAGTCGTCGCCGGTGCCGTGGTTGGCGACATCCACGGTCCAGCTCAACGTGCCATCGGGCCCGGTCTTCGGCTCCTTCGGTCCCATCAGCGCATCGACGACCGGCGTCTTGCCGATGCCTTCGCCGGCGAAGGCGCCGAGCTCGTTGCAGCGATAGCGAATGAGCCGCGCGAAGCCGGAGACGAGACTCGGCACCCGCACCTTGCGGCCGTCGGGCGGCATGGCCATCTCGAAGCCGTCGTCACCCCCGGCCTTCTGCAACGCCGAGAGCTTCATGTCCAGCCACGCGCGATCGTCGGTGCGCATGTCCATCGAGAGCGTCTTGGCGATGGCGCCCAGGCCCCGCGGCTGCTCCGCACCGTTGATCCACACTTCGAACGGATACGAGTGGCCGTCCTCGATGTGGCCGATGAACACCGCGAAATCCCCGAGCGGGTGGCGCACGACGTACGTCCAGCAGGGATTGCCGTTGGCAAGCTCCGGCCGACCGGGCCAGCGCAGGCTCGACAGCGTGGGCTGGAGCGCGCGATCCAGCCGGATGCGCCGATCGGGATCGGCCGTGTCGAAGTCCTGCGGACCCGTCGCCGGCGCGGCCGGGGAGGCCACCTCGAGCACCGACCCCAGCACGCTGTTGGGGCGATACGTGGCGATGCCCTTGAGCCCGGCCTTCCAGGCCTCGAAGTAGAGATCCTCGAAGGCGTCGAACGGGTAGTCGGCGGGAACGTTCACCGTCTTGCTGATCGCGGTATCGATGAACGGCTGCACCGCCACGTTCATCGCCATGTGATCCCGGGCGCTCATCTGCAGCGCGCTCACGAACGCGGGGCCGAGCAGCGCGCGGCGCTTGCCGTCGGCAGCGGTCCACACCGTTCCGGCCGGGCGTTCCTGCTCCGCATCGAACGGGAGCAGCTCGACCTCGTCGTCGATGCCGTGGAGGTGCTTGAACAGCCGGTACGCGTGGTCCTCGACCAGGTATTCCTTCATCGTGTCGTCGGGCATGCGCTTCTTGCGCGTGTAGAACCAGCTGAACGCCGGCTCGATGCCGTTCGACGCGTTGTCGGCGAACGCGAGCGAGATGGTCCCGGTCGGCGCGATCGACAACAGGTGACTGTTGCGGATGCCGTGGGCACGGATCGCGGCCTTGATCGGCTCGGGCAGCCGCGAGGCGAAGCGGGGCGCAGCCAGGTACTGCGCGGCGTCGAGCAGCGGGAACGCTCCCTTCTCCCGCGCGATCTCCACCGAGGCCATGTAGGCGGCATCGCGCATCGCTTCGGCGATGCGGGCGGCCATCGCGCGCCCCTCCGTGCTGTCGTAGCGCAGACCCAGTTCGATCAGTGCGTCGCCGAGGCCGGTGAACCCCAGCCCCACGCGGCGCTTGGCCAGAGCCTCCTTCTGCTGCTGCGGCAGCGGCCAGGCGGTGACCTCGAGCACGTTGTCGAGCATGCGCACGCCGACCGCCACCGTGGCGGCGAACCCGTGGAAATCGAAGCGCGCCGCGGGCGTGAAGGGCGCGCCGACGAAGCGGGTGAGGTCGATGCTCCCCAGGTCGCAGCAGCCATAGGCGGGAAGCGGCTGTTCGCCGCAGGGATTGCACGCCTCGATGGTTTCGCAGTAGGAGAGGTTGTTGTCGCGATTCATCTGGTCGATGAACACCACGCCCGGCTCGGCGTGGTCGTACGTCGACATCATGATCTGGTCCCACAGCGCGCGGGCGCGCACGGTGCGATAGACCCACAGGTCGTCGTCGCGCTGATGCGCGCCGGCCTCGAGAAGGTCGGGCGCCGGCGGAGCCCGGTGCACGAGCTCCCAGTCGGCGTTGGCGCGCATCGCCGCGACGAAGGCGTCGGTCACCGCCACCGACAGGTTGAAATTGGTGAGGCTGCCGTCGTCCTTGGCGCGGATGAACGCTTCGATGTCGGGATGGTCGCACCGCAGGATGCCCATCTGGGCGCCGCGTCGCGAACCGGCGGACTCCACGGTCTCGCAACTCTGGTCGAAGACCCGCATGTACGACAAGGGTCCGCTGGCGCGGCTGTTCGTGCCCCTGACGTGCGCGCCCTGGGGACGGATGGGCGAGAAATCGTAGCCGACGCCGCCGCCGCGTCGCATCGTCTCGGCGGCCTCGTTGAGCGCGACATAGATGCCGACGCCGTTCGCGTCGCCGGAAATGCTGTCGCCCACGGGCTGGACGAAGCAGTTCAGGAGCGTCGCCTTGAGATCCGTGCCGGCGGCGGAATTGATTCGTCCGCCGGCGATGAAGCCGTTGGCCTGCGCCCGACAGAACGCTTCCTCCCATCGTTCGCGCTCTCCGGGCGCCTCGACCGCCGCCAGCGCGCGCGCGACGCGGCGCTGCACCGCCTCGATGTTCGGCTCGCTCCCCTTCGCGTATTTTTCCAGGAGGACTTCCGTGGAAATGGGTTGCGGCGTCAATGTGGCAGCCAGCGGCGGGCGAATTAGGTTGGGGTCGTCGCGTTTCATCGGGAAGGACAGGCGCTCGCGTGGTCGGAACCGGGTCGGCAATCGGCAATCATGTCACGGAATCGGGTGGCAGTTCCACCGCTGGTTGACGAGCGGTCCCCGCCGGTCGTCCCGTGTCCACGAAGCCCCGTTACGCGCCCAGCTTCTTCTTCAGGATCGCGTTGACCTGCGCGGGGTTGGCCTTGCCCTTCGAGGCCTGCATCGCCTTGCCGACCAGCGAATTGAGCGCCTTCTCCTTGCCGGCCTTCCACTCGGCGACGATGGCGGGGTTCGCGGCGAGAACGTCGTCGACGATCCTCGCCAGCTCGCCCTCGTCGGAGATCTGCGTGAGGCCGCGCGCGGCGATGATCGCGTCGGCGGCACCCGTGCCGGCCGCCTCACCGGCCCACATCGCGTCGAACACGTCCCTGGCGATCTTGCCGGAGATCGTGCCGTCCTGGATGCGCCGGAGCAGGCCCGCGAGCTGCGCCGCGGAGACGGGCGCGTCGGCGATGTCGCGCTCGACCTTGTTGAGCGCGGCGGAGAGCTCGCCCAGCACCCAGTTCGCGGCGAGCTTCGCGGCGCCCGGAAGCGCGGTTGCCGTCGCCTCGAAATACGCGGCGAGCTCCCGGCTCGCCGTCAGCGTGCGCGCGTCGTACGCCGGCAGCGCGTATTGCGACTCGAAGCGCGCCTTCATCGCTTCGGGCAGCTCCGGCAATTCGGCCCGCACGCGGTCGACCCACGCGTCGTCGATCGCGAGCGGCGGCAGGTCGGGGTCGGGAAAGTAGCGGTAATCCTGCGCGTCTTCCTTGCTGCGCATCGAGCGCGTCTCGTGCCGGTCCGGATCGTAGAGTCGCGTTTCCTGCACCACCGTGCCGCCCTCCTCGATCAGCTCGATCTGCCGCCGCACTTCGAACTCGATCGCCTGCTCGAGGAAGCGGAAGCTGTTCAGGTTCTTGATCTCGCAGCGCGTGCCGAGCCGCGTGTCGCCGGCCCTGCGCACCGAGACGTTGGCGTCGCAGCGGAAGCTGCCTTCCTGCATGTTGCCGTCGCAGATGCCGATCCACTTGACCAGCGCGTGCAGCGTCTTCGCGTAAGTGACAGCCTCCGCGGCGCTGCGCATGTCGGGCTCGGAGACGATCTCTAGCAGCGGCGTCCCCGCGCGGTTGAGGTCGATCCCCGTCATTCCGTGGAAGTCCTCGTGCAGCGACTTCCCCGCGTCCTCCTCGAGATGGGCGCGGGTGAGACGCACCGTCTTCTCGCCCTCTCCGGTCGCGATCGTCAGCGTCCCGCCCTGCACGACGGGAATCTCGAACTGGCTGATCTGGTAGCCCTTCGGCAGGTCCGGGTAGAAGTAGTTCTTGCGCGCGAACACGCTGCGCCGGTTGATCGTCGCGCCGACCGCGAGCCCGAAGCGGATCGCGCGCTCGACGGCGCCGCGGTTGAGCACCGGGAGCACCCCGGGCAGTGCGATGTCCACCGCGCACGCCTGCGTGTTCGGTGCCGCGCCGAAGGCCGTCGATGCGCCGGAGAAGATCTTGGACGCGGTCGAGAGCTGCGCGTGGGTCTCCAGACCGATGACGGTTTCCCAG
>Ga0209048_10002861_pt1 | contig 16936 bp, 19 predicted proteins | sample FrelakmetCRP12CR_FD_187146 | JGI IMG/M metagenome (GOLD analysis project Ga0209048, IMG submission 187146) | Freshwater lake sediment microbial communities from the University of Notre Dame, USA, for methane emissions studies - CRP12 CR (SPAdes)... | ecosystem: Environmental > Aquatic >... | reverse complement strand
CCCCGAGCGAGCCGAACAAGGAGGACCACGGAGTGGCCACCGCGCTGTGTCCCGGCTCGTTCGACCCGGTGACGCTCGGACACCTCGACATCATCGAGCGAACGGCGCGCCACTTCGACGAGGTCATCGTCGCGGTCATCCGCAACCCGCAGAAGTCGCAGTCGCTCTTCACGCTGGAGGAGCGCCAGTCGATGCTCCACGAGGTCACCGCGCACATCCCCAACATCCGGATCGAGTTCTTCAAGGGTCTACTCGTGGAGTTCGCGAGGGACCATGGTGCCGAGTCGATCGTCAAGGGCCTGCGTGCGATCTCCGATTTCGACTACGAGCTCCAGATGGCGCAGATGAACCAGCGGCTGTCGGGGATCGACACCTTCTTCATCTCGACCAGCCCGCAGCACTCCTTCTTGTCTTCGAGTCTCGTGCGCGAGGTCGCACGCTTCGGCGGAGACGTGTCGAGCATGGTGCCACCGATGGTCGCCGAGCGACTCGCCGAGCGCTATGGGGACGCGGCCGAAGCGACATGAGCAGCGAGGTCGCATGAGTGAACAGGAGGCCCGTGCACTCGAGGACCTCCTGTTCGATTTCCGCGAGCTGATCGAGCAGGCTCGGATGATGCCGATGTCGGCATCGGTGCTGGTCAACCGGGACGAGGCACTGGCGCTCGTCGAGGACGCGCTCGCGAGCATGCCCGAAGAGCTACGTCGTGCGCGCTGGCTTCTCAAGGAACGCGATGCGTTCCTGGCCGAAGCGAGACGCGATGCCGGCGTGATCGTCGACGCGGCACGCACCCAGGCCGAGCGCATGGTGGAGCGCACCGAGATCGCCCGGGAGGCACGGCGGACCGCCGGACAAGTCATCGCGGACGCCGAGGCCGATGCCCGGCGTCTGAGCCACGAGGCCGAGGACTTCATCGACGCACGGCTGCTGACGTTCGAGGAGACGCTCGAGAAGACGCTCGAAGCAGTCCGTCGCGGCCGAGACCGGCTCCAGCCCGACGTCGATCCACCCGTTGGCCCCACCCCCGACGCCGACGCGGGGGTCGCCGAGCGCGAGTTCTTCGATCAGGACGAGGTGTAAACCCCGAAAACCCCGGAAACTCGGGCTCTGGGACCGGTCGCGCTATCCTGGCGTGCTGCCTGTCCGCGGGGCGCGCGGAGCCATCCGGGCCTCCCGCCGTCGTACGCCGGCTCCGGCACCATCACCATGTCCGGACTCCGCATCGATGTCACCGACCTCTTGGCCCATCCGGCCGCGCGCCGCGAGGTCGCGGTCGATCTGGCTCTCGACGAGCTCGGCGGCACCTCAGCCCGAATCGTTGCCCCGATCCATGTGGCGCTGGTCCTCGAGCGCATTCCCGACGGCATCGTCGCTCGCGGCGCGTTGGACACGGCGTTCCGTGCCGAGTGCAGCATCTGCCTGCGCGACCTGGAACAGCCGATGCGCGTCGATGTCGACGAGATGTTCGAGACCGACCCGGTCGAGGGTGAGACGTACCCGATCGACGGAACCGAGATCGACGTCGAGCAGCTGGTGCGCGACGCGCTGCTCCTCGAGCTGCCACTCGCGCCGCATTGTGACGCGCCGTGCCGGCCCGCTGCGGTTTCGCCCGGTGCGGCGCTGTCGGTCGCACCCGAAGCCAAACCCGACACCGGCGAGTCGGGCGACCCCCGCTGGGCCGCGCTCTCCGAGCTCGACTTGTGATCAGCCGACGATCTCGATCCGCCCATTCTGACTAGGTCCGTCTCGAACGGGCCTCTCTCGAAGACCAGGAGTTCTCGATGGCAGTTCCGAAGCGCAAGACCCCACGATCCCGAACCCACAGTCGCCGCTCCGCGAACCGGCGGCTCGTGCCGCCGTCGCGTTCGGACTGTCCGAACTGCGCGAGCGCGAAGCCCCCGCACATCGTGTGCCCGAACTGTGGTTGGTACAAGGGCCGCCAGGCCGTCGAGGTCGACTGAGTCGATCTCATGACCAAGGGCCGTCACAACGGCGATACGGGACACCGTCGAACCGTCGCAGTCGACGCGATGGGTGGCGACCGCGCCCCGGGCGAGATCGTCGCCGGTGCGCTGCAGGCGGCACGCGAGCTCGATGTGCAGGTGCTGCTTGTCGGTCGACGCGACGAGATCGCACCCCTGCTCCCCTCCGGTGAGATGCCCGAGGGGGTCGAGCTCGTCGAGGCGAGTGAGGTCATCTCGATGGACGACGAGCCGTTGGCTGCCGTGCGGCAGATGAAGGATTCGTCGATCATGCGGGCATTCGAGGCGGTGCGCGACGGTCGCGCCCACGCCATGGTCAGCGCCGGCAACACCGGGGCGGTCACGACGGGCGCGGTCCTGCGCCTGGGCCGCTTCAAAGGGGTCCCGAGCCCGGCGATCGCCGTACCGATTCCAGTGCCCGGTCACCACCCCCAGCTGCTCGTCGACGGCGGTGCGGTTGTCGACCCCGCACCGGAACGACTCGTGCAGTACGCGCTCATGGGTCGTGAGTATGCGCAAGCGCGCTGGGACATCGCCACGCCACGAATCGGGCTGCTGTCGAACGGTGAAGAGGCCGGCAAGGGTGACGAGCTCCGGAAGGCCGCGTTCCCGTTGCTGCAGTCCGTTCCCGGATTCCTCGGCAACGTCGAGGGTCGCGACTTCATGCACCACGACGTGGTCGATGTCATCGTCACCGACGGGTTCACCGGCAACGTCGCACTCAAGTCGCTCGAGGGCGCGCTGCGAGCTGTCTCGTCGGTGGTCTTCGGGGTGTTCGAGCAGAGCCCCGAAGGGCGCGAGGCGTCCAAATTGGTGATGGCTCCGCTGCTCGCGGCGGCAAATGACTTCAGCCCCGACGTCGTCGGCGGTGCGGTGCTATTGGGCATCAAGGGGATCACGGTGATCTCCCACGGCTCGTCGTCGGCGCGCGCGATCACCAACGCGGTTCAGATCGCCGCCGACTGCGCGCGGCGCGGAATGGTGGAGCGAATCCGCAAGGCGGTTGCTGATGCCGGCTGAAACCCACGTCGAGCAGCAGCCCCTCGGTCCCGACGATGTGTTCTCGCTCCTGCGAGAACGGCTCGCCGAGATCCTGGAGATCGACGAGGCCAACATCACCCGCGAGGCCAGCTTTCGCGACGACCTCGATGCTGATTCGCTCGCGCTCATCGAGCTCGTGGAGGTCATCGAAGCCGAGCTCGGCGAACGTACGGTCGGGTTCAGCGTCGATGACGAGGACCTCGCCGAACTGCACACGGTCCGAGAGGCCGTCGATTACGTCGTCGCCCGACTGGCCGCGGCAGGCGGGGGAGGCTGATGCGCGCCCGGGCGCTGACACGCCTCGAGGAAGCCCTCGAGCACGGGTTCGACGACCGAGACCACCTCGAGCACGCGCTCGTGCACCGCTCCTATTGCGCCGAACACCCCGAGACCGAGTCGAACGAGCGGATGGAGTTCCTCGGTGACGCGGTGCTCGGCTTGTCGGTGACGGTCCACGTGTTTCACGCGTATCCCGAGCTTCCGGAGGGCGAGCTCGCGAAGATCCGCGCGTCGGTGGTGAACGCCGAGGTGCTTGCTGGCGTCGCGTCCGAGATCGAGCTCGGTGCGGCGCTCGTGCTCGGGAAAGGCGAGGACGCGTCCGGAGGACGGTCCAAGCCCTCCATCCTGGCTGACGCGATGGAGGCCGTTATCGCTGCCGTGTACCTCGATGGCGGGTGGGATGCAGCCGACGCGCTCGTGCTGCGTCTACTGGGTGATCGCATCCGGGATGGGGCGGCCGGACCCGGTGGCGACGACTACAAGACCCGTCTCCAGGAGCTGGCCGCTCGCCAGTTCGACCAGCTGCCGCGGTACCAGGTACGAGCCGAAGGGCCCGACCATTCGAAGCGGTTCTTCGCGACCGTGAGCATCGCGGGTGTCGCACGCGGAGAAGGCGGCGGCCGTTCCAAGAAGCACGCCGAGCAGGCTGCAGCCCGCGCCGCGTGGCAGCGACTGGTGCCGGAAGTGTCCGACCATGACGGAGCGCCAACGCCCGTACGGGTCGGCGCCGGGGGAGATGACTCCGATGCCTGAGCTGCCCGAAGTCGAGGTGCTGCGACGAGACCTCGAGCGTGATGTTGTCGGGCGCCGGATCAAGACCGTGGAAGTCGACGGCATGCGATCGGTGCGACGCCACCACAATCGCAAGCAGTTCATCAACCACCTCGAGGGCAAGAAGATCACGTCGGTCGAACGACGCGGGAAGTACCTCCTGGTTGGCCTCGAGGGCAGCGAGGTGCTCGTGATCCACCTCGGCATGTCGGGACAGTTGCTGCGCGCCAAGACCTCTCGCGAAGCGCGTCAGAAGCATCTGCATGTGGTGATCACGTTCCAACAGGGCGGCCAGCTCCGGTTCGTCGACCCGCGCACCTTCGGCGAGATGTTCGTGACCGAAGCAGATTCGCTTTCGACAGTGCGCGAGCTCTCGCATCTCGGGATAGACCCGCTCGAGCACGCGGTGTCGTGGGAGCAGTTCTGGGGGTTGATCTCCCAGAAGCATGCGAAGCTCAAGCCGTTGCTGATGGACCAGAAGTTCATGGCCGGGATCGGCAACATCTACAGCGACGAGATCCTGTGGGGAGCCGGGCTGCGCTGGGACCGCATGAGCGACTCGTTGTCGGCGCAGGAGGTGCGCCGCCTCTACCGCTCGATGGTCGAAGTGCTCCAGGACGCGGTGAAGTACCGGGGCTCGTCGTTGGCCGACGGGCAGTACGTCGACCTGTTCGGGAAGCCGGGCGAGTATCAGCATCATCACAAGGTGTACGGGCGCGATGGCGAGACCTGTCGTCGTTGCCGTCAGGTCATCGTGCGGGAGCGGGTGGGTGGTCGGTCCACCTTCTCGTGCCCTGCGTGCCAGGTCTAAGGGCCCGGCGGCACCTCTGGGTGTCGGGCCGCGTACAGAACGTGTGGTTCCGCGACGCCTGCGCGCGCGAAGCGCTCGCAACCGGGGTGGACGGCTGGGTGCAGAACCTCGCCGATGGCCGTGTCGAAGCGGTGTTCGAAGGCGAACCTGACGCGGTCGCTCGGATGGTGCGGTGGTGCCACGAGGGACCGACCCGTGCGCGGGTTGCCGAGGTCGAGGTGCGTGACGAGCTCCCGCTCGACGAGTGCGGCTTCCTGATCCGCTAGACCCTGGTCGCAACCCCTGATCCCGACGCCCTGATCCCGACGCCCTGACCTGGGACGACGCGGCCTCCGCGGCGTCCAGCGGGCTCGTCGCTACGATCCGGCAGAGAGGATTCAGCGCAGAGGGATCCGTACGGGGAGTAGGAGCCAACCGCTTGTTCCTGAAGTCGCTCACGATCAAGGGCTTCAAGTCGTTCGCCGAAAAGACGTCGCTGGACTTCGAGACCGGCGTCACGGTCGTCGTCGGCCCCAACGGCTCCGGAAAGTCGAACCTTGTCGACGCCGTCGCGTGGGTCCTCGGCGCCCAGGGTCCGCGCACGCTTCGGGGCGCGAAGATGGACGACGTCATCTTCGCCGGTACCGCGCAGCGCCAAGCGCTCGGGCGCGCCGAGGTCTCACTCACGATCGACAACAGCGCCGGCTTGCTGCCGATCGACTTCTCGGAGGTGACGATCACCCGGACGTTGTTCCGCACCGGCGAGTCCGAGTACCAGCTGAACTCCGTCCCGTGCCGTCTCCTCGACATCCAAGAGCTGCTCTCGGACTCGGGCATTGGCCGCGAGCAGCACGTGATCGTCGGCCAGGGTCAGCTCGACACGATCCTCAATGCCTCGGTCGCGCAGCGTCGCGCCATCGTCGAAGAAGCGGCGGGCGTCCTCAAGTACCGCAAACGAAAGGAGCGCGCCGAGCGTCGGCTCGTCGCGACCGAGGGCAACCTGCTCCGCCTGAATGACCTGCTCCGTGAAGTGCGTCGCCAACTCGCGCCCCTGCAGCGTCAGGCCGACGCGGCATCGCGTCACGGGTCGGTTGTGGCGGAGCTCCGGGCGATCAAGTTGTATCTCGCCGGCCACCAGATCGCCGGCCTCCAGACGCGGCTCGAACGCCTCCGCGACGAACGGAGCGACCTCGACGTCCGCGACGGCGACCTCCGTGCGCAACTCCGCCGACTCGACGACGCAGTCATCGACGCGGAGCACTCGCTGACGGCGCTCGGAGACGAAGGGCTCGCCGACTGGATGGTGCGGGCCGAAGCGCTCCGGGAGCGTGGCCGGGGCCTCTCGGCCCTGCTCGAGGAGAAGCGGCGTGGTCTCGAGCGCGAGCTCACGGCTGCGGCCGACGAGGGGGTTGTCGAGACGCTCGTCGCTGACGCGGTCGCGCTCCGCGACGAGCTCGCGCACCTCGACCTCGAGACCGAGGGGCTCACACTTCCCGGCACTGATGCTCTGCTCGCGGTCGAAGTGGCGGAGACCGCGATGCACACTGCGGAGGAGCGCTGGCGCAGTGCCGAGGGTGACGCGGCGCGCGCGCGGGCGCGCGCCGACGCGGTGGAAGCGCAGCTCCGGCTCGCGCGCGCCGACGCGGCCGCCGATGAGCTCGAGGGCATCGTCGGGGTGGTCGGGCCGCTGGTTGACCACCTCGAGATCGAACCGGGAGCCGAGGCGGCCGTCGCGTCCGCACTCGGTGAAGCGGTGCGTGCCGTGGTGGTGAGCGGCGACGACGCAGCACGTCTCGCGGTCGAACGGCTGCGCCACGGCGACGCGCAGGCGCTCGTGCTTGTGGTCGACCCCGCGCGCACGATGCCGTTCCCCGGGCTCTCGGTGCCGCCGGGTGCGCGTCCGCTCACGGAAGTGGTGCGGGCCAGGGTGCCGGGACTCGACGACGCCCTGACGCGCCTTCTGGCGCGGACGATCCTCGTGGCGGACTGGCGCATCGCACTCGATCTTGTCCTCACGCACCCCGACCTCGTCGCGGTGACGCCCGAAGGCGATCGTCTCGGCGGTGACGGACCGTGGAACGTTGGGGGAGCGCACGACGTCGCAGTAACCCAGGCTGCGCTCGACGAGGCGCAAGAGCGGGCGACCATCGCGGAAGTCAACCGTGCCGAGGCGGAACGCACCGTCGAAGCCGCGCGCGCCGCGCTGGGTGCCGCCAGCGCCGCCGAGGTGCGACGGGCCACGAGTGAGGAGCGCCGAGCGATCCTCGCGGCCCGCCTCGACCAGGTCGAGAGTCGCTTGGCGGCCCGCGATCCGCACACCCAGCATGTCGCCGAGGAGCAGCGCCACCGGATCCTCGGCCGCGACGCCGTGTACGCGTCGCTCGGTCGTCGCCTCGCCGATCACCGTCGCGCAGTCGATGCGCTCCACGACCGACTGCGCGACCGCCGCCGGCGGGAGACCGAGGCGGCTCGCGCGTCCGCGGACCAGCTCGACCAACTCCGCGCTGAGCGCGCCGAGCTCGAGCGCGGGCTCCTCGAGGTGCGCGAGCTCTCCTCGCGCGCCGAGATTCATGACGCCGAGTCGCGAATGAAGCTCGAGGCTTCGATCGAAGGCTTGCGAGCCGAGTTCGACGCCGAACCGTCGGTCGCGCTCGACGCGCCCGCGCCCGCGGTGCCCGAAGGCACGACGCTGGCTGGGCGAGCACGCGAGCTCGAGCGGGATCTTCGGCTGATGGGCCCGATCAACCCACTGGCGCTCGAGGAGCACCGGGCCCTCCAGGAGCGCGCCGAGTTCCTCCAAGGTCAGCTGGACGACGTCCGCTCGACTCGCCGGGAATTGAACCGCGTCGTTCGTGCAGTGGACAGCGAGATCGTCACTGTGTTCGGACAGGCCTTCCAGGACGTCGCCGAGCACTTCGAGCGACTCTTCACGACGCTGTTCCCGGGTGGCACCGGGAGGCTCTCGCTGATCGATCCCGACGACATGCTCGACACCGGGATCGAGATCGACGCGCGCCCGTCGGGGAAGAACGTGCGCCGGCTCTCACTGTTGTCCGGCGGCGAGCGATCACTCACCGCACTCGCGTTCCTGTTCTCGGTCTTCCGTGCTCGTCCCTCGCCCTTCTATCTGCTTGACGAGGTCGAGGCCGCGCTCGACGACGTCAACCTTCATCGCTTCCTGGATCTGGTCCACGAGTTCCGTGATGAGGCGCAACTGGTGATCGTCACGCACCAGAAGCGCACGATGGAGGCTGGCGACGTGCTCTACGGGGTGTCGATGCCGCCGGGCGGCTCAACGCGCGTGATCAGCCAGCGTGTTGCCGACGTCGTCGCCTAGGCGCTCGCTTCCGGGCTGGTGATTCCAAGCTGATGGTGCCGAACTGATGGCGCTCGATCCGCAGCAGCTCGCGGCGTGTGGCCCGAGCGCCAGCCAGGGGTGGCTGTGCCGGACGGTGTTCCGCGTTTCGGGGAGCCAGGACGCAGCCGAGGTTGCCGACGCGATCGCACGGCCATTGCGGATCGTGCTGGTCTTGGTGCTGGCATGGATCGCGGCGCGACTCACCCGGCGGTTCGTTGCCAAGGTCGCTCGCGGCATGCGCGAACAGCCCCGGGGCTCTGCCTTTCGTGATCGAGGCGCCACCCCCGTTCCCACCGATGTCGAGATGCGGCGCCGGGCGCAGCGCGTCGACACGCTCGCCACCGTGTTGCGCAACGTCGCTACGGTGATGATCTGGTCGATCGCCGGACTGATCATCCTCGGCGAGGTCGGCATCGACCTCGGGCCGCTGCTCGCGGGAGCCGGCATCGCCGGGATCGTGCTCGGCATCGGCGCACAGCAGGTCGTGCGTGACTACCTTGCCGGGCTCTTCATGCTGCTCGAGGACCAATACGGCGTCGGCGATGTGATCGACATGGGTGAGGCGAGTGGAACCGTCGAGTGGGTCAGTCTGCGCGTGACGCGCCTGCGTGACGTCGAAGGCGTCGTGTGGTGGGTCCCGAACGGTCAGGTGACGCGCATCGGCAACAAGTCACAGCAGTGGTCGAGGGCGCTGCTCGACGTCGCGGTGGCGCCCGACACCGACATCCCGACCGCCACCGACGTCATCCAGTCCACGGCCGACACGATGTGGCACGACCCGGTCTGGCGCGAGCGGCTGCTCGATCAACCCGAAGTTTGGGGTGTCGAGGACATCGGCGTCGGCGGGATCCTGCTCCGGCTCGTCGTGAAGACGGTCCCGCTCGAGCAATGGAACGTTGCGCGTGAACTTCGGGCTCGGATCAAGGCCGCGTTCGACGCCGCTGGCGTGAACCTGCCGGTGCAGCAGCAGCGCATCACCTACGAGGTCGGCGGATCGCTCCCGCCTCCCGTAGACGCGCCGCCGCCCGGCTCTCCGGGGGTCGACCCTCTGACGGCCGACGAGTCGGGCACGGCGAAGGGCCAGTAGCCTCGGCGTTTCGTGTGGACACCACCGAGACGATCATCCTCGTGTCGATCTTCGCGCTCGCCGCGCTCCTGATCGCGCTGCCTCGCATGCTGAGCCGTCGCGAGCGCAGGCGTCGTGACGTCGCGGTGGGCGGCGATCCGGGCGGCCCGGACGCGGAGCGCGGGGGGTCGCAGAGCGGCGAATCCGTCGCCGTCGACGACGCGGAGTCCGTCGTAGCGAAGGTCGCCGAAGAGCCGGACGCCGACGGACCGGGGCGGCGACGTCTGCGCGACCGGCTCGCCAAGAGCCGGGCACCGTTCGCGGGAATGCGCGGCCGCCTCAAGGCCCGCCAGCTCGACGACGACGCCTGGGACGACCTCGAGGAGACGCTGCTCCTCGCCGACGTCGGCGTACCCACCACGGCGCGCCTGCTCGGCGGCGTGCGCGACCGAGCGCGAGTCGAGGGCCTTGCGGAAGCCGATGGCCTGCCCGCACTGCTCGAGGCCGTGATCGCCGAGCAGCTCGGCGATCACGGCGACCGGACCCTTCGGCTCGACGCGGGTCGACCCAATGCGTGGATCCTCGTGGGAGTGAACGGTGTGGGCAAGACGACCACTGCCGCGAAGCTCGCGACGCGTGAGCTCGCCCGTGGCCATTCCGTGCTCTTCGCCGCCGCCGACACCTTCCGCGCCGCGGCTGCGGACCAGCTCGTCGTGTGGGGGGCGAGGATCGGGGTCGACGTGATCCGCGGGCAAGAGGGCGGCGACCCCGGTGCAGTCGCGTTCGATGCCGTGCAAGCGGCTGGCGCCCGTGGTATCGACCTCGTGCTGGTGGACACCGCCGGGCGGCTCCACACGAAGGTCAACCTCATGGAGGAGCTGAAGAAGATCGGTCGCGTCGTCGAGCGCACCCCGGGCGCGCTCCGCGAGGTGCTGCTCGTGCTCGACGCAACGATCGGACAGAACGGCCTGGCGCAGGCCCGAGAGTTTGCCGAGGGCGTGGGTGTGACCGGCGTCGTGCTCACCAAGCTCGACGGCAGCGCCAAGGGAGGGGTCGTGCTCGCGATCGAGGCCGAGCTCGGCGTGCCCGTGAAGCTTGTGGGTGTCGGCGAGACGGCCGATGACCTCGTCGACTTCGACCCGGCCGAGTTCGCGGCCGCGTTGGTGGGGTAGCGCCCCCATGTTCGACGCGCTCGCCGATCGGTTCGACGGAATCTTCCGCCGACTCCGCACCCGGGGGAAGCTCACGCCGTCCGATGTCGACGAAGTCGCGCGCGAGATCCGGCTTGCCCTGCTCGAGGCCGACGTCAACGTCCGGGTTGTGAAGAGCTTCATTGGCCGGATCAAGGAGCGCGCGACCGGTGCCGAGGTGGCACAGAGCCTGGGTCCGGCGCAGCAGGTCATCAAGATCGTGCAGGAGGAGCTCGTCGCCACCTTGGGTGGTGCGACGGGCAAGCTCACGGTGGCGTCGAGGCCACCGACGGTCATCGTGCTCGCCGGCCTCCAGGGTTCCGGTAAGACGACCGTGGCGGCGAAGCTGGCGCGGCTGTTGGAGCACGATCAGGGCAAGCGCGTCCTGCTGGTCGCTGCCGACCTGCAACGGCCTGCGGCGGTGGAGCAGCTGCGCGTGCTCGGCCAACGGGTCAGCATCCCCGTGTACTCGCAGGCGACGGACCCTGTCACCGTGGCGCGCGAGGGCGTACGCGAAGCCGAGCGACTGGGTCGCAACGTCGTGATCATCGACACCGCAGGCCGGCTGCAGGTCGACGAAGAGATGATGGCTGAGCTCGCACTGGTCTGCGACGCGGTGAAGCCGGACGATGCGCTGCTCGTCGTCGACGCGATGACCGGGCAGGAGGCGGTCGCGGTGGCCGAGGCGTTCGGCGAGACGGTGGCCCTCACGGGCGTCGTGCTCACCAAGCTCGACGGCGACGCTCGCGGTGGTTCCGCGCTCTCGGTCAAGGAAGTCACCGGCCTGCCGATCCTCTACGCCGGGGTGGGGGAGAAGCTCGAGGACTTCGAGGCCTTCCATCCCGACCGCATGGCGAGTCGCATCCTCGGGATGGGCGACGTGCTGACGCTCATCGAGAAGGCCGAAACCGCGTTCGACGCGCAGGAGGCGGCGAAGGCGCAGGAGCGCCTGGCCAAGGGACAGTTCACGCTCGAGGACTTCCTCGAGCAGATGCGCCAGATGAAGAAGATGGGCCCGCTCTCGAGCATCGTCGGGATGCTCCCCGGCATGCCCAAGGAGCTGCGTCAGGCCGAGATCGACGACGGGGAGCTCGACCGCATCGAGGCCATCATCTGCTCGATGACGCCCGCGGAACGGCGCGACCCGTCGAAGATCAACGGCTCGCGCCGGCTGCGCATCGCCAACGGCAGCGGTACCAGCACCCAGCAGGTCAACGCGCTGCTCAAGCAGTTCAAGATGATCCAGCAGATGATGAAGTCGATGAGCAAGCCCGGCAAGAAGGGCAAGAAGGGGCGCATGCAGCTCCCGCCCGGCATGGACCCGATAGCGCTCGGCGGCATGCCCGGCATGCCCGGCATCCCCGGTGCCTGACCCGGGCTCGCGACTCGCCGGCTCCGACCGCTACCCTGGTGGGTTCGTGCCGCACGGCGCGACCCTTGTTCGACCGGTACTCCTTCGACCGCTCTTCTGCGAGAGGACCCAACCAACGTGTCCGTGAAGATCCGCCTGATGCGGGTGGGCAAGCGCAAGCAACCCGCGTACCGCGTCGTCGTCGCCGACTCGCGCAGTCCACGCGACGGCCGCATCATCGAGACCATTGGCCACTATGGCCCCCGCAGCGAACCGTCGAAGATCGACATCGACGGCGACCGTGCCCTCGACTGGCTCCGCAAGGGTGCCCAGCCGAGTGAGTCGGTGCAGAAGTTGCTGACCATCTCCGGCGTCTGGGCAACGTTCGAGGCCGAGAAGGATGGACCGATCGTCACGAAGCTCAACCGGCGCGGGTTCTCCACTGGTCGCGGCGTCACCACCAAGACCACGAAGAAGCCGACGCCCGATGCTCCGCTGACACCCGCCGCAGATGCTCCGGCTGCGACAGCGCCGCCTGTCGAAGCGCCGCCTGTCGAAGCGCCGCCTGTCGAAGCGCCAGCTGTCGACGAGGCGTCGGCGGACACGGTGGCTCCGCCCGAAGCAGCGACTCCCGAGGAGAGCGGCGAATGACCGACCCGGGTGGCGACCTTGGCGACGATGACTTCGAGGACGAGATCGCCGGCGAAGGCAATCGGATCGCCGAGCCCAGCGCGGGGCACTTCGACGACGATGCGGGCGACGAAGTCGCCGCTGAAGGCAACCGGATCGTCGGTGCCCGCGCCAAGGCAGTGGTCGAGCACGTCGCCCGCGCGCTCGCGGAGGAGCCCGACGCGGTCGAGGTCGAGGTGGAGGAGAAGGGCGGCGACGAGGTCTTCCTCCTCGTGCACGCGAGTCCGTCCGACATGGGTCGGCTCATCGGGCGTCGTGGGCGGGTCATCCAGGCGATACGCCAGGTGACGCGAGCGGCCGGTGCAGCCGAAGGCGTGAAGGCAGGCGTCGACGTCGCGGAGTAGCCGCGAGGTGCCCGTGCCCGGCGGCACCCCTCGCCGCCTCGAAGTCGGTCGGATCGGTCGCCCCCACGGACTCCGCGGCGAGATGGCGGTCACGTTCGTGAGCGACCGTGTGGAGCGCACCGCTCCGGGCGCCGTGCTCTTCGTTCCCGGTGCCGACGGTACCGACCAGCCACTCGTGATCGAGACCGCCCGTCCACACCAGGGGCGATGGCTGCTCTGCTTCGCCGGGGTGCACGATCGCAACGCTGCCGAGGCGCTGCGCGGCACCGTCCTCAGCGCCGACGAGATCCCGAGCAGCGACCTCGACGAGCTCTGGGTGCATCAGCTGGTCGGCGCGACGGTGTACGACACTGCGGGCGGTGAGATCGGCGAAGTCGTCGCGGTGCAGGCGAACCCGGCGCACGACCTGCTGGTCCTCGACGGTGGCGCGCTGGTGCCCGTGACCTTCGTCATCGAACACGGTCCCGGGCGAGTCGTCGTCGACCTCCCCGATGGTCTGCTCGAGCTCTGATCGTGCGCGTCGACGTCTTCTCGATCTTCCCCGAGTACCTCGAAGGAGCGCTCGGCGTATCGCTGCTCGGCCGTGCTCGCGAGGCTGGCATGCTCGATGTGCGTCTCCACGACCCCCGCGAGTTCGCCACCGATCGGCATCGCAGCGTCGACGATGCACCTGCGGGTGGTGGCCCGGGCATGGTGATGACGCCCGAGCCACTGTTCGCCGCGGTCGAGGCGGCCGACGCGCCCCGTCCGCTGTACCTCCTGGCGGCCTCGGGTCGGACTCTGGATCATGCGCTTGCGGCCGAGCTGGCCGAGGGGGACGGGTTCTCGCTGATCTGTGGGCGCTACGAAGGCGTCGACCAGCGCGTCGCAGACCATCTCTGCGACGGTGAGCTCTCCATCGGTGACTTCGTCTTGAACGGCGGCGAGGCGGCGGCCTTGGTGGTGATCGAATCGGTGGCCCGCCTGGTCCCGGGCGTTCTTGGGAACGAGACGTCGGCAACCGAGGAGTCGTTCGTGGCCGGTCTCCTCGAGTATCCGCAGTACACGCGCCCAGCCGAGTTCCGGGGTTGGGGGGTGCCGCAGGTGCTGCGCTCGGGCGACCACGCCCGGATCGCGCGATGGCGGCGGGCCCAGGCACTGCGCCGAACGGTCGAGCGCCGCCCGGATCTCCTCCCCCGCGGTGCCCTCGACGACGCCGACCGACGTCTGCTCGAGGAGTTTCCTCCCGATGCCGCTCCTCCAAACGGTGCTTGAGCGCGGGCGTCTGACCTCGAGGGGATCGGTTCGGGGTGCGGCCACTACGATGACGAGGTCTCACATGCTTCACCTCTACCCGCCTCGGGAGCCTCGATCATGAACGCCACCGACCTCGTCGACCGCGGGAGCCTCCGCGATGACGTCCCGACCTTCGCGCCGGGCGACACCCTCAAGGTGCACGTCCGCGTCGTGGAAGGCACGCGGGAGCGCGTGCAGCTGTTCCAGGGTGCGGTCACGCGTCGCAAGGGGAGCGGGATCCGCGAGACCTTCACTGTCCGCAAGGTGAGTTTCGGGGTCGGCGTCGAGCGCACGTTCCCGGTGCACTCCCCGGTCATCGCCAAGATCGAGGTCGTCACTCGCGGCGACGTGCGGCGCGCGAAGCTCTATTACCTGCGCGACCGCATCGGGAAGGCCGCGAAGATCAAGGAGAAGCGGGACTAGCCCGTGAGCGCTGAGGACTTGGAGCGCTACGAGACCGAGATCGAGCTCCAGCTCTACCGGGAGTACCGCGACGTGCTCCCGATGTTCCGCTACGTCGTCGAGACGGAGCGACGCTTCTACCTCGCAAACGAAGTCGACGTGCAGGTCGAGCAGGAGGACGGGCAGAAGTTCTTTCGCCTGAGCCTCACCGATGCCTGGGTATGGGACATGTATCGCCCGGCTCGCTTCGTCACGAATGTGCGAGTGCTGACGTTCCGTGATGTGAACATCGAGGAGCTCGCCGGCAAGGACCTCTGAGGCGTCCGATCGGCGTCGCGCCCTGGGCGCGGACCGGAGACGGCACGGCAGCGGCGTGGTGCGAGGCCGCCGGCGGCGACGTATAGATCGCAAGCGGCGTTGTCGCGAGGACGAGCTCGATCTCGTGGTCGCTCACCCCGAGATCGTCGCGGCGCCGCGTTTGGTGTGCCGGCAGACGCGGTGACGCGTGACAAGCCGCGGCGGATTCGCCGGCTCGCGATCTGGTGGCTCGCCCAGCGCCCGGAACGTGCGCAGACTACCCGTTTCGACGTCGCGTCGGTCCGCACGGAGCCCGGCCGCGCCCCCGACATCGAGGAACTGACCGGCGCGTTGTGAGGGCTACCGAGGCCGGCGCCGGGCGCCGCCAGTGCCGCGCGTCGACTCCCGTCGCCAACAGCCGGAGTGCCAGTGCCGTCGCGCTTCGGAGTCCGCGCGCGGGACCACGACCTCGTGCCCTTCGCCGGGACGGATGTGATGGTCACAGCCCGGGCAACGGTAGAGCTTCACGGCCTCGTAGGGCTGCATGTGGCGCACGTCGACCGCGTCGGCTTCGTCGTCGGTCCAGGCGGCTCCGGTCCAGGCATGGTCGGGCATCGCGGGTCCGGCTCAGCCGGAGAAGAGTCCCCAGGCGATGAGCAGCGCGATCACCGCGAGCGCACCCGCGACAAGAAAAAGGTCGCTGCGGCGCTTCACCTGATCTCGGAAGGGGTTCAGGCCCACGGGGATACGGTACCCAAGTGGAGACGCTGACCGTGAGCCGAGACGACCGCGGCGTCGTGACGCTGACGATGAACCGACCTGAGAAGAAGAACGCCATCAACGAGCGTATGTGGCGCGAGCTCATCGCGGTGTTCGACGAGGTGGCCGACTCTCGCGACGACCGGGTGCTGGTGATCACCGGCGCCGGTGACGCGTTCACGTCGGGAGCCGATCTTTCGGGGAGCGAGGCTGGCGACGTGTCGTCGGGCGCCGGTGCTGCGTTGCACTCGATGCGTCTGGTCGGCCGCTGCGCGCTGCGGCTCCACGATCTCCCGAAGCCGACGATCGCGAAGGTGAACGGCGTCGCGGTCGGGGCCGGCTGCAACCTGGCACTGGGGTGCGATCTCATCGTCGCTTCCGACGCGGCGCGCTTCTCGGAGATCTTCGCCCGACGCGGTCTGTCACTCGACTTCGGTGGCTCGTGGTTGCTGCCGCGCCTGATTGGGCTCCACAAGGCCAAGGAGCTGGCGTTCCTGGGTGACATCATCGATGCTGCTGAGGCCGAGCGCTTCGGGATCGTGAACCGGGTCGTGCCGGCCGAAGAGCTCGACGCGGAGGTGACGGCGCTTGCCCACCGCATCGCGGGGCAGCCGCCGGTCCAGATCTCGATCACCAAGAAGCAGCTCAACCAGTCGATGTCGGTGTCGATGGCCGAAGCACTCGAGTTCGAGGACGTCGCGCAGTCGCTCGCCTTCTCGTCCCGCGACACCGCCGAGGCGATGCTCGCGTTCTTCGAGAAGCGTGAGCCCGACTTCACCGGGGAGTAGACGCGGCCGATGGGCAGGCCCGTGGCGGGGGTGACCGCAGCCGGCCGGGCAGGCCCGGGATCGGCGCCGCGATCGCCGAGCGTCTCGCGAGCAGCGGATGGGATCTCGACCTCATGTGCTGAACCGGCTACGACGCATCGCGCTCGGTCGACGGCCGCGATGTCGCGGTCCCCGGCGTCGTGGCTGCCCCCACTGGCCGCACGCCTCGCGCCGGACGGGTAGTAGTCCCGTGGGAGCACGGCGACGCCGCCGCCGACCGCGACGGGATCGAGCCCGGTCTTGGTCTCGCGCACACCGCCGGGGGCGAGGTTCACGGTGATGCGTTTCGGTGGCCGCGCGCGTGATTCGCGAACCGCCGTGTCGGGGAGCCCGACGATGTGATGGCTGGGCAGACCGGACGCGATGTGGGCTTTGGGCGCGGTGACCTGTCCGTCGACGCCAAGGAGGGTCGCGCTGGTGACCGACGCGAGCACGGGGGATTTCCGTTCGTGAGCTGTCGGCTGGTCGCGACCGCGACCGCACCGGCGAGCGGCGAGCGGCGGGCGTCACGCCG
>Ga0209048_10002860_pt1 | contig 16937 bp, 12 predicted proteins | sample FrelakmetCRP12CR_FD_187146 | JGI IMG/M metagenome (GOLD analysis project Ga0209048, IMG submission 187146) | Freshwater lake sediment microbial communities from the University of Notre Dame, USA, for methane emissions studies - CRP12 CR (SPAdes)... | ecosystem: Environmental > Aquatic >... | reverse complement strand
TACCTCGACGTGTTGGTGCCCTCGTATCTGGAGGCCGCCGGAGCGGCGCCCGCGGCGGTGCGTGGGGCCGTGCGGCGCTTGGAGCGCCAAGCCTCACTGCCGTCCGCCGCGGTATCCGGCAACGACTGCAAGTGCGTGGCGCGCACCGCGCGCACCCGCGGCTACAGGGACATCCTCACCTACGACCGTGAGGCCGCCGCGGCTTCCGCCGACCGGTATGCACTGCGGTACAACCCCGCGTACGTCCGCTTCGGCGCCGACTGCGCTAACTTCGCCTCGCAGGGCGGCTTCGCCGGCGGTATGCCGGTGAACTCCGGCGACTACAGCAACGGCTGGTGGTACAAAGCCAAGGGCACCTCGTCAACCTCCGACGACAGCTACAGCCTGAGCTGGATCAACGTCACGAAGCAGATGAGCTACTGGAACGGCAGCCGCAGCGACTGGGTGAGCTCGATCAACAGCCTCGGCAAAGGCGACTTCGTATACTACGACTGGAGCGGCGACGGCTACTGGGACCACGTAGCTGTGGTGGTCGGCAGCAACAGCGCCGGGCAGAAGGTCGTCGACGCGCACACCACCGACTACTACCACACGTACTGGAAGATGGGCTACAGCTCCACGCACTACAAGTACGCGCACGTGCGGGCGCAGTGGGTCGTCTGAACATCTGAGACAGTGGGCAGGCCGGGCGGGGGCGGGCGAAAGCCCGCCCCCGCCGGCAACGGCCCGCGTCAGGGCTCGAACCCGGGGGTCAGGTCGAAGGCGACGAGGTCGGATCTGGACTCCCGGCGCCGCACTTCCAGCACGTCGCCGGCGAGCGTCACGGCGCGAGCACCCGCTCGCGGCCGGGCGTTGTAGTCGTTCATCATCTCGAGCGTGTACCCGCCGGCGTCGAGGAACACCACCAGATCGCCGACGCCCGTGCCGGCGGGGAATCGCCGGTAGAGCGTGTCGTCGTCACCGGCGAAGACGTCGCCGCCGTCACACAGCGGTCCCGCGAGCCGGAACTGCGTGTCGGCCGGCGCGCCCGCCCGGCCGGCGGCGAGGGTGCGAAAGTACCAGCGGTAGTTGGTGTGTTCGAGCAGCGTATTGAAACCGGCGTCGATGGTCAGCCACCGCTCCTCGCCGACGACGCGGCCGTCCCCGTCTCGCGTGCGCTTGGTCTTCTCGTTCTCCACGCGGGTCACGAGCACGCCGCTGGTGGCGGCTATCGAGCGCCCCGGCTCGATGAAGAGGGCGAGGTCCGGGCGCCGCGCCTCGAGCACGCCGCAGATCGTCGCCGCGTACTCATCGAGACTCACCTGCGAGCAGAAGTAGTCCGCGGAAGTGCCCGACGGCTGGGACTCCCGATACGGTACGGCGAATCCGCCGCCGGCGTCCAGGAACTGCAGGCGCACGCCGGCGGCGGCTTCGACCTCGTCGACGAGGTCGAGCGCGGTGCCCAACGCCTGCCGGTACGGGTCCACGCTGGTGATCTGCGAGCCGACGTGCAGATGCAGGCCGACCGGGTCGAGACCGGGGTCGGCGGCGGCGCGGCGGAAGGCCTCGACGGCGTCGTCGCGGTCGATGCCCGCCTTGCCGCCGTGGGCGGTCTCGAGGCCGGGGTGCGTGGTCGTGGCTACGTGCACGTCGATGCGCGGCGCCACGGCCGCCGGCCTCCCCACCTCCGCCGCCACCTCGGCGATGCGGCCCAGCTCGTGCATGGAGTCGACGAGCAGGGCGCGGACGCCGGCCATCACCGCCGCGAGGATCTCGGCGCGCGTCTTCGCGACCCCGTTGAACACGATCTGGCGCGGCTCGAACCCCGCGCGCAGCGCCTTCTCGAGCTCGCCGCCGGAGTTCACTTCGATGTTGATGCCGGTGTCGCGCACCACGTTGAGGAACCACAGGTTGGAGCAGGCCTTGCTGGCGAAGAAGATCTCGCTGCGCGGAGAGCGGCCACAGAAGGCCTGCTGCAACCCGGCGATGTTGTGGCGCAGGCGCCGCTCGCTGAAAAGGTAGAAGGGCGTCTCGGCGTCGCCGGCCACCTCCACGATGTCCGCGCCGTCGAAGCAGAGATGATCGCCGCGGACGGTCAGCCACGGATCGTTGGTCGCCACGCGATACCCCCGCTTGTACGGTTGGATGTCGCCGAAGTATACTGCCCACGCTCCGTCCCACCGGCTACGGGAGACACGTGAACCGAGTGGCTGACGTCAAGCCCCACGACCACCGCCGCAGCGCCTTATCGGGCGGTAGGTTCCACGACTTCTAGCAGCCACGCCGTCCCGCCGCGTCGCGATGGTCTGCGGTTCGATCGAACAGAGGCCCTGCGCCGCGCGATCACGCCGGCGACGGCGACCTGACCGCGATGCGACCCGGCCGTTCAGGGGCCATCCGTCCATCGTCCCGCGGCGGCTCGCCGCCCATTCCACGACCACACCAGCTGGAGAACGTTGAGCACACGTCCTGGCACGAACCCTCACAACCGTCGCCGCCAGCCCGTCGGAGACTGAACCGATGACCGGCTACCCCAGGCTCACCATCGACCTCGGCGCCATCGCCGAGAACACGCGGCTGCTGGCCGCGCGACTGCGCGGCGACGGGTGCACCCTTATCGGCGTCACCAAGTGCGTCGACGGCGAGCCGCGCGTCGGGCAGGCGCTGCTCGAGGCCGGCTGCGCCGGCCTCGCCGACTCTCGCCTGCCCTCCCTGGTGCGGCTCGCGGCCGCCTCGTTGGCACCACTCACGCTCATCCGCGCCCCGCAGCCCGACGAGCTCGAAACGGTGGCGTTGGTCGCCGACCGGGTGCTGCTGAGCGACGTGGGCGCCGCCCGCGTGCTCGGAGAGCACGCCCCCGGCGCCGCCATCCAGATCCTCCTCACGGTCGACCTCGGCGACCGCCGAGAAGGCGTCCTGCCGGACGCTGCCCCGGCGGTCGCCCGTGCGCTCGCCGGCCTGCCCGGCGTCATGCTCGCCGGCATCAGCGTCAACTTCGCCTGCCTGTCAGGCCAGCTGCCCTCGCAGAAGCTGTTCCGGCAGGCCGAGGACGTGCTGGCGGAGGTCGCCGGCGACTGTCTTGTCGAGCCGCGGCTCTCGCTCGGGGGCACCTGCGTGATGCAACATCTGAACGGCCACAGCCCGCGCTTTCGCACCGAGATCCGCTCGGGCGGCGGGCCCGTCTACGGCTACGACTTCGTCAGCGGCGCCGGCATCGCCGGTCTCGAGCGTACCGACCCGGTTCTCACCGCGATCGTGCTCGAGTGCTACCGCAAGCCGCCGGCGCCGTTGGGAGCCACAGGCCGCGATGCCTTTGGGCACGTGCCTGAGGTCCAGTTGCCGGACGACGACGCGAACTACGCGCTCCTCTACCTCGGCCGGCGCGACTGCGAGCCCGGCGGCCTGCGGCCGCTGCTCCCGGGCTCGTATCTTGCCGGCGCGACCAGCGACGTGAGCGTGCTCATCACGCCCGAACCGCTTCGTCCCGGCGACGCGGTGTCGTTCGCCGTGGACTACGACGCCCTGGTGAGAGCCGTCACCTCGCCCTTCGTGGCGAAGAAGTTCATCACCGGGACGACCTCCGCGGTCCCGAAGGGAGACTCATGAGCGCGCACGCAGAGGGCCGCTTCGTCGGCCCCCGCCGCCCGCTGCGGATGCTCTCGGCGGAAGACGTGGAACGCATCCACAGCGCGTCGCTCGACGTCCTCGCCGACGTCGGCGTGATGTTCCACTCGCAACGCGCTCTCGACGTGCTCGAGGCCCACGGCGCCGTCGTGGACCGGAGGACGACGGTCGCCCGCATCCCTTCGCCGGCCGTCGAAGAGGCGCTTCGCACCCTACCCTCCGACTTCACCCTGGGCGGGCGCACCCCCGAATTCGACCTGCCGCTGGACGGCGAGCACGTGTATCTCTGCTCCGACGGCTGCGCCACGTTCGTACGGGACGCCGACGGCACAGTTCGGCCGAGCGTCAAGCAGGACGTCTACGACGCGGCCCGCGTCGTCGACGGCCTGCCCAACCTCTCGGCCACCTCGGCCCTCGTCTCTGCCCAGGACACCTCTGAGGAGTCCCGCGTCCTGCACGAGTTCGACGCCTGCATGCGCGCCTCGCGCAAGCACAACATCGTCGTGAGCATCAAGGACGCAAGCGAAGCCCGGCCGCTGATCCGCATGGCCGCAGCGGTGGCCGGCGGCTCAGCGGAGCTGAAGGCCCGGCCGACCTTTTCGGTCGTCCTCTGCACCGTCAGCCCGCTCCACCAGGAGCGCTTCGGCATGGAGCTCGCCTTCGCGTTCGCCGAGGCCGGCATCCCGGTCATGCTGTACCCGATGCCCATTCTCGGCGCCACGGCGCCGGTCACCCCGGCCGGCACCGCCGTCGTCAACAACACCGAGGTCCTAGCGGCGATCACCGCCATGCAGCTCGCCTGCCCCGGCGCCAAGATCGTCCACGCTGGGGGCCCGACGGCGCTCTTCATGCGCACCGGAGCCTACTTCGCCAACGTCCCCGAGGCCCTGATGCTGCGCGCCGTGCAGGCGCAGATGGCCTCGTTCTACGGCATGCCGGCCGGTCTCGGCTGGGGCGGCACCAAGGCCAAGCAGCCCGAGGCGCAGTCCGCCTACGAGAACACGCTCGGCATGGTGCTCGAGATGGCGGCCGGCGCGGACTTCCTTTTCGGCGCCGGCCTCCTCGACAGCGTCCAGCAGATGTCTCTCGAGGAGCTGGTCATCGCCGACGAGGTGTTCGGCATGGTCACCCGACTCGTGCGCGGCGTAGCGGTCGACAAAGAGCACCTTGCCGTCGACCTCATCAAGAAGATGGGGTTCAAGGGCGACTACCTCTTCGATCCGCAAACGCGGGCGCACGTGCGCGAGCTATGGCAGGCGGGCCTTGGCGAGACCGGCACCTACGGCGGCTGGAAAGCCGCGGGCGGCCCGCGTCTGGAAGACAAGGCGCGGGCCGTCGCCGACGGCATCCTCGCCACCCCAGCGGCCGAGTTCCCCGAGGAACTCGGCCGCGAGTTCACTGAGATCATCGCCGCGGCCGAGTCCGGCCGCTTCTGAAAGGAGCCACCATGGCACACGCAGACAAGTGCCACGTCGGCAAGCGCGTCAAGCTCGAGCTGCTCTCGCCCGACGACGTGCGCCAGATCCACGAAGCCACGCTCGACGTCATCGAGAACGTCGGCGTCAAGTTCCACTCTCAGAAGGCGCTCGACATCCTCGAGGCCAACGGCGCTACCGTCGATCGTGAGACCACGGTCGCCCTGATTCCCACCGACCTGGTGGAGAAGGCGCTGAGCACGGCGCCGCACGAGTTCACGCTCGGCGCCCGCAACCCCGAGTACGACCTGCCGCTCGACGGCGAGCACGTCTACATCAGCTCGGACGGCTGCGGCGTGTTCTACCGCGATCCGGCCACCGGCGAGGTGCGTTCGTCGCGCAAAGAAGACCTCGAGAACTGCGCCAAGGTCGTGCAGGCGCTCGACAACGTCAGTGCCACGAGCGCCGTGGTCAGCGCCCAGGATTGCCCGCCCGAAACGCGCGTGCTGCACGAGTTCGACGCCTGCGTGCGGAGCAGTGAGAAGCACAACATCGTCGTCAGCATCAAGGAGGACTGGGAGGCCCGCAGCCTGATCAGGATGGCCGAAGCCCTGGCCGGCGGCACAGAAGAGCTCAAGCGCCGACCGCTGTTCACGGCCATCATCTGCACCGTCAGCCCCCTGCATCAGGAGCGCTTCGGCATGGACCTGGCCCTGACGCTGGCGGAGGCCGGCATCCCGGTGAGCTTCTACCCCATGCCGATCCTCGGCGCGACCGGCCCCGTCACGATCGCGGGCTCGGCCGTGGTCAACAACGCCGAGTTCCTCAGCGGGGCCACTCTGCTGCAGCTCGCCCACCCCGGCGCCAAGGTCATCCACGGCGGCGGCCCGACGGCGATGTACATGAGCTCCGGCGCCTACGCGAGCAACTCACCCGAGGCCCTGCTCCTGCGCAGCTGCCAGGGCCACATGGCCGACTTCTACGGCGTGCCGGCCTGGTACGGCGCCGGCGCCACAACCGCCAAGGAACCCGGCATCCAGAGTGCCTACGAGAACACGTTGGCGATGTTCATGGCCTACGCCAACGGCGCCGACGTGACCTTCGGCACGGGCCTGCTCGACGGCTCACGCATCCTCTGCCTCGAGAACATGGTCGTGGACGACGAGATCATCGGCATGGTCAAGCGCATCCTCAGCGGCATCGAGGTGAGCAAGGAGACCCTGGCCGTCGACCTCATCAAGAAGATGGGCTTCAACGGCAACTACCTGTTCGACGGCCACACCCGCAAGCACGTACGCGAGCTCTGGCAGGCCAAGCTCGGCGAGACGGGCAACTACGACGGCTGGAAGAGCGCCGGCGCCAAGAGCACCACGGAGAAGGCGCAGGAGAAAGTGGCCGAGATCCTCGCCGCCGAGACCGTGCCGTTCCCGGCCGACCTGGACGCCGAGTTCGCCGCGATCATCGCCGCGGCGGCGAGAGAGGCCGCCGCGAAGTAAGCGGCGAACCGCGCGACGAGCCCGGGTGCGGCGGCACCGAGCTGGGGGACCGGCTCGGATGTCGCAGACCAGCCGCTCCGCGCTCGTGGCGCGGACTGAGGTAGCATGGTGAGGCGCGGGTGGCGCGGCCGCCGCCCGCGCCTCACCGTCTACCGCCGGAGCGCCGCCCATGAACAGCACCAGGGTCCGCGAAGAGGGCTTCAGCAAGGACGCCGACAAGCTGGTGCGGCGACTCTCACTCGTCGCCCTTCTGCTCTCACGCCGGGGTCAGCCGGTGGGCGCCGACGAGATCCGCCGCAGGGTCGAGGGCTACCCGACCATGACCGAGGACGCCTTCAAACGCCGCTTCTACGAGGACCGCACCGAGCTCGCCGGACTCGGCGTCGAGATCGCCGCCGAGAAGGACGCCGGCGGCGGCCCGGAGCTCTACCGCCTGCCGGCCGACGCCTACTACCTGCCGCCGGTAGAGCTGAGCGGCGAGGAGCTCACCGCGCTGGCCACGTGTCTCGCCGTTCTCGAGGACCGCTTTGCGTACTCGCAGCCGCTGCGTCTGGCGCTGCTCAGCCTGGCCCAGGGGCGTCCGGAGCTCATCACCGACGCCGAGGTCCCGCCGCTGACGGTCGTGCCCGAGACGGCCGCCCCGGCGACCGTGCTGCCCAAACTGCAGGCCGCGATCGCCGAACGCAAGACCGTCCGCTTCGCGTACTACGCCATCACCCGCGATCAGGAGCTCGAGCGCATCGTCGACCCCTACGGCCTGCAGCTGGTGGCCGGCGAGTGGTACCTCATCGGCTGGTGCCACCTGCGCCGGGCGGAGCGCACCTTTCGCCTGTCGCGTATCCGCTCGCGGGTCACCCACGCCACGCGCGCGCCACACGACTTTGGGGCGCCGAAGAGCTTCGACATCGGCGCCTACCGCGACCGGCCCGCCTGGCAGCTCGCGAAGCCGACGGGCACGGCGCGCATCCGCGTCGCGCCCGAGATGGCCTGGTGGGTCGAGGCACACTGGGGGCACTGTGGCGCCATCGAGCGCCAGGAGGGCGGCGGCATCGTGTACAGCACGGCCTACGCGCACGCGCGCCCGCTCCTCGGCTGGCTGCTCGGGCTGGCCGACGCGGCGGAGCTCCTGGAGCCGGCCGAGCTGCGCGAGCAGCTGGCGGCGCAGCTCCGCCGCCTCGATGGCCTGCTCGACGCGCAACCACAGATTGCGCCGGCGCTGAGGCCCGCCGGCCGCGACACGGTCGCCGGCGGGCGCCGCCGGCGGCGCTCGACCGACGACTGGCGCGTGGAGGTGGACCGCTTCACGCGCCTCACGGCCCTCACCACCTACCTTCTGCAGAGCTGCGGCGAGGACGAGGCGCTGCTCGACGTGGCCGTCATCCGCGCTGCCCTCGGGGTCTCCGCCGAGGAGCTACGCGCCGACGTCCGCCTCCTCAACCTGGTCAACTTCGGCGCCGACGGCGCCCTGCTCTACGCCGAGTATGCGGGCCGCACGAAGCTGCGCGTCAACTGCGACCTCGCCGGGCCCGCCTTCGCCCGCCCGGCGCGCCTGTCGCCGCTGCAGGCCGACACGCTGCTCCTCGCCATCGAGCTTGTCGGCGGCCAGCTGCCCACGGCTTCGGGCGCCGCTCTGGCGAGCGCCGCCGCCAAGCTGCGGGGCGCGCGCCAGGGTACGACGTCGACGCTCGTGAGCGGCGACCTCCTTCTGCCCGCCGACGACGTGCTCGACCCCGTCAACGCGGCCATCGTCGCGCGCCGCCTGCTGGACATCGAATACTGGACCGAGGGCACCGAACGGATCAGCCGGCGCACCGTCGAGCCCTACCTGCTCGTCCACAGCCGCGGCGAGTGGTACTACGTCTGCTGGTGCCGGACCGCCGGCGGCAGACGCGTGTTCCGCGTGGCTACCACGAAGACGGCGCGTCTCCTCGACGAACGTTTCGAGCCGCGACCCGAGGTGGAACTGGAGCTCTACCGGCGAGAGGGCATCCCCGCTTCGGGGAGCTACGCGCCCAGGACAGCCACCGTCTGGTACAGCTCGGCGGTGCACCGCTGGATCGCCGAACGCCAGCCGGTGCGAGCGCTCGCGGACGGCTCGTGCCTCGCCGAGCAGCCCTACGTGGACGAGCGCTGGCTCTCGCATCACTTGCTGCGCTTCGCCGACCAGGCGCGCCCGCTGGCGCCACCGGAGGCGGTCGCCGATCTGCGCGCGACGGTCCGGCGCCTGCTGGACGTGTACGCACGATGACCGTCGCAAGCCTGGCCTGGATCGCCTACAAGACCGGCTGGTACTTCTATGCGCTCGGCCCTCAGCTGGTGATCTGCATGCTGCTCGGGTACTTCGCGGCGCGCAAGACTGCCGGCGACCTGCTCAACTGGCTGGTGGCCGGCTTCTTCGCCGCCCTCGTGCCGCTCGCCGGCGTCCTCATCATGCTCGGCCTGTGGTGGCGCGCGGGGCCCGCGCTGCCCGTCGGCGCGCCGGAGAGCAGAGAGCCGCCGGCGTGAGCGTAGGCCCCTGGGTCTTCTGCGGCCCGGCCCGGCTGCCGGTCGCCCGCGCCGACGCCTTCGAACCGCCGGCCCGCCTGACGCGGGCCGCAGACCTCGACCACGCGGTCGCCTGTGCTCTGGCCGATCCCGTGGCCGCGCCGCGCCTGCGCCAGCTGGCGCGCGGCGCTGCCACGGTGGCCGTGACCATCCCCGACGCTTCGCGCCCCTGCCCCAGCCCAGCCATTCTCGAGCACCTCCTCGAGGAGCTGCACGAGGCCCACGTTCCCGATGACGGCATCACGGTGGTCGTCGGGTGCGGAGTCCACCGCACCACCTCGGCCGCCGAGCGGGAGTCGCTGGCCGGCGCGCCGGTGGCCGGACGAGTCGCGACCGAGGATGCGCAAGGCCTGGAGACGCCGTGCGCCGACTTCGGCCTCACATCGGGCGGCGCGCCCGTGCACATCGCGCGCCGCGTGGCGGAGGCCGACCTTGCGGTCACCGTCGGCGTGGTCGAGCCGCACCTCTACGCCGGGTTCTCGGGTGGAGTGAAAGGCGTCGCCATCGGCTGCGCCGGCCACGAGACGATCGCCTGGACGCACCGCCCGGCGTTCGTCAGCGCGCCGGGCGTCGCCGTCGGCAGACTGACCGGCAACCCCTTCAACGACACCCTCCGCGAGATCGCCGCGCGCACGCCGCTCGCCTGGGCCGTCAATGTGGTGGTGAACGACAGCGGCGAGACCGTCGCCGTAGCCGCCGGCGACCCGACAGCCGCCCAGGCCTCGCTGGCACAGGCGCACAGGCGCGCTTGGCTGCGCGCCGTCGACGGGCCGTTCGACGTGATCGTCGCCGGCGTGCACGCGCCCAAGAGCGCCAACTTCTACCAGGCCAGCCGCGCGGCCACCTACATCGGCCTCGCCGCCAGCCCGGCCCTGGCCGACGACGGACTGCTCGTGCTGTGCGCCGACCTGCCGGGCGGCGTCGGCGACGGGCCCGGCGAGCGCAACTTCGCGGACGCACTTGCTGGGGCAGCCTCGCCGGCCGAGCTCGTCGCGCGAGGGCTGCGCGAGCCGCTCGGCCCCGGCGGTCAGCGCGCCTTCGTGATGGCCCGCGTGCTGGAGCGCTTCCGCCTGGCCGTGGTCGGCGCCGAGGACTTGGGCTTCCTGGAACCGCTCGGAGTGGCCGCGTTCGACTCCGTCGACGCCGCCGTCGCCGCCGCCGAGGCGCGGCTCGGCCGCCGGGCCCGCGTGCTCGCCGTGGCCGACGCGATGGCCACCGTCGTGAGCGCAGGCTGACCGCGTGCAGCGCGGCGGAGTGTCCATCCGTTTCCCTCCGGGAATCATCCAGGTGACGTCAAGGGAGACCATGATGAACGGCATCCGCATCGGCCGCGTCTTCGGCATCGACATAGCCATCCATCCGAGCTGGTTCGTGATCTTCGGCCTCTTCACGTTCAGCTTGGCCACGGGGTTGTTCCCCCTCATCTACAGCACGTGGAGCCCCGCCGAAGCCTGGATCGCCGCCGCCGTCGCGACCATCCTGCTGTTCGCGTCCGTGCTGGCCCACGAGCTCGGCCACTCGCTGGTCGCTCGGGCGCAGGGCATCCCCGTCACGAACATCACTCTGTTCCTGCTCGGGGGTGTGTCGACGCTGGAGAAGGAGGCCGCTTCACCCGGTCGCGAAGCCCTCATGGCCGGCGTCGGACCGCTCGTGAGCCTCGTCATCGGTCTCGTGTCGTGGGCCGCGGCGAACCTCCTTTCTGCGCCGCAGCCAGTGCACGCGGTCTTGCTCTACCTGGGCCTGGCCAACGTCACGCTGGCCGTCTTCAACTTGCTTCCCGGCTTTCCCATGGACGGCGGCCGCGTCTTGCGCGCCCTCCTTTGGTGGCGCTTCCGCGATCGCGTGCGGGCGACGCAAGGCGCCGCGACCGTCGGTCAGGTCGTCGGCTACCTGTTCATCGCCTTGGGCGCGCTACAGATCTTCGGCGGATCGCCGTTCGGCGGCCTGTGGCTGGGATTCATCGGCTGGGTGATAGTCCAGGGTTCGCGCGCCGGCGCCGCTCAAGCGGTCGTGCGTCGTGACCTCACGGGCGCGACCGCGTCGCGGATCATGACCGAGCCGGCAGGCTGGCTCAGGCCGTTCGTGACTCTGAGCTCCGCGGCGCAGCACGGCTTTCGCGACTTCGACAGCCGCTGCCTCGCGGTGGAGGCCGAGGAGGAGGACCAGGTGTTCGACGGGCTGGTCTGCGCCCGCGACCTGGACGTCGAGCCTCGGCGCGGGTGGGCCGTGCGCCGGGTGCGCGACGCGATGGTCCCGGCGCGAGACATCCCCGTGGTCGCACCCGACACCCCGGCGCTGGACGTTCTGCGACTGATGCAGACGAGACACGCCGACCGGATCGCCGTCATCAGCGAGGCGCGCCTGCTCGGCTTCGTCGACGCGGCCTCGGTCGACCGCTATCTGCGCCTGCGCGAGACGAGGCGACAGCGTCCCGAGAGCCGACTCCCTACGGCAGCCTGATCGTCACCACCGCGCAGTCGTCGGCCAGCACGCCGCCGGCGTAGTCCTTGACGGTCTCGAGGATGGTGTCGGCCAGTTCCTGGGCGGGCATCCCGAGGTTCTGCAGCACGGTCTCGTGGAGGCGCGCTTCGCCGAACAGTGACCCATCGATGCGCGCGTCAGTGATGCCGTCCGTGTACAGGACCACGCAGGTGTCGTCGGGCAGGATGGCGCGATTCGTAGGGTACACGACCCCGCGAAAGATGCCCACGGGGACGTTGCCGCGGCCCGGCACGGGGAACAGGCCGTGACCGGCCAGGACGATAGGTCGCGGGTGGCCGGCCACCGCGTACTCGAACATGTGCCGTGCCACGTCGATGTAGGCCACGACCAGGGTCACGAAGGGCTGGTCGGGGGTCTGCGCGAGGACCGCCGAGTTGAGCCGGGACAGCGCTTCTCCCGGTGACCCCTCGGCGGCGTAGGCGCGCAGCATGTACCTCACGACGGCCGATTGCGCCGCGGCGCTCAAGCTCTTGCCGCACACGTCGCCCACGATGACCATCAGGCGGCCCGGTCCCAGGGTCACCAGATCGTAGAAGTCGCCGCCCACGCGAGCCGCGTCGGTGGCGGCGCGGTACCGTACTCCGACGTCGATGCCCGGGATCGCCGGCGGCACCATCAGCAGCGCCTGCTGAAAGGTCTCGGCGATGGCGTGCTCGCGCTGGTAGGCCGTGGCGTTATGGAGACTTGCGCTGAGCTGCGCGCCGAGTGTCGCCACGAGCAGGCGGTCCTCGTCGTCGAACTCGCCCTCCTTCTTGTCGGCCACCACGAGCGTCGACGCTTGCTGCGGAGCCTCGCTCTCGAGGGGCGCGAACAGCAGGCCGTCGCTCTGCGCCACGGCGACGGTGACGAGCTCACCGCCGGCCATGTTCCCGTCGGCCGGCGTCGCGAGGGCCTCCCGGCAGCGCTCCAGGAGCTCGCTCTCGGCGGCCGCGAGGCGGTCCGGCGAAGCCGCGCCCGCCACGGCCAGCGACCGGGCGGCGAGATAATCGCCGGACCCGCTGAGGACGGCCGCCGTGCGCACGTGAAGCAGGTCGAGCGCCGCGTGAGCGACCTCGTCCAGCACGTCCTGAAGGTCGGCCCGGTCGAGGCGCCGGTTGAGGTCGACGGCGAAGGACTGCAGTCGCTGGAGCCGCCGCGCCAGGCGGTCGCTCCGCTCGGCGGTGACGCGCTGCCGGTCGTACAGCCTCGCCTTCTCCACGGCAAGAGCCGCGAACCGGCACATGGTACGCGCCAGATCGATCTCCTCGTCGCTGAGGTGACGCGCTTCCTTGTCGAAGAGCTCTACCAGCGCGATCACGCGGTCGCGGATGCGCAGCGGGATGCTGAGCTTGGTCTGGTGACCGAGCCTCTCGAGCAGTTCCCGCTCGGCGTCGTTGAGACGCGGATCGTCGAGCGCCGTGACGAGCACGGGCCGGCGGCCGGCGACGGCCAGGGCGCTGGCGGCGAAGTGGTCGAGCGGCAGTTCGCGCCTCGTCCATTCCTCGGCATCGAACTCCAGGTCGTCAAAACTGACGAGGACCCGCAGCACCCCGGCGTCCTGGTCCACCTCGTACACGTCGCAGGCGTGCATGCCGAGGGCGTCGAGGAGCCGTGTGACGACCGCCTCGAGGACCTCGGTCATGTCCAGGCTCTGGGCGAAGTCGAGGCTCGAGTCGCGCACCATCTCGAGGTCGCGGCGCTTGGCGCCGAGCTCGAGCATGAGGCGCACGTTGTCCACGGCCACGCCCAGATACCGGGCGACCGACTCCGCCAGGCTCACCTGCTCACGATCGAATTCGCCGCTCGCCTGCGGGCGGTTGTACACGAGCACGCCGACCTCGCGGTCGAGGGCCCGCATGGGTACGGCCAGCACGCGCTCGAGGCGCAGGCGCGCCGCAAGCGGGCCCGGCGAAGGGTCGCCGCCGGTCAAGTCGCGCGCCACGCTCGTCTCCGTGCGCATGGCCTCCGCGGAGAGCGCCATGTCATCGTACTCCGCCGCGATCTCGCGGGCGTCGACGCCGAGGCCGAACCCGGCGCGCCCCAGCCAGTAGCCGTCCTCCAGGAGCAGCAGCACGCCGGCGCTGGCGTCGAGCTGCTCGCCCAGGCGCTCCAGCGCGTACTCGAGCAGCTCGTCGAGATCGTCGCGCGTGCCGCCACTGGTGAGGATGTCGGCGCCGGCCTCGGAGAGCTGGGCGCGCAGGCTGGCGTAGTCGCTGATCGTCGACAGGCGGCGGATGAGATAGGCGAGACTGATGAGGCCCACGCCGGCAAGGCCGCCGTAGAGCAGGTAGAAGAGGTTGCTCGCCGTCAGCGTATCCTGCTCGACCATGACGAGCACGGTGAGCAGGCCACAGACGACGCCGGCCACGGCCACGAGCCGCTCACGCGCCGCAAGGGCCAGCAGCGTGAGAGGCACGAGGTAGAACCCCGCCATGGTCACAGGGTGCACCAGGGCATCGAGGAAGAAGACGACGGCGATGAGGACGACGGCCGCCACGCTGACCGCGACGGAATGACGCCGCAGCCAAGCCGTGCGCCGTACAAGACGCGGGTGCCGTCGCTCGGCCGAGCCGTAGGCGCCTGTGGTCGACGAGGCCGTCACGTGACCTCCTGACGGGGAGTGCAGGCCGAGCCTGCGCAGACCACGTATGTTACTACCGGAGTGGGAGGCTCGGCTACTCCTGCGTTCAGAAGCGGCGCAGCACCTTGTCCGAGCGCAGCTCGCGCAGGGCGTCGCGCGCGACCCAGCGGGCGCTGCGCGCGGCCGGGTCGCGACGGTCGGCAGCGGCGAGATCGTCGGCCGCGGCCAGAATCGTTGCGGCCGTGTCCACCGCCGCCGCGTGCAGCGCCGCATTACGCTTGCCGATGTTGCGCAGCGCCCAGTTGACGGCCTTCTTCACGAAGTTGCGGCCGTCCCCGGCTTCACGGCGGACCAGCTCGAGGATCGCGAGAAAGCGCTCGTCGGGGGCCGCCTTGTCTTGCACGGCCAGCGCGGCCGCGGTCGCGAACGCCGCCCGCTTGACCCACTCGTTCTCGGCGGCGCTCCACTCGCGCACCTTGTCGTAGGCGAAGCGCGTCTTGTCGAAGAGGTTGGACGTGACCTGGTCGCAGACGTCCCACGAGTCGAAGGCCGTAGCCCACTTCTCCATCTGAGCCTCGGTCACGGCCGCCGGGTCGTCGACCATGCTGGCGAGCAGGCGCGCCTCGTGGTTGCCGGTGTCCCAGAGGGCCAGGGCAAGATCATGGTCGGAGCCCAAGGCCTTGGCAGTGCGCCGTAGCTCGGGCACCGACACCCCGAACGCGTGCGCGACGTTGATGCCGTAGCGCGCCATGCCGGCGCGGCTCTCAGCGCTGGCCTTCGCGGCCAGCTCGTCCATGACGGCGGTGAGGCGCTGGTGAGTGCTCATCGGCCGGCATCCTACGCCGGCCGGCCGCCGGCCGCCAGTCCGCCCGCGGCGGGGCCCTTCGGGCTCGCGGGCGCTCAATAGCTCTGCGCCGATTAGTCCGCCCGCGGCGGGGCCCTTCGGGCTCGCGGGCGCGGGGCGCTCAACGGTTCGAAGGTCACGTCGCCGCTGCCGCACACGCCGCAGGCGTTGTCCTTGACGAGCCACTCGTCCGGCACGCAGTTGCGATCGGCGAGCCGCTGACGCACCAAATCAGCCCAGTGGTGCCCGGCCTGCTCGATGGGTTCGTTGACCACGGTCGACGAGCGCACGACGATCATCTTCGCTCCTTGTCGTTGTTGTGCAGGGAGCATTCCACCGCGCCCCAGTTACGCCCGACGCGGCCCCTGGAAGATAGGTTCGCCGCCGTTCACGGGTGGGGACTCCGCGCGCTACTCAGCGGCGCAGCTCGGCGTCGGCCGCCGCGAGGATCTTCGTGAGCTCGGCGGCCTTTGAGGAGTCGAGCGGTTCGGGCCGGTACTCTCGCCAGAGCCACTCGGCCTTCTCGCGCGCGACCTCGACTGGATCACGAAAGGCGCCGTCGGAGCCCGGCTGATGGGTGATCGCCGGCTTGACCGCTTCGCGCATGTGCCGCCGCGTGTGCTTGTGACCGAGGAAATGCCCGCCGGGCCCGACCTCGGCAATGGCGTCAAGAGCCAGCGCCTCGTCGTCGAGATCGATGTCCATGATCGCGTAGCGGGCGCGGTGGTAGATGTCGTCGCCGAGGATGATGTGCTCGGGATAGAAGAGCGTGTAGACATTGACGAGGCCGATACTCGGCAGCAGCTCAGAGCCCTCCTGCGCGGCCTGCACGAAGTCGAGCGCCTCCTCGACGCCGGCTTGCCAGGTGCCGGGCACCGGCGAATCGGTGCCGCAGGTGGCCGACTCGGCCGGCACGCCCCAGTGATGCGCGAGCTCCGTGCCCAGGGCTCGCGCTCGACCGTCCTGGGGAAAGCTCACGAAGCTGCCGCTGCGCGGGTCGGCCCAACTCTGCATCGTGGAATGGAGCACCGGTGCGCCGGGATGCACCAGCTGCAGCAGCACGGTGGCCGCCACCAGCTCCGCCGAGCCCAGCGCATAGGCGCCGGCCTTGGTGGCCGGCGCCGTCGTACCCAGCGTCGGCATCGTGACGAAAGTGACGGGCACGCCGGCGGCGGCGAACACGAGCGCCGCCTCGATGCCGTCCTTGTCGATGACCAGCGGCGAGATCGTGCCGATGAAGTCGCTCATCACCGGCCGGCAGCGCAGCTCTTCCGGCCCTCCCGCGATCACCGTGGCCATCTCCACTGCGTAGCGCGCCTCGCGCTCGCCCTGCACGAACCCCTGGAGGTGCTTGACGGTGTTGTTCCAGCCGGCGTCGAGCTCGTGCAGCTGCGCCGTCTCGCCGCAGTCGCCGGCGCTGAGCGTGGGCCACCAGAAGGCGATGCTCGAAAGGTAGTCCTGGATACGCGTCACGTCGGCCAGGTCGGCCTTGGTGGATTGCCGCCGCTCGCGCGTCGCGAAGTCGATGATCTCGACGCCGCAGCCGTCGGTGGTGCAGTAGGTGTTGCCGTCGCCGACGGGGATGTCGCAGCTCGCCTCGCGGGCGCCCAGGGCGAAGCGCCGCGGCGCCTGCGCCATGGCCGCAAGCACGATCTCGGGAGGGAACTGGGCGGTCTGGGCGGCGCGGTCGACGCGCACACCGTGTTCGGCGAGCACCTCCAGGGCCTTCGCGGACTGGAACTGCACGCCCACGGTCTCGAGGATGTCGAGCGTGGCCTGTTTGAGGCGATCGAGTTGTTCACGGGAGTGATAGGTGGTCGCGAAGGAGGGCCTCAGCGGCTCGATCGGCGGGCGTTCGATGGATGCCAAGGGATCAGCCTCCGGCTAGGGGACGACAGGACACCGGCGCGGGCACGCAGCGTGCGCCGCGCCGGCGCGACTGCCCATTCATACCACCAGCCAGCGGCGTCGAC
>Ga0209048_10002859_pt1 | contig 16940 bp, 17 predicted proteins | sample FrelakmetCRP12CR_FD_187146 | JGI IMG/M metagenome (GOLD analysis project Ga0209048, IMG submission 187146) | Freshwater lake sediment microbial communities from the University of Notre Dame, USA, for methane emissions studies - CRP12 CR (SPAdes)... | ecosystem: Environmental > Aquatic >... | reverse complement strand
CGCAGGACCAGAGGATGCGATGCGCCATGATCTGCAGCGTCGGTACCGTGCCGATGGCGTGCAGGTAGAGCGGTAGCAGCCCCCAGATGACGAACGCCGCCAGCGCGGCGCCGAGGCCCGAGCGCGTCGAGCCACGACGATTCGCGGCGGCGGGTGTATCGTTGCTTGCAGTTGCGGCCATCGATGCCTGCGGCGGCCAGTGCAGCTGGACGGGGCCGCGCATTGTCGCAGATTGCGACGCATCCGGAGGTGCAGGCCGTGGATGTTTCCAAGGCGATCCAGAAGGGTTTCAGCGACGCGCCGTTCGTCGCCCACCTCGGCATCGAGCTCGTGGATCTCGGCCCCGGCTGGTGCGAGGCGCGCCTCGAACTTAAGCCCTGGCACCTGCAGCAGACGAGCGTGGCGCATGCGGGCGTCGTGGCCACGCTCGCCGATCATTGCGCGGGTGCGGCCGCCTTCACGCAACTGGCGCCCGGCGAGTTCGTCGTGACCGCGGAGTACAAGATCAACCTGCTGCGGGGCGCCCGCGGCGAGCGCCTGCACTGTCGCGCCGAAGTACTGAAGCGTGGCCAGGTGCTCACGGTCGTCGAGTCGTCAGTGTTCGCCGAGTTGGCCGGCAAGCGCGAACTGGTCGCAAAGCTGAATGCGACGCTGGCCGTGGTGAAACCGCAGCCGGACCGGCATTCGCCGCCGGCGATGCCCGTCGGCTGACCTCGGTCGCCGCTGCGGAAAGTCCCGACGGCCTCCCGACCACCCTGGGGGCATTCTCTACCCATGCCGTTCATCATCGATTCCCCGGCGTTTCCGCCGGATGGCTCCATCCCCGCGGTCTACACCTGCGAGGGCCGCGATCGCTCGCCGCCGCTGCGCTGGCACGACGCGCCCACCGGCACGAAGTCGATCGTGCTCATCATCGACGACCCGGACGCCCCGGATCCCAAGGCGCCGAAGATGACCTGGGTGCACTGGGTGCTCGCCAACCTGCCCCCCGACAGCAAAGGCCTGCCCGAGGGCGTCGGCTCCGCGCAGTTGCCCAAGGGCACGGTCGAAGGGCTGAACGACTGGAAGCGCACGGGTTACGGCGGACCGTGCCCGCCCGTCGGCCGGCATCGCTATTTCCACAAGCTCTACGCGCTCGACACGGAGCTCGCGGGTCTGCAGCAGCCGACCAAGGCGCAGGTCGAGACGGCGATGCACGGGCACGTGCTCGCGCACGCCCAGCTGGTGGGCACCTACCAGAAAGCGGGTCGATGACCTCGACCGCGACCGGCCGCTTGCGTCGCGAGCGCCTCACCATGCAACGCATGGTCGAGATCTATTGCGCCGGCCATCACGTTGCCGGCGGCGGGCGGCCATGCCCGGAGTGCGAGGGTTTCCTTGACTACGTTGACCGCCGGCTCGAGAAGTGCCCGTACGGGCCGGAGAAGCCGACCTGCGCCCGCTGCCCGATCCACTGCTACAAGCCCGAGCAGCGGGAGCACGCACGCACGATCATGCGTTACTCGGGTCCGCGGATGGCGTGGCGCCATCCCTGGTTGAGCCTCATGCACCTGCTCGACAAGGCACGCCGCGTGGAGCATCCGATGGAGACGCGGCGTCGAGAGCGCACGTCGGACCGGAATTCAGGCGGCGCGTGACTCCTGCGGCGTGGTGAGATCTGGCGTCGCGGCCTGCTGATCCTTGGGAAACCCGTTCTCCGGCCGCCACTGCCCGGCCTCGATCTTTCGCAGCAGCGCATCGACTTCGGCATCGCTCACCAAGCGCGCTTTAGGTGAAACCTCGAGGCTGCGCTTGTTGCCGATCCAGCTGAAAGCCATGCGGTTCTCTCCGTAGCTTGCACGCAACGCCGTGCCACGGCGGGACCAGCGACTCTTCGCCCCTGATTCGGTTGTAGTTTCGCCGCAGCGGGCATAAGCGGGGCCGGCCGCTGCCGTGGCACTGTCAGTTCCCCCGACGCTTTGCCGGAAGTTTCTGTCAAAAGCCCCGCAGCGTGGCGAACTCCTCGAGCGGCGCGCGATCGGTGCGCAGCCGATTGATCGGCGCCTGCTCGTCGCGGTGGCCGAGCGCCATGCCGGCGAAAAGCATGAGTTCCGGAGGCAACTCCAGGAACTCCCCGACAGTGCGGTACCACATCGACCAGGCTTCCTGCGCGCAGGTGTGCAGCCCGTGCTCGCGCGCGAGCAGCATCACGCTCTGCATGTACATGCCGACGTCGGACCACTGCGGCGGGCCCAGCTGGCGGTCGATGCAGAAGAAGAGCGCGACCGGCGCGCCGAAGAACTCGAAGTTGCGCGCGAAGTGCAACAGGCGCGCCATCTTGTCCTCGCGCGGGACCTGGATGGTAGCGTACATGTCCTCCGCACATTTGGAGCGACGTGAACGGTACGGCTCGCCAAGGCCGGCGGGATAGATCTCGTACTCGGAGCCTTCGCCCCGCGGGTTGGCCGGCAGCCTCGCGCGGACGCGGGCCAGAAAATCCGCGAGCACCGTGCCGGTGATCGCATAAACACGCCAGGGCTGCACGTTGCCGCCCGACGGCGCGCGCCTTGCGCCGTCGAGGATGGCGCGCACGGTGGCTTCCGGCACCGGTGTGGGCAGGAAGGCGCGGCAACTCATCCGGCTGTCGATCGCATCGCTCACGTTCATTGGCGTTCCTCCGCAGGGTCGGCGGATTCTGTCAGAAAAGCGCGAGCGGTCGATAGCGGCGGTTGCCCTCGCTCGGGCGGCGCCTCGCCCCTTGCGGCGAATTCGGCTAGGCTCGTCGAGCGAGGTGAGCATGCAAGCACTGAAGGACCTGGTCGTCGAGATCCCCGACTTTCCCAAGCCCGGCATCCTGTTCCGCGACATCAACCCGCTGCTGCGGCTGCGCTTCCGAGACACGGTCGCCGCGGTGGACGCGCTGTTCTCGGAGCGCGAGTGGGGCGAGGTCGATGCGGTCGCAGGCATCGAGTCGCGCGGGTTCATCCTGGCCTCCGCGCTCGCCGACCGCCGCAACAAGGGGTTCGTCCCGATCCGCAAGAAAGGCAAGCTGCCGCCCCCGGTGGTAGACATCGCCTACGACCTCGAGTACGGGGCTGGGGTGCTGGAGATGCAGAGCGGGCAGGGCAGGCTCCTGCTCATCGACGACGTGCTCGCGACCGGTGGCACGCTCACGGCATCGGAAGAGCTGAGCCAGCAGGCCGGGTATCGCGTTTGCGGTGTCGGCGTGCTGATCGATTTGGGCCTCGCTCCGGGCTTCCACTGCGGGCCGCACGAGGCGCGCGCCGTCCTGCGCTACGGGTGAGGTAGCGATGTCCCGCCGGTCCGCGGCGCTGGCCTTTGTCTTCGTCACGGTCGTGCTCGACATGCTGGCCCTCGGCATGGTGATTCCGGTGCTGCCGCATCTGATCGAGGACTTCACCGGCGGCGACACCGCCACCGCCGCGAAATACAACGGCCTGTTCGGCACCGTGTGGGCGCTCATGCAGTTCGTGTCCATGCCGGTGATGGGCGCGCTGTCGGACCGCTTTGGCCGGCGGCCGGTGATCCTGCTCTCCAACTTCGGACTCGGCCTCGACTACATTCTGATGGCGCTCGCGCCGAACATGGGGTGGCTGTTCGTCGGGCGGGTGATCTCCGGCATCACGGCCGCCAGCATCAGCACCGCCATGGCGTACGTCGCCGACGTGACGGCGGCGGAAAAGCGCGCCGGCGGCTACGGGCTCATCGGCATGGCGTTCGGCATGGGGTTCGTGTTCGGCCCGGCGTTCGGCGGCCTGCTGGGGAGCGTCGGTCCGCGCCTGCCGTTCTGGGCCGCCGCGACCTGCAGCCTCGCCAACGCGCTCTACGGCCTCCTCGTGCTCCCGGAGTCGCTCCCGCCGGAGCGGCGCCGTGCTTTCGAATGGCGCCGCGCCAACCCGGTGGGCTCGGTCAAGCTGCTGCGATCGCGTGCGCAGCTTGCCTGGCTCGCAAGTGCGGCGTTCTTGAGCAACCTCGCGCACGCCGTCCTGCCGGCGACCTTCGTGTTGTACGCGAGCTACCGCTTCGGCTGGGGCGCGCGCGAGGTCGGGCTGGCGCTCGCCGTCGTGGGCGCGAGTTCGGCGATCGTGCAGGGCGGGCTCGTGGGCCCCATGGTGAGGCGCTTCGGCGAGCGCCGCATCTTGCTCACCGGCCTCCTGGCCGGAGCCACGAGCTTTGCGATCTACGGCTGCGCCCCCACGGCCGGCCTGATGATGGTCGGCGTGCCGTTCGGTGCGCTGTGGGGCCTCGCGGGCCCCGCGGGACAGGGCCTGATGACCCGGCACGTGGGCCCCGACCAGCAGGGGGCGCTGCAGGGCGCGAACGGCAGCCTGATGGGCGTGGCGACCATGATCGGGCCTTTGATGTTCGCCACGGCCTTCTCCTGGTTCATCGGCGGCGGGGTGGCCTGGCACCTGCCGGGTGGCGCCTACCTGCTGGCCTCGCTCCTGCTCGCCGCTGCGGCAGTCCTCGCCGCCAAGGCCACGGCCGCCCGGTCCACTGCCGCATGAACGCGCCGCTCCCCGCCATTCCGCCGCTGTTGCGCGAGGCGCTCGAGGAGCGGTTGTTACGGCTCGAGGCCGCGGGCGGCGTGCCTGCGGCGGGCGGGTCGGCCGCGGCGCTCGCGGCGTCCCTGTCCGCCGTGTGGGCCTGCAGCGAATTCGTGGCGGAATCCTGCCTGCGTTATCCCGCCACGCTCACCTGGCTCGCCGGGCCCGGGCGGTTGCAGGCCGACGCCGATCCCGACTGGCTGGCCGGGGAGCTCGCGGAGAGCTGCGGGGGCCGGACCGACCAGGCGCAGTTCATGGAGGCGCTGCGCCGCTTGCGCCGCCGCCACCTGGTGCGCATCGCCTGGCGCGACATCGCGGGGCTGGCCTCGGTGGAGACGATCCTGCGGGAGATCTCCGCGCTCGCGGATGTGTGCATCGGCGCGGCGTGCCATTTTGCCAGTACCGCGCTCGCCGCGCGTCACGGCGCACCGCTCCGCATGGATGGCACGCCGATGCCGCTGCTCGTGCTCGGCATGGGCAAGCTCGGCGGCGGCGAATTGAACTTCTCCTCCGACATCGACCTGGTCTTCCTCTTCGAGGATCACGGCGAGACGAACGGGCCGCGGCCGGTGAGCCACGAGGAGTTCTTCATCCGCTTGGGAAAACGCGTGGCGCAGCTGCTCGGCACGTTGACGGCAGATGGCTTCGTGTACCGGGTGGACCTGCGCCTGCGCCCCTTCGGCGAGTCCGGGCCGGTGGCGGTGAGCTATGGAGCCTTCGAGGACTACCTGCAGCAGCACGGCCGGGACTGGGAGCGCTATGCCTACGTCAAGGCGCGGCCGGTGTTCGGCGGCGCCGGGTTCGACGAGCTGTATCGCAACGTGCTCCGGCCCTTCGTCTACCGCCGCTACCTCGACTTCAGCGTGTTCGAATCGCTGCGCGAGATGAAGGAGCTCATTTCGCGCGAGGTCGAGCGGCGCGAGCTGCAGGGCAACGTCAAGCTGGGCCCCGGCGGCATTCGCGAGATCGAGTTCATCGGGCAGATGTTCCAGCTGATCCGCGGCGGCAGCAACCCGCGCCTGCAGACGCGCAGTCTGCTGGAGGCGCTGCCGCGGCTCGCTGGGCAGAAGCTGCTGAGTACCGAGACCGTCCGAATGCTCGCGGAGTCGTACCGGTTCCTGCGCCGTGTCGAGAACCGCCTGCAGCAGTGGAACGACGAGCAGACCCACGAGCTGCCCACCGACGAGCGGGGCCGCGCACGCCTGGCTCTGGCAATGGGCTCGCCGGACTGGCCCGCACTTGAGGCCGAGCTCACCGGGCACCGCGACCGGGTGAGCGCGCAGTTCCAGCGCACGGTGTTTGCGCCTGCGCGGCCGGACGCCACCCGCGACGCCGATCGCGAGCTCGAGCGCATCCTCGAGCCGGAGCTCGACGATGTGCGCCGCCTTGAGTTGCTGGCCGGCCTCGGCGTGCGCGCCCCGCAGTACGTCCTCCCTCCCCTGGCGCAGCTCCGCGCCAGCACCTACTACAACCGGCTCGACGAGACCGGCCGGCGACGGCTGCACGTGCTGCTGCCGCACATCCTGCGCGGGATCGCCGGCGGGGAGGCCGAGGGCACGGCGCTCGGGCGCGTGCTGCACGTGCTCGAGCGCATCGCCGGGCGCACGGTGTATCTCGCGCTCCTGAACGAGAACCCGGCGGCACGACAGCGTCTGGTCGAGCTCTGCACGCAGTCGGCGTTCCTCACGGACCAGATCGCGGCGTTTCCGCTGCTGCTGGATGAGCTGCTGGATGAGCGGCTGTTCGTCGAGACCCCGACCCGCGCGGAGTTCGAGACGGAGCTGGCGCTGCGCATGGAGGGCGCGCGCGGCGAGGACCCGGAGCGGCAGGTCGAGCTCCTGCGGCAGTTCCAGCGCGCCGCCATGTTCCGGGTCGCGGTGCCGGATCTCACCGGTCGGCTGCCGCTCATGAAGGTAAGCGACCGGCTCACCGACATCGCGGAACTGATCGTGGCGGAGGCGCTCGAGCTGTCCTGGCAGCAGATCGTCGCCCGCTACGGCGCGCCGCGCTGCGGGGACTCCGAGGGCGCGCTGGCGCCCGTCGGCATGATTGTCGTGGCCTACGGGAAGTTCGGCGGCATCGAGTTGGGCTACGCCTCCGACCTCGATCTCGTCTTCCTGCACGATTCGCGGGGAGAGATCCAGCGCACCGACGGCCCGGCGGCCGTCGAGAACAGCGTGTTCTTCCTGCGGCTGGTGCAGCGGCTCGTGCACCTGCTCACCGTGCACTCCTCGGCCGGGCGGCTCTACGAGGTGGACACCCGGCTGCGACCGAGCGGCAAGGGTGGGTTGCTGGTGCAGAGCATCGACGGCTTCGGCGACTACCAGCGCAGCGATGCCTGGACCTGGGAGCACCAGGCGCTGCTGCGCGCGCGCGCGGTCGCCGGTCCCTCCGGCCTGCGCAGCCGCTTCGAGGCGCTGCGGGTCGACCTGCTGCGCCACGCGATCCACCGCGACCGCCTGCGCGAGGACGTGCGCAGCATGCGGGAGCGGATGCGGGCGGAGCTCTCGAAGTCGGGTCCGGGCGAGTTCGACCTGAAGCTGGACGCGGGCGGGATCACCGACATCGAGTTCCTCGCGCAGTACTGGACGCTGCTGCTCGCCGAGCGCTACGCGGAGCTCGTCACGTTCTCCGACAACATCCGCCAGCTCGAGAGCCTGGCCTCGGCGGACCTCGTGCCGCAGACGACCGTGGATGTGCTCACGCACGCCTATCGCGAGTATCGCCAGCGCATGCATCACCTCTCGCTCGAGGGCGCCGGCAACGTCGTGCCGGCAGCGGAGTTCGAGGACACGCGCCGGCAGGTCTCGGCGATCTGGCATGCGACGATGGAGATCTGACGCCTATAATCGCGGCCTTCCTTGCCCGTGCCGCCCGAGGCTCCTCATGGCCGAACTGCTCGTCCCGATCTCGCCCGGCGAACTCATCGACAAGATCACCATCCTCGAGATCAAGTCGGAGCGCATGACCGACCCGGCGAAGCTCCACAACGTGCGCACCGAGCTCGCGCTGCTGAACGGCACCTGGGCGGCCTCCGCGTTCTCCGCCACCGACATTGGCGCGGAATGGCAGGGGCTGCGCGACGTGAACGCGAAGCTCTGGGACATCGAGGACCGCATCCGCGAGAAGGAGCGCGAGCGCGCCTTCGACGCCGGATTCATAGAACTCGCACGGGCGGTCTACGTCACGAACGACGAGCGTGCAGCCATCAAGCGCCGCATCAATACCAAGCTCGGGTCGGTACTCGTCGAGGAGAAGAGCTACCGGGACTACGCCGGGGAGTGGCCGGCTACTTCTTGAGCGTGTATTCCGCGCTGCAGTAGGGGCACTTCGCCCAGCCGGTCTGCTCGATCGGCAGATAGACCCGCGGGTGGGAGTTCCACAGCTGCATGCCCGGCATCGGGCACGAGAGCGGCAGGTCGTCCTGGGTCACCTCGTAGCGGTGCTGGGCATTCGGCTGCATGAGCTTGTCGCTGCGTTCGGCCGTCACGGGGCGGTGCCTCCGGGTGGTGACCCAAGTCGGGGCGGAGGCATTATCGCCCATGCGCGCGCGGGGCGTCAGCCCACGCGCAGCTCGCCCGGCCGGCCGGCTCAGCGCACCGGCGTGCGTGGGGCGCCAGCGGCCATCAGCGCGTCGAGCCGCTCGACGACTGCGTCCACCTCGATCAGGTCCATCACGCCCGGCCGCTCGATCTTTTCGGTCCAGGGGAGTTCCGCGGCGGGCCGGTGCATGAAGCGCTCGGCGGCGAGCGCGTAGCGATCCACGCACCAGGGCCGGCTGAAGTAGGGTCCACTTCGCGCGGGATTGGTGGCGGCATAGAGGCCGATCACGGGGGTGCCGACGGTCGTGGCCATGTGCGCGGGACCTGAGTCCGGCGTGAGCAGCACCGTCGCACGGCTGAGCGTGGCCATTAGCTCGAGCAGCGTGTCCTTGCCGATGAGGTTGATGGCGGGCTCGCGCATCCGCGCGGCGATTTGCTCCCCGTACTGCGCCTCGAGCGGACTGCGGCCGCCGCAGAGCAGCACCCGCATGCCGTAGCGGGCGGCCGCGTGGTCGGCGACGGCGGCGTAGCGCTCGGCGCTCCAGTTGCGCAGCTCGTGGCTTGAGCAGGGGCTCACGACGAGGGTGGGGCGGGTGTCCGGGATGGCGCGCTCGGCGTATTCGAGCGCCGCCGGCGGTAGCGGGATGTCCCAGCGCATCGAGCGGCCCGCGATGCCGAGCCGCTCGGCGAAGCCGAACAGGCTGTCGAGCACGTGCTCGCGGCTGCGCGGCGCGATCTGCTGGTTCGTGAAGAGCCACTGCAGTTCCCGCGCCCGCGCCCGGTCGAAGCCGAGCTTGACCTGCGCCGGTACGACGGCGGCGACCATGCTCGCCCGCAGCGCGAGCTGCATGTGCAGCAGCACATCGTACCGGCGGCCCGCGAACCGGCGGCGCAGGTCGCGGTAGGCGGCAATGCCCGCCCCCTTGTCGAAGACCACGAACTCAATGCCGGGGATGTGCCCGAGCAGCTTGTGCTCGAGCTTGCCCAGGATCCAGGTGAACCGTGCCTCGGGCCACGCGTCCTGCAGCGTGCGCACGACCGGCAGCGCGTGACAGACGTCGCCAAGCGCGGAGAGGCGTAGTACGCAGACCTCGGCCGGGGGGGTGCGGGACAGGATCGGGGCGGACATGTCGTTCCGGACGGTAGGCAGGGGCCGTTCGATCGTGAACAATCCGTCCCGATGAACCGAGCGGCACCCCCGGGGCAGGAACGGATCGCGCGCAGCGGGCGCGCCGCGATGCTATACGATGCCTCCCGCATGGACCAGCCGGACCCGGACTGCTTCCGCCGCGAGCACTGGCGGACGCACGGGGGCATCGAGGAAACGGCCGGCGGGCGCGGCACGGTCGCGTTCCTGAGGCCCGGCACGCAGCGCTGGGTGCTGCGCCACTACCGGCGTGGCGGTCTTGCGGCGCGCTTCCTCGACGACGGCTATCTCTGGACTGGCGAGCTCCGGGTCCGCTCGTTCCGCGAATTCCGGCTGCTGCGCCAGCTCGTGGCCTGGGACTTGGCCGTGCCGGTGCCCATCGCGGCGGGCTACGCGCGGGACGGTTTTTTTTACCGGGCGGACCTGATCACCGAGGAACTCCCCACCCGACTGACGCTGGCGCAGGCACTTGAGCGCGCACCCGTGGAGCAGGATACGTGGCGCGCGGTGGGGGCATGCATCGGCCGCCTGCACGAGCGCGGCGTGCACCACGCGGACCTCAATGCCCACAACCTGTTGCTCGGCCCGGGCGGGGAGGCCTACGTCGTCGATTTCGACCGCGGCCGCATCCGCGCGCGCGGCCGCTGGGAGGGGGACGTGCTCGCGCGCCTCGAGCGCTCGCTGCGCAAGGTGACCGCCAGCCTGCCCGACGGGCGGTTCGGCGCGGGGCAGTGGCAGTGGCTGCTGGATGGGGTGGCCGCGTGAGACGCGGGCACGGAGAGTAGCGCTTGCGCATCGCCTACGTCCTGCTGACTTATCTGTTGCTGCCCGTCGTCGTCGTGGTGGAGGCGTGGCAGGCCCTGCGGCGTCCGGAGTACCGCGGCCGTGTGGGGCAGCGGCTCGGCTTCCTCGAGCGCGAGCCACGCGCGGGTGCCGTCTGGGTGCACGCGGTCTCGGTCGGCGAGGTACAGGCCGCATCCCCCCTCATTCGCGAGTTGAGGCGCCGCTACCCCGGTCTCCACATCATCGTCTCCACCGTCACGCCTACCGGTGCGCAGCGCGTGCAGGCCCTCTTCAAGGGCGAGGTGCGCCACGCCTACTTGCCCTATGACGTGCCGGGCGCCGTGGGCCGCTTTCTAGACCGGATCCAGCCGCGCGCGGCGATCATCCTCGAGACGGAGATCTGGCCCACGCTCTACCGGGAGTTGCACCGTCGCCGCATTCCGCTCGTCATGGGGAGCGCGCGGGTCACGGAGCGGTCGGTGCGGCGCTACCGGCGCATGGCCGCGCTCTTTCGCGAGGCGCTCTCCGAGGGCATCCTCATCGGGGCGCAGACGACGGAAGACGCCGAGCGCTTCCGCGCGATCGGGGCGCCGGCCGAGCGCGTCCGCGTGACCGGCAACGTCAAGTACGATCTCGAGATCCCGCAGGCCACGATCGACGCCGGACACGACTTCCGCGCGCAGTGCGCCGCGGCGCGGCCGGTGTGGATTGCGGGCAGCACCCACGAGGGGGAGGAGGCGGCGGTGCTCGCGGCGCACGCGCGGGTGCTCGGCACGCATCCGGCGGCGCTCCTCATCCTCGTGCCACGCCATCCGCCGCGGTTTGAGGCAGTGGGCGCCTTGCTGCGCAAGAAGGGCGTGCCCTTCGCCGAGCGCAGCGCGGGCGGCCCGCCGCGCGCGGAGCACCAGGTCTTCCTGCTCGACACGCTTGGCGAGCTGCAGATGTTCTACGCGGCTGCCGATGTCGCGTTTGTGGGCGGCAGCCTCGTGCCGATCGGCGGCCACAGCTTGCTCGAGCCTGCCGCGCTCGGCCTGCCTGTACTCTCTGGGCCCTATACCCAGAACGGGCGCGACATCGCCGAGGCGCTCGAGGAGTGCGGCGCGCTCGGCATCGTGCAGAACCAGGAGGAGCTCGCGCAGCGCGTCGGGGCGTGGTTCGACGACCCGCGAGCCGCTCGCGAGAGCGGCGAGCGCGGCCGGCGGATGGTGGCCGGCAGCCGGGGTGCTGTGGGCCGGCTCCTCGCGATGGCGGCGCCGCTACTCGAGCGGCGCTGACCACGGCTCAGGGCTGCTTCGGCCGCACGACCGGCAGCGTGTTTTCCTGCGTCAGGTAGGCGTTGATGTTGCCGAGGTCCTGCGGCAGGAGCTCGCCGGCGGCGGACTTTAGCGTCACGATGTTAATCAGGTAGTCGTAGCGGGTGCGCGCGTAGTCGCGCTGCGTCTGCAGCAGGTTGCGGCGGGAGTTGAGCACGTCGACCGTGGTACGCGTGCCGACCTCGAATCCGGCTTCCGTCGCCTCGAGCGCGGTCTGGTTCGACTTCACGGACTGCTGCAGGGCCTGCACGCGGGCCTTCTCGGCGATCACGCCGAGGTAGGCGTCGCGGGTCTGGCGCTCCGCCTGCCGCATGGCACCCTCGAGCCGTTCTTTCTCCGCTCGCTGCAGGTAGACCTGCTGGCGGACGTTCGACTGCGTCACGCCGCCGCTGAACACTGGGATCGTGACCTTGATGCCGATGGTGTCCTGCCGCGAGTTCGAGTCCGCCGGGCCGATAAGGCCGTTGTTGGTCTGCGTGGCGTTCACGTCGGACTGCGCGTAGTTCGCGAACAGATCGAGCGTCGGCATGTGCCCGGCCTCGGCGATCTTGACGTTGCGCGAGGCGACCTCCACGCCGAGCCGCGCCGCGACGACGTTGAGGTTCTGCTGCAGGGCCCGGTCGACCCACGCCTGCTCGTCGAGTGGCTGGGGCTGGTCGAAGGGCAGCTTCTCGGTGGGCTTGATGAGGGTCTTGTAGCTCTCGCCCGTAACTTCCCGCAGCGCCTCGTTGGCCGTGGCGAAGATGCGCTTCGCCGCGATCACGTCCGCCGTCGCGGTGTCGTGTGCCGCGCGCGATTCCTGCACGTCGGTGATCGCGATCAGGCCCACCTCGAAGCGCTTCTCGGCCTGCTCGAGCTGGTGGGTGACGGCCTCGAGCGTCCCCTGCGACGCTTCAAGCGAGTCCTCGGCGGCGAGCACGTCGAAATAGCGCTGCGAGACGCGCAGCATCAGGTCCTGCTCGGCGGCGCGGTAGTTCGCCTCCGCCAGCGCCACCTGCGCGTCGGCCTTCTTCAGCGCCTGCCACTGGTCCCAACGGAAAACCGTCTGGGTGAGCTGCGCTTGGTATTGCCAGAAGTCCGAGTCCGTCGTCTGACTGACGTTGACGTTGGCGATCACCGGCGGCGGGCCCGCCGAGATCGCCTGCGGGAACACGGCCTGGGCGTTCTGGGACTGGTAGGCGAACTGTCCGTTGAGATTCAACTGCGGGAACAGCAGCCCTCGCGCCTGCGGCTTGGCCTCGAGCGCAGCGAGGCGCCGGGCCTCGGCCTCGCGGATCACTGGATCGTTCTTGACGGCCGTCTGGTAGACCTCGAGCAGGTTCTCCGCCTGGGCAAGGCCGTTGCCCAGCAGCGAGAGGGCGACGCCGCAGGCCAGCATCAGGGACTTTCTGCGCATGAATTCACCGTCTGGCGGCCAGGCCGCCCCAATAGGTCAACTGGTGTTGTACTAGACTATATCACCGGACGGGCCGCTGGCTACCCCTTGGACCGACGGTTCGTCTAGAAGACGAACTTCGGCGGCTCCGGTGCATGAAGGAGGGGGTCGATGATGACCTCGAACAGGCTCTCGCGGGTCCATTCGCCGTGGCCGACTCGGGTGATACGCAGCGCCTCCATGGCCGGGGCCTGCCCGACGACCACGAACAGGCGACCGCCCAGGGCCAGCGCCCGCTCGAACCGGGCGTCGTAGACCGGCAGCGACCCCGTCACCGCCACCACGTCGTAGGCCCCCTCGTCGCTCAGGGTCATCGCGTCGAGCACCTCGACCGAGACGTTGTGCGAACCGTTGCGCCGCAGGTTTTCGGCCGCGTTCGCCACGAAATCGGGAAAGAGGTCGACGGAGCGCACGGAGCGCGCCAGGCGACCGAGGCAGGCGGCAAAGAACCCGCTGCCGGTGCCGATCTCGAGAGCGCGGTCGTCCGGCTGGACGCCCAAGGACTGCAGCAGGCGGCCCTCGACCTTCGGCGCCAGCATCGACTGGCCATGGCCGAGAGGCACGCTCATGTCGGCGAACGCCACGTCGCGATACGCCGGCGGAGTGAACTCCTCGCGCGGCACGCGCTCCATGGCTTCGAGTACCTTGAGGTCGAGGACCTCCCAGGCGCGGATCTGCTGCTCGATCATCTGGCGGCGCGCGGCGTGGACGTCAAACATGGTCAGGTCATCTTGGCTGAGTGAAACAAGGGAGATTATGGTGAATCTAGCCGGTGCGTGCGACCCGTTCCGCTATGCTGGCCTCGCGGTGAAAGAATACAAGAACCCAGCGGGCAGCGGGCGCTCACAGCCCCACGAGGCGCCGGCGATATGGATGGCCCCGGACACGACTTTGTAATGCTGGCCACCGTTCTCCTCGGTGCGCTGGCCGTCGTGCTGTCGGCGATGCTCTACCGGCGCAACCGGGATCTCGAGCGCGTGCGCGAGATCGGCGATCGGCTCGATGCCGCCGCGCGCACGGGCGACCTGAACGAGCGGCTCCTGCCGCACGCGGCTGCCGGCAGTGCGGCGGAATTCGCCCAGAGCGTCGATCGCCTGATCGACCGCGCCCGCCTGGAGACCAGCGCGCTCGCCGAGCGCGAGTCCGTGTACCGGCGGCTGCTCGAGAGCATGCACGAGGCCATGGCCGTCGAGTGCGACGGCATTCGGCTCGCCAACGCGCGCTTCGCCGAGCTGAGCGGCGCCGAGAGCCCGGCGCAGCTGGTCGGCCGCCGCCTCCAGGACCTCGTGCACCCCGATTACGCGACCCTGGTGGCCGAGGCGCTGCGCCGACACCTGGCCGGCGAGACCGCGCCGCCGCGCCTGGAGGCCGAGATGCGCGCGGAAGGCGTGACCTCGCCGCGCCTCGAGTTGACGTTCACGCGCATCCCGTTCGAAGGCCGTGAGGCGGTGCTGGTCTCCGCGGTCGAGATGGCACCCCTGCCGCAGGCCCAGGCGGCGAACCGCGGCCAGGGCAACGCGTGGGAGGCGCTCGATGCGCTCGCCGAGTGCATTCTCACGACCGACGTCGACGGCCGCATCATCTACGTCAACCACGCCGGCGAGGAACTCATCGGCAAGCCCAAGGCGGATCTCATCGGCCACACGCTGCCCGAGGTGATCGACCTCGTGGAGGAGGGTGGGGAGAAGGCGATGGGCGACCCCGTGCGCCAGTGTCTCGCCACCGGCGCGCTGGTTACCGTCGGGCGCCGCGGCATGGTGCTGTCGGTGAACGGTGACGGCGAGCGCTCGATCGAGGTCACGGTCACACCGATGCGCGGCGCGACGGGGGACGTGAACGGCGCGGCGATCGCGTTGCGCGACGTGAGCGACCTGCGCGGACTGACGCGGGCGATGTCCTACCAGGCGAGCCATGACGCGCTCACCGGCCTCGTCAACCGCCGCGAATTCGAGCACCGGGTGCAGGAGTCGCTCGACTCGGCGGCCGGCGGCGCCCGCCATGTGCTGTGCTACCTCGACCTCGACCGCTTCAAGGCGGTTAACGACGAGGGCGGTCACGTCGCCGGCGACAACCTGCTGCGCGAGGTCGCGGGCATCGTCAAGGAGGCGGTACGCGATTCCGACACCGTCGGCCGCCTCGGCGGCGACGAGTTCGGCGTGCTGCTCGTGGGCTGCCCCCTCGAGAAGGCGCGCCAGATCGCCGACGACGTCGTGCACGCGGTCAACGACCACCGCTTCGTGTGGAAGGACAAGATCTTCACCATCGGCGTGAGCCTGGGACTTGTCGAGGTCACGCACGAGAGCACCTCCCTCGAGGACCTGCTGCACGCTGCCGACTCGGCCTGCTACATCGCCAAGAACCAGGGCGGCCGCGTGCACGTGTACTCGGCGAAGGACGAGGCCGCCGCCCGGCAGCGCGGCGAGATCCTCTGGCTGCAGCTGCTGCAGTCGGCGCTGAAGGAGAGCCGCTTCGAGCTGCACGGCCAGCCGATCGTCGCCGTGGAGGTGACGACCGAAACGGGCCCGGGGCTCGAGGTGCTGCTGCGGCTCAAGGACGACAAGGGCGTGCAGGTCTCGCCGTCGGATTTCATGCAGGCCGCGGAGCGCTACCGGCTCATGCCGCACGTCGATCGCTGGGTGGTGCAGACGGCGCTCGCCGCGCTCGCGCGCGGCGCCGTGCGCCTGGCGCCGCGGCGCAGCCTCTGCATCAACCTCTCCGGTCAGACGCTCGGCGACGCCGGGTTCCTCGAGTTCGTGGTGGACTGCCTCGACCGCACCGGTGTGGCGCCCGACCGCATCTGCTTCGAGGTCACCGAGACCTCGGTCATCACCAACATCGACCACGCCCGCCGCTTCATCGGCGTGCTGCACGGCATGGGCTGCCGCTTCGCGCTCGATGACTTCGGGCGCGGCCTGAGCTCCTTCGCCAACCTGAAGAACCTGTCGCTCGACTACCTCAAAATCGACGGCTACTTCATCCGCAACCTGGCCTCCGACAACGTCAATCAGGCGATGGTCACCGCCATGATCAAGCTGGCGCGCTCGCTCAATTTCCAGGTGATCGCCGAGCAGGTCGAGGACCTGAGCTCGCTAGATTCGGCGCGCCGCATGGGCGTCGACTACGTGCAGGGCTACCAGGTCGGGCGGCCGCAGCCGCTACAGCTGGCGAGCTGACCCTCCTCCGTCTCAGACCGCCACGACGTGGAGCGTCACGTCGATGTTGCCGCGCGTCGCGTTCGAATACGGGCACACCTGGTGCGCGGCCGCGATGAGCCGCTCGGCGTCTTCCTTCGACAGGCCGCCCACGGTCGCCTCGAGGTCCACCGCCAGGGCGAGCCCGCCCGCCTCGCGCCGGCCGATGCCGACGGTCGCCTTGATCGAGATCGAGCTCGGCTTCAAGTTGAGCTGCCGCGAGCAGAAATCGACCGCACTGCCGAAGCACGCGGCGTAGCCGGCGGCGAACAGATCCTCGGGCGTCGTGGCACCCGGGCGCGCGGGACCGCCCATCGCCTTCGGCATCGACAGCTCGACGTCCACCAGCCCGTCGGCCGAGCGCGTGTGGCCATTGCGACCGCCCGTGGCGACAGCGTGGGTCGTGTACAGGATCTTCAGGGCCATGGTTCGTTCCTCCTGGGTGCCGCCACGCGGCGATTCGGCTATGGTGCTGCAGTGATCACGCTTTCCGCGCTGTACGTCTACCCCGTCAAGTCCTGCCGGGGCACCGAACTCGGGCAGGCCCTGTTGACAGAGGCCGGCCTCGCGCACGACCGCGAGTGGATGATCGTAACCCCGGAAGGGCGGTTTCTCACCCAGCGCGAGCTGCCGCGGCTGGCCCTGATCGCCCCGCGGCTCACGGCGGAGGCGCTCTGGCTCGAGGCGCCCGGGCTCGCGCCGCTCACCGTCCCGCTCGACCTCGACGGGCCGCCCCTTGAGGTCGTGGTCTGGCGGGATCGCTGCCTCGCTCGCGACCAAGGAGCGGCGGCGGCGCGCTGGCTCGGCGCATTCCTCGGCCGCGAGGCGCGGCTCGTCCGCTTCGATGCGTCGACGCACCGCTACAGCGACCCCGAGTGGGCCGGCGACATGGCGGCCGTCACGCGCTTCACCGACGGGTACGCGGTGCTCGCGATCTCACGCGCCTCGCTAGATGACCTCAACGCCCGCCTGCCATCGCCGC
>Ga0209048_10002858_pt1 | contig 16942 bp, 15 predicted proteins | sample FrelakmetCRP12CR_FD_187146 | JGI IMG/M metagenome (GOLD analysis project Ga0209048, IMG submission 187146) | Freshwater lake sediment microbial communities from the University of Notre Dame, USA, for methane emissions studies - CRP12 CR (SPAdes)... | ecosystem: Environmental > Aquatic >... | reverse complement strand
GAGTTTTTTTTGCGCGTTGGGGTACATGAATCGCAACTTCGGTTTAGACAGCACTTACCCGACGAGATGGCACATTACGCGGTTGACTGCTGGGACGCTGAGGGACTTACGCAACACGGTTGGATTGAACTTGCTGGAATCGCTGATCGAACAGATTATGATCTGAAACAACACGAAAGGCAGAGCGGGCTCCAGATGACGGTGTTTGTGCCATTTGCGAAGCCTAAATCGGTGGAGCGGACCGTCGTCCGTCCAAAAATGGACTTCCTTGGTCCAAAATATAAAAATAAAGCCAAGCAGGTGGCTAATTATCTCGCGACGATAAGCGATCCTAACGGGCCTTTTATATTTGAAGGTCAAGAAATTGACCCCCTTGGCTATGTGATAGAAACCGCTACACAATCAGTCTTAGGCGATTTTATAACTCCGCACGTAATCGAACCGTCCTTTGGCATCGATCGTACGGTGTATACGATTCTTGAACACGCTTACGACGAAGACACCATCGATGGGGAGCGAAGAATCGTGCTGCGTTTGCCCCGAGGCTTAGCTCCTATCGAAGTTGCAGTCTTCTCCTTAGTTAAAGCGCTGAACGACAAGGCAGTGGAGGTCTTTCAACTCCTTCGGGCTGAGGGATTTTTGGTGGAATACGACGATTCTGGGACGATCGGTCGACGTTACAGGAGACACGACGAGATTGGAACGCCTTTTGCAGTAACTATAGACCATGCAACCATTGAAAACGGCACTGTAACAGTGCGAGATAGGGACACGACGAAACAGATAAGACGACCGATTGCTTCGCTTGCAGCAACTTTACGTGAAATGCTTGAGCGTGGGTTTGCTGCTTCTTCCCACTAAAAAACGTGCGAAAAAGAAAAACGCGCAAACTATGACTTGTAGTGGGAACGTTGTCTGCTAGTTTATGGGATTTGTATCGGCCCCGCCTCTTTGACAGAATTCATAATGATGTTGATAGTTATATCGGTTATTCCAAGCGGGGATATGTACTCCTTCAATATGCTCTTAAGATGGTCGTAGTCGGTGGCAGCGATAGAGAACTCTAAGTTGTGATCACCGGATATCTGGTTGATTTGATACACCGATTCTACTTTTTGAAGCTCTTTAATACAACCGACCAGATTCTTTGGGTCGATTCGTGCAAACGTCCGGGCGTTGCAGTTGAGGCCGACTTTCTCTTTGTTTATGACGGCCGAATAGCCCTTGATAACACCGTCGTCTTCCATTATAGAGATACGATCGCGTATCGTTGACTCCGATCTGCTTAGCGCCCTGGCAATTTCTTTGTACGTCATACGTGCGTCTTTTTGGAGCAAGTACAAGATCTTCTTGTTTATGTCATCGATACGCATCTCATCACCTTTTGTCTGATTTAGCCAAGATTTGTGGCCTCATCTTATATACATATTGACGCGGAGTTCACTACTTCGCTGGGCTTAGCAGAAGGATGCAAAAGGATTTATCGGCCTATCAGCGTTTTCATAGTACTGAAATCAACTGGTTGTTGTAGCGTCACGATGGGACAGGATATACTAAGGGAGTTTGCACGACTCGCTGCGCGATCGAAGAGCCGAGTTGGCATAGGTGTGGGACAGCACAACCCATACTTATTGCGCACAGTGGCTAAGGTCAACCGATTTTCTGATGTGGTGTTCGTTGGCGATATTGGAGAAGCGGAACAAGAGGTCGTAGTAACGTCTGAGCCTGAACGCAAACTCGTCGAAATGCTTGTCGATGGGACTATCGATGCAGCAGTTCGAGGTACAATCAGTGCACGGAAAACACTGCGAGAACTTAAACGGCAGACAGGTGCCTACCAGATGTGCCGCTCTGCACTGCTCTCGACCTCTGATGCCCGACAATTCTTTTTACTTCCCGTCGGTATCGATGAGGGCGTGTCGATGCTCGAGCGGACCCGTCTCGTTATGAAGACAGCGGAGCTCCTCAGCACGCTCGATGTGGTGCCTATAGTCGGTGTTTTATCAGGTGGTAGATCTGAGGATAAAGGTAGGACTGAGGCCGTTGATGTAACGCTAACATCCGCAGAGGCGCTGACCAAACAGCTTCAGAACGTAGGCATCGATGCGACGAACTATAACATACTGATTGAAGACGCGGTGGAATCATCGAATATACTCGTGGCTCCAGATGGGATTACCGGAAACCTAATTTTTCGAACGCTTATATTTTTAGGAGGCGGAAAGGGGCACGGGGCACCTTTTTTTGGAATCCCGTACACGTTCGTTGACACATCTCGGTCAGGGGCTTCGTTCGCTGATGCCATCCTCATAGCATCTGCTCTTAGTAATCTTGCACATGGATAAGCCCCGATGTTATCTCCTGGACTTTCATCATGAGCGGGAAAACCGCAGGCAACCTGCAAGGACACGACTGAAGTGAAATCAAGGGGATACGCAGCATGTAATATTCAGCGACCAGCTGCTATGCGTTATCGAAGTTTAGATGAGTTTGTCGCTATAAAGTAGGGAGTCAACGCGAAGATACTTTCAAAGCACTTTACATCATACTAGTGTGTGTATTCATCTGGGGCAGAAATGCGAGAGAGAACTGTTACCTTCAGAATACTTGGCATGACGTGCACTATGTGCGCACTCACGATTGAGAAACAACTCTCAGATCAGCGTGGGGTTACGGACGTCTCCGTCAACTTCGCACTAGGACAAGCCAAAATAAGCTATGATCCAGATACCATTAGCCCCAAACAACTCGTGCAAGCAATACGAGATGTAGGCTACACGGTAGACTCGCAACGTGTAGAACTTGAAGTTGTTGGTATTGTCTGCGCCTCTTGCGTCATGGCGATCGAAAATGCCCTTAAAGAAGTGCCAGGCGTTATCGATCAAAGTATCAATGTAGTGACTGCTAAGGCAGTTATTGACTATGATCCGTCTATTGTTACTATTGATACACTTATAAAAACGATACGAAACACGGGATACGAGGTTGCTGAAGCGCCGACAATAGGCGCTGAAACTACGCGACTCGACCGGGAACAGGCCGCTCGAAAACGCGAGATCGCACTGTATCGAAATCAGTTCTTATTCACGATAGTATTCGGGATACCCCTCCTGCTTGGCATGCTTGCTCCGTACGTTGGTTTTATCCCGATGCTTTTCATGGACCCCGTGTTCCAGTTTGTGGTGACGACACCCGTCATGGTCGTCATAGGCTACGGGTTCTATAAGAGGGCAATCGTCTCAGTCGCCCATCGCGGCGCGAATATGGACGTCCTCATCTCTTTGGGCACGATCGCCGCATTTGCGTACAGTACTGCAACGACCTTCTTCATCGCCGGTTATACCTATTTCGACACCTCGGTCTTCATCTTCGCGTTCGTGCTTCTCGGCCGCTATCTTGAGGCTCGGGCAAAGGGCGGGACGTCTGCAGCAATACGGACGCTTCTGCAACTGAAACCGGAATTTGCGACCGTGATCGCAGAGGACGTGGAACGATCTATGCCAGCTGACGAGGTACAGGTCGGAGATATTGTCCTCATTCGGCCGGGTGACAAGATCCCAGTTGACGGCGTCATCACCCAGGGGCACTCTGCCGTTGATGAGTCTCTGCTAACCGGTGAAGCTGTGCCCGTTGACAAGCAGCCTGGGGACGAAGTGATCGGTGCCACGATCAACCGTGAGGGCCTCCTTAGGGTTGAGGCTACGAAGGTTGGGGCCGACACTACCTTAGCGCAAATTATTCAGCTTGTGGACATGGCGCAAACCTCAAAAGCGCCCATCCAGCGGTTTGCAGACCGAGCAGCCAGCTATTTCGTTCCGGGTGTAGTGGCAGCAGCGCTTCTTACGTTTGCTGCATGGACTTTCGTCGGACTCCCCTCTAATGACGTCCTCTTGCGCACGATCGCTGTGCTGGTTGTCGCCTGCCCGTGCGCACTCGGGCTTGCAACGCCAACCGCCGTGATGGTTGGAACCGGTCTCGGTGCCGAAAACGGAATTCTCATCAAAGGGGGCGAATATCTTGAGCTCGCTGAGGACATCAAAACCGTCATCTTTGACAAGACCGGAACCCTGACACAGGGCACGCTCACGGTGACGAACGTCTTTAACGATGCCTCACTGTCGGAAGCAGACATCCTGCGGTTAGCTGCGAGCGCTGAGTGGGGTTCTGAACATCCGCTCGCACAAGCAGTGTTGCGACGTGCTGCCGAAACGGGCATCGCCGCGAAGCCCCCCAAGGATTTCAGGGCAGTCGCGGGGCAGGGAGTTATTGCGTCATTGGATAGCACTGAGGTGGCGCTTGGCAATAGGGCGCTCATGGATGCGTACGGAGTAGAAATCACACAGGAAGCTAAGATTCGCGAGCTAGAGGCAGAGGGGAAGACTGTCATGTTGCTTGCTGTAAACAACGCGTTGGCCGGAGGCATCGCTCTCGCTGACACCGTGCGAGACGAGGCATCGAGCGTTATTACCGAACTTCAGAACATGGGGATCCAGACAGCTATGCTTACGGGCGATAATCAGACAGCCGCGCGTTCAATCGCTACGCAGATCGGAATTCAAAGCGTGCGCGCTGAAGTGCTCCCGCAGGGGAAAGCGGCCGAAGTCACACGTTTTATGGAAAGTGGTAACGTCGTGGCGATGGTGGGTGACGGCATCAACGACGCGGCCGCACTAGCGCAGGCCGACGTCGGCATTGCAATTGGCACTGGTACCGACGTTGCGATTGAAGCTTCGGACATCACGCTGCTGCAGGCTGATCTACGCGGCGTCGCCGCCAGCATCAAACTCTCCAGAAGAACGATGACGACGATTCGCCAAAACTTTGGCTGGGCGCTTGTCTACAATTCGATCGGCATTCCAATCGCAGCGCTAGGGTTTCTGCGCCCTGAGTTCGCAGCGGCGGCAATGGCCATGAGCTCAGTGTCGGTTGTTGCAAACTCACTGCGCCTCAAACGATACAAGCTGCACGATTCAGCGTTCGGCTGACGCAATCGCGACCATTAGACAAGAAGCGAAGACGCTCAGAGCTCCCGATTATTATGGGTCATATGGGGTGCTCGGAAGTGCGTACGCCCACTGGTGTAGAAGAACCGATTCAAGTCGCGCGTGCAAGCGACAAGTTACCTAGTGCCCTCTCGGGTCTTGTTGACCTCGTGCATAGAAAAAGCGGTTCGGGTCATTGCTGATACGAGGGTAATATTTGGCTCTGACACGCCGTTTGGTTCGCAAGTAGATGAGATTCATGCGATACTGCGAGCGGGATTGCCTGAAGCGTCATTGAGCCGGATTTTTGCCAACAACGTTGAAGATTTACTCCGTTAGAGCGAGGATTGGACCCGCTAGATTAGTCGAAAGTGCTTTATAAGTCTGAGGGGCACTTCTCACTATGGGTTCACTCGACGATTACATATCACAAGCAACAGACTTACTTAACAAGGACGATATCGAGGCAGCGATCCAGATGTATCAAGAAGCGCTCAAACTCGATCCAGACGATTCCACAGCTTTGACAGGGCTCGGGGCCGCGTTCGATGAGGCTGGTGAGCTGGAAAGCGCTGTAGATTGCTATAAAAAGGCATTAAAGGTTGATTCTGATGACGTTATCGCGCACAGCGGGTTGGGGGTTGCCTACGAGAAACAAGGTAATACTGATCTGACCCTACGAGAGTTTCGCTCTGCTTTTTTGCTCGATGAAGAAACCGCCTCCTTGCACATTGCATACGCTCGAGATCGACACGAAAAACGCCTTATGAGGGAAAAAGCGCTTTACGAATCGAAGGTAGGCGAGTTAGACGATCTCATTCGCCGTTATCAGCGAACTACAAAGTCTGTCGACCGATCCATATCGAAAGACTTTCCAAAGTAGTACAGGGCAGATCGCTTCCTAGTTGCAGATTGTTCTCATAGTAGTGAACCGAGGTGGCGTTTGTGGCATACAACCTTAAGCCGATTGGCGTCGTGCAATCCACAGTGAAGCGCTCGCAGGACATGCCACTTCAGGGTGTTCCGGCGGTGATCAAGGTTTTTGACGAGTTTATAGAAGGGCTTAATGGCATAGAGGGCGATAGTCACATAAACGTCATCGGCTGGTTTAGCAAAGCAGAGAGGGCGCCCCTGATGGTGAGGCCGCGAAAAATAAACCCTGCGCTCAAGGAGCGCGGTGTCTTCTCTCTTCGTTCACCTACACGCCCAAATCCGCTGTCACTTTCAGCCACACGCTTACTAAAAGTAGAGGGGCCCCTCCTTCATGTCGAACCACTCGACCTCATCGATGGATCGCCGATCGTGGATATAAAGCCTTATTCATCAGGATGGGACGCAATTTTTTGGGCTCGAGACGTTCACTCTTCTTTCATCACGCGTCATATGGCCCGAGATGACGTGCTCGCCGAGCTCCTGCGAGAAGGCTTCAACTATCACGGAGAGAAATGTGGCGCGATAGCAGTTGCTGCAAAAATCGCGTACGATGCATCTCAGACGCTTCAAGCAAATGTGAGAGATTTTTCCCTACGACTTCCTAAAGATATGAATCTGCACGTGGCTGACGGTCTGATAGGGATCTCAAGAGCCACGATGGGAAATGCAAGGCTCACGTTCTCTGACGACCTTACCGTTTTCGTTTCGGTAGCTCGTAACTCCATTGGCTATCGGATCTTGGAAGTTCCCAACGTTTCTGCGCGCGAGGTTTTAGAGATGCGCTCTGAACAACTATTCATCAAACTTTAGTGCACCGTGCGTCGGGCCGTCGGAAAGCCAAAAAGCAATTGAGATCGGTTGTCACACTTTGCAGAAAAGCAGTAAGCTGCAACAGGACAATTTCGCCTAGAGACCCCGTCTTCTGACGCCAAACAATATATCCACGCTATGTGACGTATTTGTATGGAAGAAGATCTCTCCGTGCGCGTGACGTACCTGAGCCATTCGTGTTTTGAAGTGAAAGACGTCGATCACATGCTTTTAATTGACCCTTTTTTTGGGAAAGAGAATCCTAACGCACCTAGATACACCGGCAAACCAGATTTCGTTCTTGTCACCCACGAGCACTTCGATCATAGCGCTGCAGAGTCGTTCAACGCTACTGTGGTCGCTCCGCCCCCTCTAGCGGGTAAGTTCAAGAAGATGGTCGTTATGGAGCACGGAGCAACCAGACTTGTTGAAGGGATTAGCGTAAAAATGATCGGTGCAACTCATCATCAGAGCAAGTACCCAGCCGGCTACGTCTTTGAACTCGGCGGCGTTCGATTTGCACATCTCGGAGACACCTATTTAGACGGCGTTCAATCGTTGGAAAATGTTGACGTGCTTTTCATTCCTATTGGCGGATTTTTCACTATGGACATAGAAGAGGCGCTCGACGCGCTAGACATTATTAATCCCACCCACGCCATCCCGATGCATTATGACACCTTCAGCCAGATCAAAGCTGATCCGCAGCTTTTTAAGCAACTCGCTGAAAATGCGGGGCACCACGTCACCGTGCTATCGATTGGGGGGGTCATCACCTTTTAGGTCGATCTCGCGAGATGAATCGGGCCTTGTCTTGAGGGTGACGACGCTATCCCCCTCACTTCAGAAGCAGCTGACGGTGACTGGCAAGACTAGCGCCTTGCCAAGCGGCAAGTCTGCACCTAACGCGCAATTGAGGGGGCTGCATTCCTCTCGCTTTATGAGCATTTTTAAAAACGTGTTTCATGTTGAGTTCGGAAGCAAGGTCACTTCAGGGCTTCGTAATAGGTCGTAGCAAGGGAGTGGATTGCCCGCGCGGTCTGGGGACCAACGCCTCGGACTTTAGTGAGCTCTTGTATTGGCGCGCTAAATATAGTCTCAAGTGAGCCGAAAAACTCCAGCAGGGCACGCGCGGTAACGGGGCCTACCGACGGGATAGCAGCAATTACGTACTCTTGCTGTTCTCGAAGCGTTTTTGAAATATTCTTTCCGTGCGCTTCGGGTGTCTTCTTTATACCCGTTTGTTCTCGCTCCGCGATAGCATCCCCGGATTTGACCTCTCCTTGGTCAGCGACGATGCGGACAAGCGTATCGCTCCCATTTTTTTCCTTTGAATCAAAGTCTAAAAGCGTTTTTTGGCGTTCTTTAGGGGTGGTACCGGCGGTCCCTCCCGAAGTTTCGTAGTGGCTGTGGATTTGTGTCGGTGTGGCATCCTTTTCGGCAGCGTGGAAGCTGCATTTGGTCTCTAATTGGGCATACGATCCCGTTTGCTCGGTTTTCAGTGGGAGTGTGGGGTCTATTGACCCCTGAGGCTCTTTTTCAGCAGCAACTTCGATACGTTCAGCAGGGAGCGTTCGTCTCGTGCTCAAACGCTTCATTTCGGCACTCATCATCCGTTTTTTTCGCGAGCTAGATGAGCTGTACGCCTCATCGCGTGTCCCCTTTGTTATTAAAACGACGACGCGACCCGCACGCCTTCTCCCCGTGCGGCCCTCACGTTGGATGCTACGAATTTCAGAAGGAATTGGCTCATAAAATACGACCATATCGGTAGCTGGGATATCTAACCCCTCCTCAGCGACACTTGTCGCAACGAGGACGTTATACGTTCCATTCACGAAGTCTGATACGAGCTTTACTTGTTCCTTTTGAGAAAGTCCTTTAAGTCCGTCTTTCTTTGCTTGGCCGACAAACTTCTCTGCCCTTACGTCACGCAACATGTTCAGGGTATTCCTCACGATTTCGGCGGTGTCTCTGTAATTGGTAAATACGATAACACGCGAATCAGGCTTGAGCGCCAGTTGTTGAAGAACTACGCCTTTCAATGCTTCGAGCTTTGGATGGATTTCATCAAGGCGATTCGACAGCTCCACAGCAGTCTTTATGCGATCATCGCTGACGAGGTTTCGCGCAGCTTTGCTACCTTTTTTTGACTGCGCCTGCTTAATTAGCCTCGTAAAGTATTTGCGCGTGGGCACAACGCCTTGGGTTTCTATCAGTCCAATCGCGTGGCGTAACTTAATGACCTCAGCAACGAGCGACATTGCCCTATAGTTCCTATCAGTAGCAACCTTGTGTTGGACCTTGATCAATTCTGACGTCGAGACCCATTCGCTAAAGACGACTTTCATCTTTATCAGTTTGCGCAGCCGCTCGGTTGCGCCCTGCTTGAGATGCTGTCGAATTGTCTCCATCTCAGGAGGCAACGTAAACTTCAGCATTTCCACATTCTTTTCATGCGTGTATGGATACACGTCAGGATCTGATTCGGTGCGGATCTCGATATTGTCGATGAACAAACTTTCGCTGACTTCGTTGATCTTCTCAACGGTGCCGCCAGGAGACGCAGTCATGCCCAAGATGAGCGGGTCATCTGCTTGTTCGATGTATCTGCTGGCAATGAATCGGTATGCGTAATTACCTACTGCTCGATGCGCTTCGTCAAAGATAATGAGTTTAACGCCAGCTAGCGTAATGCGCCCCGCTTTGAGATCGTTTTCGATAACCTGAGGAGTTGAAACGATCGCCTGCTGTTCCTGCTTCCAAAGCTCCATTCGCTTCTCAGGAGGGATCTCTCCAGTAAAAATGGTCGTCTCTGCAAGCAGATGTGATCGTAGAAACACTGCATGCTGTTCAACAAGCGGCTTTGTCGGTGCGAGAAATATGACCCGTCCACCCTCTTCGAGGCGTTTAGCTATCACGAGCAGCGCGACAACAGTTTTGCCAAGCCCAGTCGGCAGTACAATCATCGTTGAGGCGCGCACAGCCGATTCTGCTAGTGCAACCTGATACACTCGGGCCTCGACAGAATTCGGGACAATCAGTTTCAGGTCAACGTACTCTCGCATTCCCACTTTTAGGTTAAATCAAGCGTTATTATAAGTATCCTCGTCTCGCAACGCAATGCACTCCATCGGGAACAATGGTAGACGAGGACCTATACGCTTATCAGCTTAAAAATAGAGAATACGGTTAGCAAAGTCCCCGGCGAAATCACATGACTGGTGGCAATCGTGCAAGATACATATGAAGATTTGAAACAGCTGATCAAGAAATACGGCTACTTCACAGATGGCCCGTATACGCTATCGGGAGGAGCGCTTAGTGATTTCTATTTCGACTTGCGCCGCGTTACGATGCACCCTCAAGGAGCCTCTTTAATAGCCAAACTGATGATTGAGCGCTTGACGGGTGTCGACGCGGTCGGAGGAATCGAAAGCGGTGCAATACCGATCGCTACTGCAATCGCTCTCAAATCAGGCGTTATCCGCGCATTTTTTGTGAGAAAGTCCGAGAAAACTTATGGGAGAATGCGCAGGGTGGAGGGATGTGTGCGGAAAGGGGACGTCGTTGCGTTCGTGGAGGATGTTACGACGAGTGGAGAATCTGCCCTCTCAGGTATAGCTGCTGTTGAACAGCTCGGTTGCAGAATAGCCAAGGTGATTAGCGTTTTAGACCGAGAGAGTGGCGCCCAAGAGCGCATTACATCGAAAGGTTATCAGTTTGAATCCTTATTTACTTCAAGCGATTTCAAAAGTATCCAATTTTGAAACACCCTTTAACACAGCTTTAGAACAACGCGGAACATAGACGAAAAATGCGACGACTTTCGGTGAGTTGATGAAACTGGACAAAAGCGATGGAACTCAGCTGGTCTGCGAAAAATGTGGCACTGCGTTGAATACCGATGCAGCAAGCAGAAGTATTCTGTCTGACGGACAGGTTCACGTGTTCTGTCAAGACTGTACGCGCCATATGCTCATCATCAAGGACGGCTCGCTGAACCTCTAAACTAACGTACACACGAGCGTTACAATTGCCGATCAGTGGCACGTAACCTAAGATTGAGACAACTCCGACGCGTCGGCATAAGTTATGACGCCTTTGCGCTCTTTTTTATTATAAAACACGATCAAAAAAGCAAATCGACGATCAGCCTTTACTTGAAGACTTCTTCCGTGAGGTCACAATTGACCCTAACCCAGCTGCGAAGCCTATGAGCAGGCCTATGGCGATACCTACCGTCGTATCTGTTGTCGATGTCACGTGCGGTAAAATGAAGACGCCGAAGACTGCGGCACCGACGGCACTCCCGACGCCAGCGCTGCTTACGCGAAAGACTTTATCAAGACTGCCCTTGCTGATCAAACCTGATGCAAAACCAGTTATTAATCCTGCGATAACGCCTATGGAGGCCCCCGTTATAGCCGATTCTACACCGCTTGAAAATGAGCCGAACCGTGCATAGGTCAGCCAGGCAAAAAAAGCTCCAAAAACGGAATAGAACGGTGATTCTTCAGCGATGTTGACTGAACCTACAAAGATGAGACCTACAATTGCTCCGACAAGCGTGCCGATTATGCTGCCTACGTAAAGCCCAGCTAGCGTTTGAAGAATGTTAAGGCCCAAGAAGGTCGTTACTCCGGAAAGCAGCCAGCCAAATATTATGTACAGCACCACTCCAAAAATGGCACCAAGCACAGCTCCTAAAACTGCTCCAGCTACGAGTCCGCCAATTGAGCGCGTAACGACGTTGCTCTCAATATGGCCGTTGGCTTCAGGTCCTGCAACTTGCAGCCCGCTTAGTGCGCTGATCCGGGAACGAGAGCTCATATTAACCGATATCTATCCACGCTATCTAAACACCCTAGTTAAGCAATATTGTAGCTTGTAGCCGACAGCGTTATGGATTCGAGAATCCAAGCACCAGGTAAGGGGATTGTATCTGCGACGAATGTACCTGCTCCTTCTCTTGTCTTGGTGACAGTCGATCTCTCTTTAGTGATGTTGCAGGGGAATCATCTTCGGCAGTGCTGACGTTTAAGGTCTTTATTTCAGCTCTAAGCTGCGCAAACTCTTCGCACAGCAGCTTTAGAGTAAATGAGGTTCGTCGGTCTCGTCCCGCGGCCATAGCTTCGAAACGCTTGATGACGATCGTTTCAAACTCGCAGAGACTAAGCTGACGTGAATCAGGAATGGAGCTCATAATCTCCACGCTCAATTCGCGCTGTGGGATAACAAGCTCAAAGCCGCGTTTGCCTAAACGCTTGCAGGCGCTGAGATTCTTGCTCTCGATACGGCGTTTGATGCTCGTTTTTGGAACTCCTAAGAGCTTAGCAACTTCCTTTATAGTAAAATAGCGTTCTTCTTCAATCATTGGGCGTTTTTCCGGCCAAGTACCGCGCAATAGTCAGGTGCCGCGGGTTCATGGCGTAACTGTCTATCATGCAGCAGAAGTATCTGACAAGTCCGTCTTGCACCAGGGGGCCTACTGCAGCTTCAAACTCGCGCCTTCGCTCTTTCTTATCCCAACTTTTTAATAAAGGTGCGACGCCCTCACGCAAAACAGCTGAGTGCATAGCACACGGAGCGAGTGGAATTAACTGCGTAAGTATGGCTCTTTGGAGCTCACTCATTGCTTGGAGCTTCTCGAGATAATCCACATTTTCTTCGAGCTGATCTCGCGCTCTCGTGTTGTTTCCGCCTCTTTCGTTTTTCTGTAAAAGAGCGTTGTCAGCGATCTCGCAAGACTTAAGATAAGTTCCTTTCTTGGCCCACAGCATCAGTCTCAAGAGCGTAAGTGCAGCGACTTCGGATAAAACTTTCTACTTTGGAGCTGCGATCGGCGCTCGAGCGAAGCTATTTGAGCATTAAGCCCGATACAAGTGAAATCAAGCTATGTCATACCAAGTGTCGATCGAAAAGTGTGGCTCTTACGATGATCACGAGGTTAGAAAGGCCATCGAAGCGTGCTTAGCACCACTGGGCGGACTCAAGTCGGTCGTCGCGGACGGTGATCACGTCCTTATCAAGCTAAACTTGTTGTCCGCTAAGTTGCCTGAGGCTGCTGTTACGACACACCCTGCCGTGGTGAAAGCGACAGTCGAACTGGTTCAAGAGCTCGGAGCGACACCAGTGCTCGGGGACTCTCCCGGCGGCGGAAGTACCGCGGCGTCTTACAAAACACTGTTGGAGAAGACGGGTATTCAGGATGTTGTAGATGACACACAATGTGAAATTGTCCGATTCGATGAGGCTAAACGAGACGTTGCCTCAGTGAAGGCTAAGACGTTTAAGAAGCTCACGCTGGCAAAAGCTGTTACCGAGGCAGACGTGATTATAGGGCTCCCGAAGCTTAAGACGCACACTCTCACGTACTACACGGGTGCTGTTAAGCTCCTGTACGGTTACATTCCCGGGTTGTTTAAGACCGAGTATCATCTGCACACCGCTAACGACATAAACCTGTTTGCTGAGCTACTGCTTGACATCCATGAGACATGCCCCCCCGCCCTCACGCTTATGGATGCGATTGTAGGCATGGAGGGGGCGCGTCCCTCTAACGGAAAACCTCGCAAAATCGGGCTTGTTCTGTCGAGCAAAAGTTGCACGGCGCTAGACTACGTTGCAGTAACGATCGCAGGCTTTGACCCTATGTCTGTGCCAACGGTGAGACTGGCTCAGGAGAGGGGCGTTGGCCCAGCGCGCTTGGAGGACGTCAGGATATGCGGAGAGCGGGTTCAGTCGCTTGTAATGGAGGATTTTGAAAAGACGTTAACTGCATCGCTTTCGAGGGCTCCGCCATTCCTCATCAACACCTTGAAGCGGTTTATTGCCGTAAAACCTGTCATCGACGTTTCCAACTGCAAACGCTGTGGGGAATGTTATAGGTCTTGCCCGCCCAACGCCATTGCGCTTAAAAAAGCCCAGGTGCCGGACATTGATTATAGTAAGTGTATACGCTGTTATTGCTGCCAGGAGTTATGTCCGGAGGGTGCCATTGCCGTATCTGCCCCGCTTATTAGAAGACTATTAAAACGTTGATTTTCTTTCGTAGTTAACAGTCTCCTTTTTTCCGGGGTAGGGGGATCTGGTTTAAATCTGAATGCGTTTGCTAATTTGAGGCTTTAAAGATCAAGTTGTGAGGAAAGAGTCGCCGTAACGTGGCATAAGACTATATGTCATAAAACATATCATTTGTTAACAAGAAACGGAGGTGAAACGTGTACAGATCGAATAAGAGTAGTTTCGGCAGTAGTGGCAGTAGTGGTAGTAGTGGCAGTAGTTTTAACAAGTACGGCAGTGGATCTTATAATGATTCTCCCGTGGACGTCGGCACACAATACGACGTAAAAATCGAAGATACTGCTAGACAAGGAGATGGCATCGCGCGCATTAGCGGACTTGTGGTCTTTGTTCCAAATACAAAGGTCAACGATTCAGTTAAAATTGAAATCAAATCAATAAAGCGCAACTGTGCGGTCGCTGAAGTAGTCGAAGCTTCTGAGGAAACGGAAACGACTAGTGACGACGTTGAGTAGTCACTTGTCTTAACGGAACCTTTTTTTAAGGATGGATCGACCGCATTGTTGTTGGAGGGTTTATGCCCTCAGTTTTTGACGAGGATGTTGTTTTATCCATTTTTTCTATTTACAGTCACTTGTTTTTCTTGCGAGTCGCAAGTCTCGTGATGCTTGACTTTCGCGGTAAGCCACGACGGTTTACGTCGCGCAGCTGCATTTCTGGGATACTTCTTACGTTGAACTGCTAACTTACGCGTCGTCAACGCGACCAGATCATCTCACAACACGCTGGTGCGCTTACGCTATTTTAAAAAAACGACAAACTCGAAGCATTTTTATGCCTTCATTCTTTAGCATTGCTTCGGGAAGAGGTATGCCGCACAAGCAAGGAAAGAGGGAGTTACCTGCATGCGATTGTTCAAACCCGACGTCGATAAACTGAAGGCACGTAATGATGTCGACGGGCTAATAAAAGCGTTAGATGATCCGGCGTTTGAACTGCGAATAAAGGCAATATACGCGCTCGGCAACATTGGTGATCGCCGAGCGGTCAACGGGCTTATTGAGCATTTGGGTGACGCGGAAGGGAGTGTCAGGCAAGAATCGGCATTGGCACTCGGCAAGCTCGGCGATCCACGAGCGGTTGACGCGCTAATTGCAGCCTTGGATGACGAGTACGAGCGCACGCGGGGATGCGCGGCGTATGCGCTTGGAAAAATTGGCGATCTGCGAGCAATCGATGCGCTCGTGCGAGCGTCGCACGATAAACACGATGGAGTTCGCAGGCTCGCCTTAAAAGCACTCGGCAAGCTCGGTGATCAGCGTGCACTTGAGGCCTTGATCAGTGCCCTGAGAGACACCAGCCGTGACGTTCAATTGGTGGCCGTCAGAGAGCTAGCGACGCTCGGCGATCCACGTGTCGTAGCGCCGTTAGTTGAGGCTTTGAGGGACTCGAGCCGTGCGGTTCAGAAGGTCGCTATTAAAGCATTAGGGTCTTTAGGGGATGCGAGCGTCGTAAAGCCCCTTATAGCATCGCTTATAGCGAACAGCGAGCTTGTGAGCATGCGGCGCGTTATTGTGGCGGCGTTGTTGGAAATTGGGGACCCAGTAGTCGAACCGCTGATCGAAGCACTAAGCGGTGACCATGAAGTGGCTCGAACAGTGGCCGCAGAGGTGCTCGGCGAGCTTGGCGACGCACGCGCGGAAGACCCCCTTATTAAAATGTTATCGCAGGTCGACCTCGGGGTGCCAAACGAGCGGAGCAATCTGCAACGATCTGCGGCAGCAGCGCTCGGAAATATCGGGAATCCTCGAGCGGTCGGGCCTTTGATAGAAGCACTAGTGCAACCTCGCGATGTTGACGTCCGGATCCTTGCAGCATCTGCACTGGGGAAGATAGGGGATCCTCGAGCGGTGGAACCATTGATACAGGTGCTAGATGACGGTGCTCCTGAGGTGCGAACTGCTGCTATGTATGCCCTTGGCGAGATTGGTGATACCAGAGCTGTTCAGCCGCTGGCGGACAAGCTGCTCTCCGAAGGAAGAGCAATTCGTGTGTCTGCGACGTCAGCTCTCGGACAAATCGGCGATACAGCGGCTGTGGAACCACTAATTCAGGCACTTGGCGATTCCGACAGCACTGTTCGGGGTAACGCTGCTTACGCACTTGGGCAGATCGGCGACACGAGAGCCGTACAGCCACTTATTAAAGCTTTGATGAGTGAGAAAAGCAAAACGCCCAGTCAGACGGTTGAAGAGGCTTTGCAAAAGCTCTCAGGTGCAAAAGACAGCCCAATATGATTTGGCGAGGCGCGACAATGAGCTTGGGATAGTCATTGGGCTGGACAGCGCCACTCGTGAGGTGATACGCTGCTCGTTGAGCTCTAAATGCTGAAATTGCGCCTCCTGAGGGTTTGACACGTTGTGTTTCGTTCTTTGCTAGCATGACCGCGTCGATTTTGGACGATCCCTTTTTAGGAAATAGGAACTCTTATAAGCCCTCCTTTATCTTTTGTACATAGACTTGTAGTTTAGATACGTAATCGCTGCGGAGGCAAGTACCGTGTTGAAGCGCATAATTTCATTAACCCTCGTCGGATTGTTGTTAATCGCATTTGCAGTTGTGCCGGCCCTTGCACTTTTGCAGACTGGACAGCAGGCCCCAGGTTTTCAGCTCTCTGATCTTTCCAATAACGCCCACAAGCTGAGTGACTATCGCGGAAAGGTCGTCGTCATTGGCTTCTTTACCCCTTATTGCGGATACTGTCAGGATGACGCTAAGAAAGACCTAATCCCCCTTTACAACAGCTACTACAAGAACAACGCAAATGTTCAGTTCCTAAGCATTTGCGCGGATAGCTCGACTACCACGACAATTCAGTCGGTCTATCTTCAAGCGACGGGATCGATTCCGTGGCCTGTCCTGACTAACGGAGGTAATCTGCAGACGACGTACAATTTTAACAGCGTTCCAACGGTCTACGTCATTGATCCCGTAGGTAAAATAGCTTTAGCGATGCAATATCCGATCGACGTCCAGACGTTGAAAACAACTATTGACAAGTTTGCGGTCAGCGGTCAACCCACTCAGCTCTCCCTCAGCGCAGACAACCAAGCTCCAACCGTCGGCCAGTCCGTCACCTTCACCGCCACCCTCAAGAGCAGCACGACTCCTCTTTCCTCCAGATCAGTCAC
>Ga0209048_10002857_pt1 | contig 16942 bp, 11 predicted proteins | sample FrelakmetCRP12CR_FD_187146 | JGI IMG/M metagenome (GOLD analysis project Ga0209048, IMG submission 187146) | Freshwater lake sediment microbial communities from the University of Notre Dame, USA, for methane emissions studies - CRP12 CR (SPAdes)... | ecosystem: Environmental > Aquatic >... | reverse complement strand
GTCGGAGTGGGAAAAGGACGCTCCGGCAATCGTGGACGCGATCTTTCATGGGCTGGCGGAGTTCGCGGGCTGCGGGGATCCCTACGACGACCGGACCCTGGTTATCGTCAAGCGCGCACCTGCTACTCCTTAAGCGTGATGGGGGAATCATCGGTGAATTAACCTCGCCGCGGGTTCAAGTAGGGAGATCAAAGTCAGGGTCAAAACAGGCGGCTGCCGCGTGACCCATCGCGCCGGCTACTTCGCCAATTGAATCTCCCCGGCCGCTCTGCTAGAATCTCTCCATGCATAAGGTCCTGATCCTCGATTTCGGGTCGCAGTACACGCAGCTCATCGCCCGCAAGATCCGCGAGCTCGGCGTCTATTCCGAGATCCTGCCGTTCTCGACGCCGCTCCACACGATCCGCGAGCAGGGACCGTCCGCCCTCGTCCTCTCCGGGGGTCCCCAGAGCGTCTACGGGAAGGGCGCGCCCCATCCGCCGAAGGGGATCTTCGACCTCGGCGTCCCGGTCCTCGGCATCTGCTACGGCGTCCAGCTCATGGCCTATTTCCTCGGCGGCGAAGTCATCCCGACGAAAATGCGCGAATACGGCTTCGCCTCGCTCCGCGTCCTCGACCGTTCGGGCCTCCTGGCCAAGGTCAAGGACAAGGAGCAGGTCTGGATGAGCCACGGCGACCGCCTGGAAAAGGTCCCGCCCGGGTTCGTCATCACCGGCAGCACGGCCAACACGCAGGCGGCCTCGATCGAGAATCCCGGCCGCCGATTGTACGGCGTCCAGTTCCACCCCGAGGTCATCCACACGAGGGAAGGCCAGAAGATCCTGGCCAATTTTCTGTTCAACCTGGCCGGCCTCGAGGCGGACTGGAACATCTCCTCCTTCATCGAGCGGAAGGTCACCGAGATCCGGGAAACCGTGGGCAAGAGAAGAGTCATCTGCGGCCTGAGCGGCGGTGTCGATTCCCTGGTCACGTCTCTCATCATCCACAAGGCCATCAAGAACCAGCTCGTCTGCATCTTCATCGACAACGGCCTGCTCCGGAAGGGTCAGTACGAGGCCCTCATGGAGGCCTTCCGGCACAAGTTCGCGCTCAAGGTCATGGGCATCGACGCTTCGGACCTGTTTATCGACAAGCTCCGCGGGATCACCTCGCCGGAACGCAAGCGCAAGACGATCGGCCGGCTCTTCATCCACCTCTTCGAGCGGGAGGCGACACGGACCGGCGGCGCCCAGTTCCTGGCCCAGGGCACGATCTACCCGGACGTCATCGAATCGAACCCGGTCAAGGGACCGTCCTCCGTGATCAAGTCCCACCATAATGTGGGCGGCCTTCCGAAAGGGCTGCGGTTCAAGCTCGTGGAGCCCCTCCGGGAGCTCTTCAAGGACGAGGTCCGGGCCCTGGCCCTGGAGCTCGGTGTGGACAAGGAATTCATCCACCAACATCCGTTCCCCGGGCCCGGGCTCGCGGTCCGGGTCATCGGCGAGATCAACCGGGAAAGTCTGGACATCCTGCGGACGGCCGACGACATCGTCGTCGCCGAGGTCCGGCGGGCCGGGATCTACAAGAAACTGTGGCAGGCCTTCGCCGTCCTGCTTCCGGTCCGGTCGGTCGGCGTCATGGGCGACCAGCGGACCTACCAGCGTGTCGTCGCGCTCCGGCTCGTCCAGAGCACGGACGGGATGACAGCCAACTGGTACCCGGCCGCGCCCCGGCTCCTCGCAAAGATCTCGACGCGCATCGTCAACGAAGTCCAGGGCGTCAACCGGGTCGTGTACGATATCACGACCAAGCCTCCCGGGACGATCGAATGGGAATAGCCGGCGGCCGGCCGCTCTGAACCCCGAAAAACACGTTTATAGGGATAGGGCAAGGGAAGAATGGAACCGACGTTCGTCCACCTTCACAATCATACCGAGTACAGCATCCTCGACGGCTGCCTGAAGGTGCCGGACCTCCTCGACGCGGCCTTCAAGAACAACATGCCGGCCGTGGCCATCACCGACCACGGCAACATCTTCGGCGCCGTCCAGTTCTTCAAGGAGGCCAAGGCCCGGGGCGTCAAGCCCATCCTCGGCTGCGAGTGCTACGTGGCCCCCGGGAGCCGGTTCGACAAGAGACCCGGCGCCGGGAACGACATCCATCATTTCCACCTCATCCTCCTCGTCAAGGACGAAAAGGGCTACGGGAACCTTTGCCGCCTGCTGACCAAAAGCTATCTCGAAGGCTTCTATTACCGCCCCCGGATCGACAAGGAGCTTCTGGCCTCTCATGCCGAAGGGCTCATCGGCCTCTCGAGCTGCCTCAAGGGGGAGCTTAGCGTCTGGCTCAGCCGGGGCTTCGCGGAGAAGGCCGACGCCGCCGCCCGCGAATACGCCGGGATCTTCCCCAAGGGCGATTTTTACGTCGAGCTCCAGGACCATGGCCTGCCCGAGCAGAAGGCCGTCAACCCCCTTCTTGTCGACCTGGCCCGCCGGCTCGACCTGCCCCTCGTGGCCACGAATGATATTCACTTCGCCCGCCGGGAGGACGCCGTAAGCCAGGACGTTCTCGTCTGCATCCAGACGAACAAGAAGATCTCGGACCCGGACCGGCTCAAGTTCTCGACCGACCAGTTCTATTTCAAGTCGGGCGACGAGATGAAGGAGCTTTTCAAGGACCATCCCGAGGCCATTCATAACACGGCCCGGATCGCCGCCCGCTGCGAGTTCGAGTTTCCCTCCAAGTCCTACTTCCTGCCGAACTTCACCCCGCCCGAGGGCAAGACCCTGAGCGAATTCTTCATGGAGGTGGCCTGGGAGGGATTCCGGAAACGGATGGAGAGGCGGGCCGCGAGGATCACGAATAACGAGCACGCCCACACCGAGGAGGAATACGAAGACCGCCTGAAGCGCGAGATCAAGCTCATCAAGCAGATGGGCTTCGAAGGCTACTTCCTCATCGTCTGGGACCTGCTCAAGGCCGCCCGGGAGAAGGGGATCCCGGTCGGGCCGGGGCGCGGCTCGGCGGCCGGCAGCCTCCTCGCCTATGCCCTGGAGATCACGGAGATCGACCCCCTCGAGTACGATCTCCTCTTCGAGCGCTTTCTCAACCCCGAGCGCATTAGCCTTCCCGACATCGACATGGACTTCTGCGGCCGCCGTCGCGGAGAGATGATCGAATACGTAACCCACAAATACGGCCAGGAGAACGTCTGCCAGATCATCACCTTCGGAACCATGGCCGCCCGGGGCGCCATCCGTGACGTCGGCCGCGTCCTCGAGGTCCCGCTGCCGGAGGTGGACCGGATCGCGAAGATGATCCCCTTCGGGCCGGACTCGACGATCGCCGAGGCCCTGAAAAACGTGCCCGAGCTCCGGGAACTCCGGGACAAGAATTCCAAGATCGCCCAGCTCATGGCCATCGCCCAGAGGATCGAGGGCCAGGTCCGCCACCCCTCGATCCACGCCGCGGGCATCGTCATCACGCCCAAGCCCCTGGTCGAGTTCATGCCTCTCTACCAGTCGGTCAAGGGCGAAATCACAACCCAGTTCGCCATGGGCGACGTCGAGGCCGTCGGCCTCCTCAAGATGGACCTCCTCGGCCTCCGGAACCTGACCGTCATCGACGACACGCGGAAGCTCATCCGGAAGGACACCGGGGTCGAGATCGACATCAGCCGCCTGCCTCTCGACGACGCGCTGACATTCGAGGTCTTCCAGGCGGGGAACACCGACGGCGTCTTCCAGTTCGAGAGCCCGGGCATGAAGGACCTCCTCCGCAACTTCAAGCCGGAGCAGTTCCGCGACCTCATCGCCCTCAACGCCCTCTACCGGCCCGGGCCCCTCAAGAGCGGCATGACGGACGAGTTCATCCACCGCAAAAACCACCCCGACCGCATCACCTACGAGTTCCCGGAGCTCGAGCCCATCCTCAAGGAAACGCGGGGGATCATCGTCTACCAGGAACAGGTCATGCGGATCGCGACCGACCTGGCCGGGTTCAGCCTGGCCGAAGCCGACATCCTGCGCAAGGCCATGGGCAAGAAGGTCGGCGAGATCATGAGGGCCCAGAAGCAGAGGTTCGTCCAGGGCGCTAAGAAGAGGGGGATCAGCCAGGCCAAGGCCGACAAGATGTTCGAGCAGATCAAGAACTTCGCCGAATACGGCTTCAACAAGTCCCACAGCGCCGCCTACGCCCTGCTGGCTTACCAGACGGCCTACCTCAAGGCCCATTTCCCGCAGCATTTCCTGGCGGCCCTCCTGACCTCGGAAGCGGAGAGGGGAGCGACGCCGCAGGTCGTGAAGTACATCGGCGAGTGCCACGACATGGGGATCAAGGTCCTGCCGCCCGACATCAATAAGAGCGAGTTTCCGTTCACGGTCGAAGACGGGAACATCCGGTTCGGCCTGGCCGCAGTCAAAAACGTCGGCCAGGCGGCGGTCGAGGAACTGCTGGCCGTCCGGAAGAAGATAGGCGGCTTCGCCTCCCCGTTCAGCCTTTTCCAGGACCACGATTCAAAAGTCCTGAACCGGAAGGCGGTCGAGAGCCTGATCAAGGCGGGCGCCTTCGATTCCCTGGGCTGGAAGCGGTCCCAGTGCTTCCACATGCTCGACCGGATGATCGAATTCGGCCACGAGGTCCAGAAGGCCAAGGTGGCCCGCCAGAACCTCCTTTTCGGCGGCAGCGAGGTCGAACTTCCGCCCGTTTCCCAGGAAGTTCAGGAGATGCGGGAGTGGGACGAATCCCACTTTCTGTCCTACGAGATGGACGCCCTGGGATTCTATATCACGGGGCACCCGCTGGCCCAGTACAAGGACCGGCTCCCCAAGCTCGTTTCCCACAGCTTGGGCGAGCTCGATGATGACCGCGATTTCGACAAGGAGATCCGCGTCGCCGGGATCATCGCCACCATCAAGCAGCTCCGGACGAAAAAGGATGAGAGGATGGCCACCTTCGTCCTGGAAGACATGACCGGGAGGATCGAGGTCGTTGCTTTTCCTGATGCCTTCAGCAGGCACGGGGCCTACCTCCGGGAAGGTCAGCTCGTCCTGGTCAAGGGCAAGTACCTTGGCGAGGGGGAGAGCCGCCGGATCAGCCTCAGCCAGGCCATGCCGCTGGCCGACGCCTTCGAGACCCAGGCCAAGCGGGTCGTCATCAGGATTTTCCTGCCGGGGCTCGAAGAGGCGACCCTGGCCGAGCTCAAGACGATCCTCGACAACCACGAGGGGAAATGCCCGGTCTATTTCGAGCTCGAGACGCCCCACTCCTACCGGGTCGTGGCCCGGAGCGCCGAAGTCCAGCGGGTCGCGCCGACAGAGGACCTCATCAAGAAGATCGAGGCGCTGCTCGGGGAGAATTCGGTCTCGGTCGACTACTGATCCTGACCGCGCTCCGATTGACAGCCATCAGCGAAAAGGGTAGATTAAGTTGATTATTCTCTTGGATTTCTGGAGATTTTCTGAGGTCTGACGTGGCGCACAAGATCATCGTGGCCGACCCGAGCGTTTCGGTCCAGAAAGCTGTCCAGCTCGCCTTCCCGGAACCCGAGTTCCGGCTGTTCCCTTTCGAGGACGCCAACGAGCTTCTCGGCGCCGTCGCCGACATCCAGCCTGGCGCCATTCTCCTCAGCCTTTCCCTGCCCGGCCGCGACCCCTATGAGACCGGCCGGCTTCTCAGGGGCCGGGAGGACCTCCGGCGTGTCCCGCTTCTTTTCCTCAGGGGGACGTTCGAGGCCCCGGATCCCTTGAAAACGGCCCCTGACAACGATGGGACCATCCAGAAGCCCTTCGATTCGGAGCGGCTGGCCGCGGTCGTCCGGGAGCTCATCGAACAGAAGACAGGGCCGTCCACTCTCCCCGAGGAGCCCATTTTCCCCGCGGCGGGCGACCCGCTCCCGCCCTCCTTCCCGGAGGACCCGGCTTCCCCAGCCGCCGAGGGGCCGGACGCTTCCCGCCCCGACCGTCCCGGGCCCACGGACTCTCCCCTCCGCGAATGGATCAAGAAGGAAATTCACGGGGTGGAGAAGGACGTCGAAAAGCGGGTCCGGGCCCGCGTCCTGGCCGACATCAAGGAATGGATGGCCGGGAACGGCCAGGGCAAGAAGGAAGCGTCCTGACGCTCCCGGGGAATCTCAAGCTCGCGTGGTGATCCCATGAATGACAAACGACAGCTCGAAAAAACCTACGACCCCAAGCCCGTCGAGGAAAAATGGACGAAGTTCTGGCTCGACGAGGGCCTCTTCGTGGCCGACCCCAAGTCCACCAAGCCCAAGTTCTCCATGGTCCTTCCGCCGCCGAACGTCACGGGCATCCTCCACATGGGCCACGCCCTCTGCTTCACCCTGCCCGACATCATCACCCGCTGGAAAAGGATGCAGGGCCATAACTGCCTCTGGCTGCCGGGCACGGACCACGCGTCGATCGCGGTCCACAACGTCATCGAGCAGAGCCTGGCGGAGAAAGGCCTGACCCGGGAGAAAATCGGCCGCGAGGAGTTCCTCCGGATCGCCTGGGACTGGAAGACGAAATACGGCGGGGCCATCACCGGCCAGCTCAAGAAGCTCGGCGCCTCCCTCGACTGGTCCCGGGAGCGCTTCACGATGGACCCGGGATTCACCCGGGCCGTCAAGGAGGTCTTCCTCTCGCTCTACAAGGAGGGACTGATCTATCGCGACTATTACCTTGTCAACCGCTGCCCGCGCTGCCAGACCGTTCTTTCGGACATCGAGATCGAGCATAAGGATCTGCGCGGCAAGCTGTGGTATGTCAAATATCCCGTCGAGGGCTCGAGCGCGGCCGTCGCCACGGTGACGGATTCCGTCACCGTGGCAACGACCCGGCCCGAGACCATGCTCGGCGACACGGCCGTGGCCGTCCACCCCGACGATGAGCGGTTCAAGCACCTCCAAGGGCAACGGGTCATGCTGCCGCTCCAGAACCGCCTGATCCCCGTCATCACCGACGAGCGGATCGAGAGGGAATTCGGGACGGGGGCCGTCAAGGTCACGCCCGCCCACGATCCCGTGGACTTCGAACTCGGCAAGCTGCACAACCTGGAGCAGGTCATCGTCATCGACGGCTCGGGAAAGATGACCGAGGCGGCCGGCCCGGAATTCAAGGGCCTGGACCGCTTCGAATGCCGGGCGAAGGTCGTGGACAAACTCCGGGCCCTGGGCCTCCTCGTCAAGATCGAGGACCACGACCACGCCGTGGGCCACTGCTACCGCTGCAAGACGGTCATCGAACCGCATCTTTCATGGCAGTGGTTCGTCCGCATCAAGCCCCTGGCCGACGAGGCCATCCGGGTCGTCGAGTCGGGCGAGATCCAGTTCATCCCGGCCAACTGGACGAAAACCTACTTCGAATGGATGTACAACATCCACGACTGGTGCATCTCTCGCCAGCTCTGGTGGGGCCACCGGATCCCGGCCTGGTATTGCCGGGATTGCCGGCACACCATGGTCGCCATGGAGGCGCCGGTAAAATGCGAGCAGTGCGGCGGGGCCCTGGACCAGGATGAGGACGTCCTCGACACCTGGTTCTCATCCGCCCTCTGGCCCTTCGGCACCCTCGGCTGGCCGGATGAGACCGAGGACCTCAGGACGTTCTACCCGACGGACCTCATGTCCACCGGCTTCGATATCATCTTCTTCTGGGTGGCCCGGATGATCATGATGGGCCTCAAGTTCCGGGGCCAAATCCCGTTCCGGCACGTCTTCATCAACGGCCTGGTCCGGGACCTGAAGCGCCGGAAGATGAGCAAGTCCGAGGGCAACATCATCGACCCGCTCGAGATGATCGGAAAATACGGGACCGACGCCCTCCGCTTCACCCTGGCGGCCCTGGCCGTCCCCGGCATGGACCTGGCCCTTTCCGAGGAGCGGATGGCCGGCTACCAGGCCTTCGCCAATAAGATCTGGAACGCTTCGCGGTTCGTCCTCATGAACCTCGGCGACAAGCCGGCCGAGGTGAAGGAAAGTGAGATCACGCTGGCCGACCGCTGGATCCGAAGCCGCCTGGCCGCAATCACCGCATCTCTCACCCAGAGCCTTGAACAATACAAGTTTTACGAGGCCGCCGACGCCCTCTATCATTTCATCTGGCACGAGTTCTGCGACTGGTACCTCGAGCTGGCCAAGGTCGGGCTGCGCGAAGGTAAGAGGACGACGGAGGCCGTCCTGGCCGACACGCTCGACCAGATCCTGCGGCTCCTCCACCCGTTCATGCCGTTCATCACCGAGGAGATCTGGCAGCACCTGCCCGGCGCCGGCCGGTCCATCTCCGTCGCGCCGTTCCCCGAGGTCCGCGAAGATTGGCGGGACGAAGATGCCGAAAAAACCATGGCCCTCCTCCAGGAGGTTGTCGTCGAGGTCCGGAAGATCCGGACCGAGAACAAGATCCCGCCGAAGGAGAAGCTCGATCTCCGGGTCAAGTCGCCCGGAGAAGCCGAAACGCGGGCGCTCGCGGGACTGGCCCCGTCCCTCCAGTCTCTGGCCGGGGTTGCGAAGCTCGAGTTCGCCGCCGCTTTTCCAGCCGGCAAGAGGGTCCTGAAAGGCGTCGCCGGCCCCTTCGAGCTGGCCATCCCCCTCGAAGAAACGGCCGACCTGGCCCAGGAAAAGGAGCGGCTCGAGAAAGAGCTCCTGAAAATACGGGCTGATATCGATAAGCTCGAGCAGAAGCTCGGGAAGGCCGATTTCGTGGCCAAGGCCCCGCCCGCCGTCGTCGACGAGAACCGGGCGCGGCTCGCGGGGCTCAAGGACCGCCGGGACAAGATCGAGAAGAACCTCTCCCACCTCCCGCCGGCGGCCTGAGCCGGAGAGACGATTTCGCGGAAGGTGCCGCGCCATGACCCTGGGGACGATCATCCATCGATTCGAGAGCGTACCCTCGACAAACGATACCGCCCGGGATCTCATCCGGGACGGCGCCGCCCACGGAACGGTCGTGGTCGCGGAGGAACAAACACGGGGACGCGGCACCAAGGGCAGATCCTGGCATTCGCCGCGGGGCCGCGGGCTCTACGCCTCCTTCATCCTTCGCTGGGAGGATACGCGGGGTTTCGGAATGTCGTTCCCCCTTCTGCCGCTCGCGGCCGGCCTGGCCTCGGCGGACGCCGTCTACGCGTCCGTCGGCGTCGAAGCCCGGCTCAAGTGGCCCAACGACCTCGTCCATGAACGGAAGAAACTCGGCGGGATCCTGACCGAAGTCGTTTTCCGGCCCGGGGCGCCGGGCCACGCCATCGTCGGGATCGGCATCAACGTCAACCAGGAACAAGCCGATTTTCCCGGCGAACTCGAAAAGACCGCCACCTCTCTCCGGCTCATCACCGGCCGGCCCGCGGACAGGGAAGTCCTCCTGGGCGAGCTTTGCCGGACCCTCGACTCCTGGTATAATCCGATCATCCGGGGAGACGGGGAAAAAATCATCCGGGCCTGCGAGGAACGGATGGCGTTTTCCTCCGGGACCCGCGTCCGCGTTTCGACGGCCCGCGAGGAGATCGCCGGCGTTTACCGGGGCCTGACCCCGGAAGGACGGCTCAGGCTGGAGCGGGCCGGGCGGCCGGAGTCTTTGTCCTTCGAGGAGATCCGGGCGCTCGAGTGGGACTGACAAGGAGGGACCGATGCTTCTGGCGTTCGATATCGGAAACACGACGGTGGCCATCGGGCTTTTCCGCGGTCCGAAGCTCGTCAAGAGCTGGAAGATCAAAACGGACCGCGACAAGACGGGCGACGAGTACGGAGCCATCCTGCTCAACCTCTTCCAGGTCGCGGGCCTTCATCCGAAAAAAATCGAGGCGGCCATCATTTCGAGCGTCGTCCCGCCGCTGACGCCTGTCCTTCAGGACGTGTGCCGGGATTTCTTCCGCCTCGAGGCCCTCGTCGTCGGGCCGGGCCTCAAGACGGGCATGCCCATTCTTTACGAGAATCCGCTCGAGGTCGGGGCCGACCGGATCGTCGCGGCCGTGGCGGCTTTCGAAAAGCACGGTGGGCCGGCCATCGTCGTGGATTTCGGCACGGCCACGACCTTTGATGCCATTTCCGCCAAAGGGGAGTACCTGGGCGGCGCCATCGCGCCGGGCATCCAGATCTCGGCCGAGGCCCTCTACCTCAAGACGGCGCGCCTGCCGAGGATCGAAATCAAGAAGCCGAAGCGGGCCATCGGCCGGACGACGGTGGCCAGCATGCAGTCCGGGCTCTACTTCGGTTATATCGGGCTCATCACGAACACGATCAACGAGGTCCGGAAGGAGCTCGGGAAAAACGCCAAGGTCGTCGCGACTGGCGGTTTTGGCGGCCAGATCGCACCCGAGGTGCCGGCGATCGATGTCTTCGAGCCGGACCTCGTCCTCGAAGGACTGAGGATCATCTACGACAGGAACCGGGACGCCTGAGGCCGGCCCGGAAACCATGACCGACCAGGCCCAGAGCGAATATTACCAGGCCATCGCGCGGGAGTTTCTGCGCCGCCGTGGGGCCTCTTTCTTCCTTTCGCCGCGCGACCTGGCCGTCATCGCCGACTGGGAGAGGAGAGGCGTCCCGCTCCGGGTCGTCATCGAGGGGATCAGCCGGGCCTTCGACAGGCTCCGCGACCCTTCGCGCGGAACCAAAGGGATTCCCCTTTCCTTTTGCGAGCCCCAGGTCCTAAAGGCCATGGCCCAGCACACGGACCGGGCCGCCGGCCGGAAGAAGCCTCCGGCGCCGCGCTCGGCCAAAGTGGACAAGGCCAGAGGGGAGGCCGGACGCTGCCTGGCGGCCCTGCCGGCCGGGGACAGGGAACTCATCTCCCTCTTCGAGAAAGCGGCCGGCCTTCTGGCCAAGTCTTCCCCGGACGAAGAGGCCCTGGAAAGGATCGACGGCGAGGTGGACGCGGTCCTGTGGGTCCGCGCTTCGGTTTCCGAGCTCGATGGTCTGAAGCGTCATATAGCCGGGGACCTCGCCGGCCGGGGCGCCGCTGAGGTCGAGGCCGCGGCCCGGACGCGGCTCATAAAATCATCGCGCCGAAAGCAGAAGATCCCTTACGTTTCGCTGTTTTATTATTAAGCCATGAGCAAGCCCGTCCTCCGCACCAAAATCCTGGCCCTTCTCCAGAAGCACCGCGAGGGTCTGACCTTCGGAAAGATCCAGTCCGAGCTCGAAGTCAAGCGGCGGGACCGGGCCAAACTCCTCGAGGAGCTGAGGGACCTCGAGCAGGCCAGGCTCATCAGGCCTCTCAAAAGCCGTTTCGTCCTCTCGCCGAAATCCGGGCTCATCCGCGGCCGGTTCGTGACCTCGCGGCGGGGCTTCGGATTCGTCACCCCCTCGGGGGGCGGCCAGGACGTCTTCGTTCCCGCCCGGTTCGCGGAAGGTGTCCTTCAGGGCGACGAGGTCGAAGTCCTGGTGAAGGATTCCGGCCGGTTCGGCAAGCCGGAAGGGAAGATCGTCAGGATCCTGGAGCGCGAGCGGAAGACCATCCTGGGGCTCTACCGCGAACAGAACGGCGCACCTTTCATCCAGGCCTTCGATTCCCCTTCGCCGGCGGACATCCCGCTGCGCGCCAAGGGAAAGCCGGCGCCCGAGCCGGGGATGGTCATCGAGGCCGACCGGAAATCCCTGGCGGTTTCCAGGGTTTACGGCCGGCCCGAGGACCCCGGCGTTGACACGCAGGTGATCATCCGGCGCTACGGCCTCGGCGCCGGGTTTTCGGACGAAACCCTCGGCGAGACCGGCCGGATCCCGTGCGCGCTCGCGCCGCCGGACTTCGAAAGGCGGCGGGACTTCCGGGACTGGCCCACGGTGACGATCGACGGCGAGAAGGCCCAGGATTTCGATGACGCCGTGAGCGTCCGCCGCCTCGACGGCGGGCGGTTCCTGCTCGGCGTCCACATCGCCGACGTCTCTCATTACGTCAAGCCAGGGACGGCGCTGGATGGGGAGGCCCTGGAGCGGGCGACGAGCGTTTATTTCCCGGACCTCACCCTGCCGATGATCCCCGAGAAGCTTTCGAACGACCTCTGCAGCCTGCGGCCGGCCGTCCCGAGGCTCACGGTCTCCGTGCTCATGGAAATCGACGGCCAAGGCCGTGTTCTGCGGAGCGAGTTCGCGCCGTCCGTCATCCGGACCGTCGAGCGCATGACCTACACCTCGGTCTTCAAGATCTTCGAGGGTGACGAGGCCGAGCGGCGGCGCTATGCTCCCCTCGTCGAGGATTTCCTGCTCATGAGGGACCTGGCCCGGACCCTGCGTTCCAGGCGTGCCGAAGAAGGCAGCCTGGATTTCGACCTTGTCGAGCCGGAGCTCATCTACGAGGAAGGCAAGCTCAAGGCGGTCGCCGCGGCCGAGCGCAACGAGGCCCATCGCCTCATCGAAGACTTCATGGTCGCCGCGAACGTCGCCGTCGCGACGTACTTGACGGAAAGGGGGATCCCGTCCATCTACAGGGTTCACCCGGTCCCGGCCGTGGCCGACGTGGAGAAGCTCCGTGAAATCCTTATGCGTTTCGGATACACCCTCCCCGAGCCGGGGAAGGTCCGGTCGAAGGACCTGGACCGCGTCCTCCAGAAAGCGCGGGGCAAGCCCGAGGAAAAGTTTGTCGGGATCCAGGTCCTGCGGGCCATGAAGCTGGCCGTGTATTCGCCCGAGAATGTCGGGCATTACGGCCTGGCCAAGACGAACTATACCCATTTCACGTCGCCGATCCGGCGCTATCCCGACCTCGTCGTCCACAGGATCCTGAAAGCCGTCCTGGAAACAGGGGACAGCGAACCCCTGGACCTCGACGGCATCGCGCTTCACTCGAGCGAGCGGGAGCGGAACGCCGACGAAGCCGAGCAGGCCCTCCTCGAATGGCGGATCTTCCGGTTCCTTAAGGAACGGCTGGGGGACGAGTTCACGGGCGTCGTCGTCGACGTCACTAAGGCCGGCCTCGTGGTCGAGCTCGACGATTATTTTGTCGACGGGCTCCTGCCCTTCCGGGACCTCGACGGCGACCAGGGGCGAAGGACGGGCGGCCGGTCCCCGCGCGGGCGGAGGCGCCGGAAACGGGTTGACTTGGGCGACCGGATTCGTGTAATCCTTGTCTCCTGCGATCCGGTCCTGCAACGGATGGGCTTGGCCCCGGCCCCGGATGCGGAAACGGAAGAACCGCCGCGATGACATCGCACTCGTTCGACGCCGCCCTCGACTTCCCGGCTAAAGAGCTCGGGACGGCCGGGCAGGCGTCCCTCGTTATCCAGGGGCGCAGGCTTCCGGCCGCGATCGTCCCGTACAGAATCCCAAGGAAGGCCGGGTTTTACGCTCTGGTTACCCCCGAGCGGCCCCTGGAAGCCTTATGGATGGACGCTTTCGAGGTCCTCTCCGCGGACGGAAAACCGCTGGGCCGGTGCGTCGTCCTTTACCCGTCGGCGCCTTCCCCCGAGGATGTCAAGCCCGCGAGACGGAAGGAGCTCCTTGAGCGTCTTTCTTTGGGCGAGCGGGATATGCTCCTGGCGCTCGCGGAAGTCAGGGGCATCGGTGGTCTCGGGGCTGACGACATCTCACGTTTCGCGAGGCTCGGCCCGGTCCAGGTCGAAACGCTGGCTCGCGGGCTCGAGGAAGAGGGCAAAGTCCGCATCCTCTCCTTCGCGCCGCTCTTCCTGGTCCTCCAGGACAGCCTGGATTTCCTCCGCCGGAGGATCGCCACATACCTCGGGCAGTATCACAAGAAGCACCCCGGCCAGCAGGGCGTGCCCGCCGACAGGATCGAAAAAAGATTCGAAGTGGCCCCGGGCATCCTGCAATTGGCGATCCGGTCCCTGGTCAAGGAAGGCCGGGTGTCGCTCGAAGGCGGGCAGGCGTCACTCGTCGATTTCCGGGCGCCCCTCTCGCCCACGGACGAAAAGACCGTCGGCGAGATGGAAGCCATGTTCCTCAAGGGGGAATTCGGGCAGGTCTCGCTCGACGATATCAGGAAGCGGCTCCACTTGACCCCGGGGAAGCTCCAATCCCTCCTCGCCATCCTCATGGAGAGGAAAAAGATCGTTGAAGGCCGGGATGGGTTCATCGTCCATTCCCGCTGGCTCGAGGATGTCGTAACCAGGATCAGGGCCTTGAGGAAGAGGGAGCTGACCGTGGCCGATTTCAAGGCTTTGACGGGCTTGACCCGCAAGTATGCGATCCCGCTCCTCGAACTTCTCGACGAAATGGGCGTTACCCGCCGCAAGGGTGCCGTCCGCGATATCCTGAGATAATGGAGCCTGTTTTCCCCGGTCAGCCGGCCGGGGGTTCGCCCTGCCGGGAGGCTACTTCTTCTTTTCGGGTTCGCCCTCGGGCTCCGGTTTCTTATCGTCCTTTTTCTTCAGGGCCGTCTTGAGGAGGTCGGCGAAGATGCCAAACTTGGGCTCTTCCTTCGAGACGGGCTTGAATTCTTCTTTCTTTTCCCGGGCCCTCGTCTCGACGCCCTCTTCCTCTTTTTCCTTGATGGCGGAGAGGGCTTCGGCCACGGACTCTTCCTCTTCGATCTTCTCCTCGATGACGCGCCGCTCGCTCTTCTTGGGCCGCGGCGCCTTTTCGCCCTCGGCCTTCGGCTTCTTCTTCTTGAAGGGCTTTTCCTTCTTGGCGGCGGTGGGGGCGGCGGACGGGGCCTTGCCCTTCTCTCCGGCGGCCGACTTGGCGGCCTCGACCTCGAGCTCGGCTTGGGCCTGCTCCTCCGGGCTGGCTTCGCCGGGGAACTCCTCCTCGTCCGGCATCTCCCCGGTCAAGGGGCCGATGGTCGGCTCTCCGACCGGGAACCCGATCACCGCTTCTTCTTTAGGAACGTAGGGCTCCTGGTAGTAGAACAAGCCCTTCTTCTTGTCGGACTTGGAGAAATCGGAAGTGTTGAGGAGGACCTTCTCCACATCCTCCTGGGTCGTCTGGCGGAGCAGGTCGATGAGATGGTAGGCCCTCAAAAAATGGAGCGAATGCGAGGTCCCGCCGAGGGCCGGGTTCTTGAACACGAGCACGAGCAAGTCCCGGAGATCCAGGTTGGCGCGCGTGTCGTAGAGGGGCAGGATTTTGGCCAGGGTCTCGCGCTCGATATAAATGATCTTATTGGGCTCGGCGAACGAGAAGCTCTCCTCGCCGGTATCCTGGAACTGGTCTTTCTCGACGTCGTAGGCCAGGCGGGGAACGGCGATCTTTTTCTTGGATTTTTTGATCCAGAAATTGAACGTGTTGACGCCGGTCTTTTCGAGGGTCACGCTCGTCCCCTGCGGGATGTTAGCCTGGGTGTAGAAACCCTTGAGCCCCAGGAAATAGTTGGCCGACGGATAGTAGTAGAGGGTGTAAGACTTGTTATCCTCGGTATCGGTGAAGGTGTATTCCCGGGCGTGGGACAGCTCTTTCCCCAGGCTGCGGGGGACTTTGAGGCCGCCCGACAGGATCTCCCTCCAGGTGAGGTAGACCTTGATCGGGAAGGCCTGGACGATGCTCATCTCCGGCTTCTCGATTTCCTCGATCTCGGGGACGCTAGCCATCGGGGCGGCCAGCGGGAGGTTGTCCGGCAGGGAGTTGAGGATCCGCTTAAGGTGCCACTTGCCCCAGCCGGCCTCGGCCAGGAGGATAAACTCTTTCTTGTATTTTTTTTCGAGCAGGATGTCGAGGCTCAGGCAGGTGAGCTCGAAGAGGTCGCTGGAAGCCTCGAGCGCGAAATACTTCCTGATGAGCTCCTCGGTGGCGGCGGAGTGGAGCGTCTGGACGAACTCGTTCTCGATCTCCTTGATCCTGTCCTCGGGGATTTCGACGCGCTTCGCAGAGAGCTGCCAAAAATCTCCCCAGCTGAAAAACTTCGAGTTCTTGAGGAGGTCGGTTCTGAGGTGTTTTTCGAGCGTCTTGAGGTCCCGTTCCGTCATGGGCAGCTCGGTCAGCCGGGGGTCGTCGCTCTTGGCGATCAGCTCGGGGGGCTGGTTCCGGCCGTCCACGTTGGAGGGGAGGAGGACCTGCGTCTTGGTCTTCTTCATGTAGTCGACGTATTTCCGGAAGACCCCGCCGCCGGGATAATCGACTTCGAGCATTTCGCAGTTGAAATGCTTGTAGTAGGTCCGGGCGACCACCTTCAGGATGATCACTCCCTGGAAATGCTCGATGGTCTTGCTGCCGACCGTCAGGGGTTCATCATAGTCCTTGTAGATGAAGTCCCCCACCTCGTAACGGCAGTTCGGGTCGTATTTCTTGACATCCTGCATCCTCTGGCTGGCGGTCTTCTCGAAGGCCAGCCTCTGGGTCAATGCCTTGACGGACAGAGGATGCGACGTCGCCGCGAGCTCGCGCTCGACGAGGACGATGTCGTCCGCCGTCACCATGGTGAGGTTGTTGGTTTCGCTGCTCATTTTTTATCTTTTTTCCCCATAAGAAGGGCGAGAATGACCTTCTGAACGTGGAGCCGGTTCTCGGCCTGGTCGTAGACGATGGAGTTCGGAGAATCGATGACCTCGTCCGTGACCTCCTCGCCCCGGTGGGCCGGCAGGCAATGCATGAAGACCGCGTCCTTTTTGGCGCGGCCCATCAGACGGCCATTGACCTGGTAGGGGGCGAAGATACTGGCCCTCTTTTCCTTTTCCGCTTCCTGTCCCATCGAGGCCCAGACGTCGGTGTAGACGGCGTCGGCGCCGCTCGCCGCCGCTTCGGGGTCGCTGGTGAGCATCACCTCGAACCCCGTCTCCCGGCCGTCCTCCCGGGCCATCTGGACGATCCGGGGGTTCGGCTCGTACCCGGCCGGCGTCCCCACGGCCATCTTAGTCCCGGCCCGGGCCGCCGCCCGCGACTTTAGCCCCCCAGGAGCAGCCCGCCGGAGACCTCGTGCTCAAATGCACGCAGTCCTGCTGGATCGAACTGTGGGGCGATGGAAAACGCCTGCTCTATCGCCAAGTCACACCCGGAGAGAACCTCGTTTTTAACGGACCGCGCTTCAGGTTCGACATCGGGAATGCGTCGGGCGTCCAAGTGACGTGGAAAGGCCGGCCGGTAGCGCTT
>Ga0209048_10002856_pt1 | contig 16943 bp, 17 predicted proteins | sample FrelakmetCRP12CR_FD_187146 | JGI IMG/M metagenome (GOLD analysis project Ga0209048, IMG submission 187146) | Freshwater lake sediment microbial communities from the University of Notre Dame, USA, for methane emissions studies - CRP12 CR (SPAdes)... | ecosystem: Environmental > Aquatic >... | reverse complement strand
GAGCCGTGATCCCCGCGCTCGCGCTGACGGCGCTCGCGGCTGGATGCGGAGGGCTGAAGGCGCCCGACCTGTTCATCGTGGAACGCTACGGCGCTGCTCCGGGGGCGCGGTTGACACTGCTTATCGACGAAGAAGGAGGCGTGCACTGCAACGGCGGGCCGACCCTGAAGCTGAGCGACCCGGCGCTGATCGAAGCCCGCGCTATCCAAGAAGACCTCCATGGGCCGGCCTCCGCGCACCTCACGCTGCCGGCGAGCCCGGGCTCGGTGCTGAGCTATGAAGTGCGCGAGGAAAGCGGGACCGTCCGCTTCAGCGACAACTCCCAACGACCGCCGGCCGTGCTCCGCCGGCTCGCCCTGTTCGTGCTGCAGACCGCGCAGCGCGTCTGCCACCTGGCCGGCTAGCGAGTCGCCCGACCGCTCGGTGCGGCGGGCGCGCCCTCGCGGGCCTCAGCCGAACCTGACCTTCCCGTTCGAGCGCGCGCGAGCCGCTGCCCGCTCGACCAGCTCGAGCCGCTTGAGCGCCGCACGGAGCAGGGACGCGAGCAGACGCAGGCGCGCGTTCTCCGAGCGCAGCTCGAGCAGCTCCTGCTTGGCGTCCGCGCCAAACTCCACTGTGGCCGCCATCCCGTAGGCGTCGAGCTCCTCCAGGTCGTCCTGCTCGAGCTGCCGGTCGGTGGCCTGCTCGACCAGCTCCCTGTACAGCTCGCGGGCGGCGAGTGCGGCCTGCGGGTCGGCCTCCTCCTCGGGCTCCGCCAGGAACTCGACGACCCCGGCGGGGTAGGGGAGGTCGTCCCGGCGTTCCACCAGCCGGAACGGGCGCGTCCCGCGGGCGAGGATGTTCATCCGGCCGTCGGGCAGACGCTCGAGCACCTTCTCGATCTCGCACGCGCACCCCACGTCCTTGAGCTCCTCATCAGACAGCCAGACGATGCCGAACTCTCCCTCGCCCGACCCGGGTTCGGCCAGCAGGCACTCGTCGATCATCCGCCGGTAGCGGTCCTCGAAGATGTGCAGGGGAACGCTCTCCGACGGCAGCGCCACGATCCCGAGCGGGAACAGCGGAAGGTCCCGGGGGAGTGGCTCGGGCATGTAGGCAGTTTAGGGCGCCCCGGTGCGCCCGCCGCGCCGCCCTAGCGGTGCATCCGGCCTACGGCGTTGGCGCCTTGCGGGCCGTCAGCAGCAGGTTGTAGAAGATCGCCGCGGGCAGACGCGACTCGAGCAGCCTGCGGTCGAGCTGCTGCAGCAGCAGGTAGCCGCGATGGGCGTACCGGCGCCAGATCATCGGGATGTCGCCGGACTCCGCCGTCGCCTCGAGCGTGCGGTTCGTCCAGCCGAACCAGTTCGCCAGCAGCTCCTCCCCCGTCACTCGCACGTCCACGAGCCCGACGCGGTCGGCCAGCTCGAAGAGCTCTGCGGGCGTGAACGCGTGGACGTCCACGAAACCCTCGAGGGCCGCGTCGTGATGCTCGTGACCGGTCGTGGGCGCGCGCCGCGCGCCGAGAGCCCATCGCCACAGCGGGGCGACCGCGACCGCGGCACGCTTCGGCACCCCGGCGAGACGGTCGCCGTAGCGCGAGGGCTCTCCCGCGAACAGCAGCGTGCCGCCGGGAGCGAGCACTCGCTCGAACTCGGCGAACGCGCGCGGGAGGTCGGGGAGGTGGTGGAGCACCGCGTGTCCCAGCACCAGGTCGAAGCTCGCGTCCGGGAAGGGCAGCTGCTCGGCGTCCGCCCGGGCGGTCCGGACCTCGAGCCCAAGCCCGCGGGCGTTGGCTCTCAGGGTCGCGAGCATGCCCGGGGAGATGTCGCTGCAGGTCGCCTGCCCGATCAGGCCCGCCCGCAGCAGGTTCAGCGTGAAGTAGCCCGTTCCCGCGCCGATCTCAAGCGTTTGCGCATAGTGGCCGGGCGGGCGCCCGAGCGCCTTGTGCACCTTGGCCGCCACCTGATCGCCGCCGAGCTCGCCGAACTCGATTCCCCACTTGGAGTCGTAGTCCTCGGCGGCCACGTCGTGGTAGCGGGTGTTGACGTCGCGGATCTCCTCGGCGCTGAGGGTGCTCGTCGAGGGCGTCAGGGCGGGGGGCACCAAGCGGCACCATATACTCGCGCGCCGTGTCCTCGCCCGTCTACGAGCAGCACGACCAGCCCGCGGGTGTCCCGCCGCTGGAGCTGACGGGAGAGCGCACGCTCCCGGACGTGCCCCAGGAGAACTATTGGTTCCGCCGTCATCTCGTGGTGTATGAATGGATCGCCGCGCGGGTGGGCGGCCTGCGGGTGATCGACATGGCGTGCGGCGAGGGCTACGGCTCGGACGTGCTCGCGCGGGCCGCTGCGCTCGTCACGGGCGTCGAGGCCAACCCCGAGGCCTACGAGCACGCGCGACTGCGATACGTCCGGGCGAACCTGCGCTTCGCCCGTGAGCTGGTCGAGACGTTCTCCGAGCAAGCGGACGCCGTGGTGTTCCTGCAGACGATCGAGCACCTGCAGGATCCGGGTGCGGCGCTCGCGCACTTTCGCTCGCTGGTCGGAGGGTCGGGGACCGTCTTCGTCTCGACCCCAAACGTTCTCACGCTCGCCCCGCGGGGGGCGGAGCGCTCGGGCAATCCGTGGCACGTCCACGAGTACCGCGCCGGGGAGTTCGAAGAGCTCTGCCGCGCGCATTTCGGGGCCGTCGAGCTGTACGGCCTCTTCCACGCGCGCAGGCTGCGCCTGCACGAGCTCGCGCTGCGGATGGGGTGGGACGCGGTGCACCCCCGGCTGGGCATCACGAAGCGCTTCTACGACTGGTTCACCCCCGCGATCGGCACCGCCGACTTCTCGCTGCGCGCCGCATCAGAGGACGACCTGGACAGGGCGCTGGACTTTGTTGCCGTGTGCCGGCCGTGAGGCCGCCGGCCGATCGCGGCGCGCTCGCGATCGTCCTGCATACGCACATGCCCTACGTCGAGGGCTTCGGCACGTGGCCGTTCGGCGAGGAGTGGCTGTGGGAGGCGATCGCCTGCTGCTACCTGCCGCTGCTCGACCTGCTCGACGACGGCGCCCCGCTCACCTTGTCGCTCACGCCCGTGCTGTGCGATCAGCTGGAGGCGCCCGGGCTGTCCGGGCGCTTCGCGGCCTTCGTGAACGAGGTCCGCCGCGTGACCCACGCGCAGGACGCGGAGGGCCTGCGCGCGGGCGGGCACGAGGCCCTCGCGCGCGAGCTCGAGCGCTCGTGGGGCGACTACGAGCGCGCGCTCGAGCTCCTTGCCGGGCGCGGGGGCGACCTGCTGGGGTCGCTGTCCCGCCACGCGCAGTGGACCTCCTCGGCCACGCACGCGGTGCTCCCGTTGCTGGCCAGCGATGCGGGTGCGGCGCTGCAGGTACGGACGGGCGTGGCGGCCCACCGCGCGCGCTTTGGCGACGGCTGGCGCGGCGGCTTCTGGCTTCCGGAGTGCGCCTACGCTCCGTGGCTCGACCGTGAGCTGCTCGACGCCGGTGCCGCTGCGGTGTGCGTTGAGCTCACGAGCCGGTTCGGTCTGGGCGCCGGGCGCCATCTGCGCCCGCTGCAGAGCGAGTCGGGGGTGGTGCTGGTGCCGATCGACCGCGCCACGATGTCGCTGGTGTGGAGTGACGAGGGCTACCCGGCGGGCGGGGCCTACCGCGACTACCACCACCACACGGTCCACCACTACAACCCGTGGAGCAACGACGGCGCACCCTATGACCACGGCCGGGCGCTCGCGCTCGCGCGCGAGCATGCGGCCGACTTCGTCGCGCGGTCGATCGCCCGCCTGCGCGACGCCGGCCGGGGGCTGCCGGCAGGAGGGCTCGTGGTGTGCGCCGTGGACACGGAGCTGTTCGGCCACTGGTGGTACGAGGGCGTCTCGTGGCTTCGCGGGGTCGTGGAGGAGTGCTCGGCGCAGGGCCTCGAACTGGTCCGCCTGGACGACGCGCTGCAGGGTCGAGAGCCGCTTCCCCTCCCGGACGACCGCGATGAATGGCCCGCGAGCAGCTGGGGGCAGGGCGGCGACCTCTCGACATGGTCGGGGCCGCCCGTTGCCGAGATCGCCTTCGCGGCACGGGCGGCCGAGCTTCAGCTCATCGCCGCCGGCCCTCGGGCGGGCCCGGCGGCGGCGCGCGAGCTACTCGCGCTGCAGGCGAGCGACTGGGCCTTCATGGTCTCCCGGGGAATCGCAGCACCCTACGCGCGGGAGCGCTTCGAGGGCCATCTGCGCGCGCTCCGCCGCGCGCAGCCCGATCCACAGGCCCGGCTCGACGGCCTGCGCAACCTGGCGGTCCACGCCGATCCTGCCTGGCTGCTCGCGCCGTGAGCACGCTGCCGGGCGCCGGCCCCCCCAAGGCCGTACGCATCCCGCAGGCCGGCGCTGTACCGCCGGCTGGCGGCGGTCACTCCCAGCGCATCGACCGCGGGGCGTCGCGCATGCGGATGATGCGCGCCGGACTGCCGGCGACGACCGCGTTCTCCGGGATGTCCCTCGTCACCACGGCGCTGGTCCCCACGATGCTGTTGTCGCCGATCGTCACGCCGCGCAGCACGCACGCTCCGTAGCCGATCCACACGTTGTGACCGACCCGCACGTCGCGCTTGTAGATCCCCTGCAGCCTGATCGGACGCTCGACCTCGACGACGCCGTGGTCGAAGTCGATCAGCATCACGCGGTCGGCGAGGATGCACTCGCGACCGATCGAGACGTGCTGGAAGGCGGAGATCGTGCACTCCTGGCCGATCACCGACTTCGCGCCGATGCTCACCTCGCCCTCGTGCACGCGGATCTTGCAGCCGTGCCCGATCCAGGCCCAGCGGCCGACTCGCAGCGTCGCATGGCGGCCGATCTCGAGCTGCACGCCCGGGCACACGAAGCAGACGCCGTCGGTCTGAAGGCGCCGGCGATAGCGCAGCTTCAAGAAGGCGTAGCGCGCCAGCAACCGGGCGTAGGAGACGCTCAGCATGTGGTTGGCGCGCATGAACCGCGCGAGCGCCAACGGCCCGCCCCGCAGACGATCGGGCGCCCGGCGAACCGCGTCGGCGATCTCCGCGCTGCGCGTCTCTGCGGCGGGGTCGGCGAGCAGGGGCTCCATGGCCGTCGAATCGTAGTGCCCTGCGATGATTCCGCCCGCGATGACCGATCCCACGCTCGCCCAGCGCCTGCTCGACGGCGACCGCCGTGCGCTCGCGCGCGCCATAACGCTGGTCGAGGACGACCGCCCCGAGGGGTGGGAGCTCGTCAAGGAGGTCTACCCGCATACCGGCAACGCCGCCGTCGTCGGCTTCACCGGCCCTCCGGGCGTCGGCAAGTCGACGCTGATCGGCGCCGTCACGAAGGCGCGGCGGGAGCTCGGGCGGACCGTCGGGGTGCTCTCGATCGATCCCTCCTCTCCGTTCACCCACGGCGCCCTGCTGGGAGACCGGATCCGCCTGAGCGAGCACTTCCTGGACGAGGGGGTGTTCATCCGCTCGATGGCCAACCGCGGCGCCCTGGGGGGTCTCTCCGAGGCTGCCCTGCAGGTCGCCCTGCTGCTAGACGCGGCGGGGCGCCAGGACGTGTTCATCGAGACGGTCGGCGTGGGCCAGGCGGAGATCGACATCATCGACCACGCCGACACGATCGTGCTCGTGCTGATGCCCGGCTCGGGAGACTCGGTGCAGGCGCTGAAGGCCGGGGTGATGGAGATCCCCGACGTGATCGTGATCAACAAGGCCGACCATCCCCTCACGGACACGATGGTGCGCGAGATCAGGGGCGTGCTGTCGCTCGCCAATCTCGACCGCTCCCCCGAGGAGGCCCGCGCGAGCTGGCGGGTGCCGGTGGTGAAGACCGAGGCAAGCAACGGCAGGGGCGTGCCGGAGCTCGTCGAGTGCCTGGGCCAGCACCGCGCCCACATCCTCGCCGGGGGTCAGCTCGCCGAGCGCAGGACGCGCAACCTGCGAAACGAGGTCATCGCGATCGCCGCCGCGCGGATGCGCCGCCGCCTCGAGGACGACCTGCGCGAGGATGGGGAGTTCAAGCGCCTGATCGCGGAGGTCGTGGAGCGGCGGCTTGACCCGGCGAGCGCCGCGACGGCGCTGCTCGCACGCGCGGCCGAGAGCCCGGCGCGCCCCGGTGGCTCGTAAGGCAGCGCCATTGGGCGCCCGCGGCGTGCGCCAGGGGCGCTAGGCGCCGAGCGCGCGGGCGATCACCATCTGCTGGATCTCGTCGGTGCCCTCGCCGATCGTGAGGATCTTCGCGTCGCGATAGAAGCGGCAGACCGGGTACTCCTCGATGTAGCCGTAGCCGCCGTGGATCTGGACGGCCTCCTCGGCGCAGCGCACGGCCAGCCGCCCGGTCTTGAGCTTGGCGTGGGCGGCGGTCAGCGTGAAGTTGCGTTTGGCGTCCTTCTCCAGCGCCGCCTTGTATACGAGCAGGCGGGCAGCCTCGATCTCGGTGGACATGTCGGCGAGCTTTCCCTGGATCGCCTGGAACTTGGAGATCGAGCGGCCGAACGCCCGGCGCTCCTTCGCATAGGAGAGGGCCTCCTTCAGCGCGCCGCTCGCCAGCCCGACGCCCATCGCCGCGACGCCGATACGGCCGATGTCGAGGATGTGCAGGAACTGCTTGAAGCCGGCGCCCCGCGGGCCGAGCAGGTTCTCCTCGGGCACCCGGCAGTCGCTGAACGTGAGCGGCCGCGTGTCCGACGCGTTCCAGCCCATCTTCCTGTAGGGCTCTCCCTGCTCGTATCCCGGCGTGCCGTTGGGGACGATCAGGTTGGAGATCTCCTTCCCGGCGTTCTCGCCCTGGTCATCCCCGGTCACCCGAGCCTCCCCGGTGACCGCGGTGATGCAGACCATCCCCGAGATCTCCGTCCCGGCGTTCGTGATGAACTGCTTCGCTCCGTCGATCACCCACTCGCCGTCCGCGAGGCGCGCGCGCGTGCGGGTGTTGCCGGCATCGGACCCGGCATCGGGCTCGGTCAGCCCGAACGCGCCGAGCATCTCCCCGGAGCACAGCTTCGGCAGCCACTGGCGCTTCTGCTCCTCGCTTCCGAAGAGGTAGACGGGCTGGGTGCCCAACGAGGTGTGCGCGCACAGCGTGATCGCGACCGAGGAGTCCACGCGGGTCAGCTCCTCGACGGCGAGCGCGTACGCGAGCGTGTCCCCGCCGCCCCCGCCGTACTGGAGCGGGAAGGGGATCCCCATCAGGTTCAGCTTCCCGAGCTTCTCGACGATCTCATAGGGAAACGCCTTTGTCCGGTCGAGCTCCTCGGCCACCGGCGCCACCTCGCCCTCGGCGAACTCGCGCACCGTGCGCCGGATCAGCTCGTGCTCTGGGGAGAGGTCGAAGTCCACGCTCGCGCCATTCTCACAGACCGGCCCGCACGCGGTTTGGTGTCAGGATTGCCGGGAGTGTCCCGCGTGCGCCTGATCCTCGACTGCCTGCGCACCCGCGGGCGCACCTATCGCTACGGTCCGGATCGCTCCCAGCGGGCGGAGCTGCACCTCCCGCGCGGATCCGGACCGCACCCGGTGATGCTCCTGCTCCACGGCGGCTCGTGGCACAAGGGCTACGGCAGCATCGTGATGCGGGGTCTGGCCCGAGACCTCCTGCGGCGCGGCTGGGCGGTGTGGAACATCGAGTATCGCCGGCTCGGCGCCGGGGGCGGCTGGCCCGCGACGTTCGAAGACGTTGCTTGCGCGATCGACCATCTCGCCGAGGTGCAGGCGCCACTCGACATGGCGCGGGTGAGCCTGCTCGGCCACTCCGCCGGCGGGCATCTCGCCCTGTGGGCGGCCGGCCGCGAGAGGCTTCCGCAGGGCGCGCCGGGGGCCGTCGCGGGCAGGGGCCCGGTGCGCCTCGAGCGTGTGATCTCCCAGGCCGGGGTGTGCCACCTCGGGGGGGCCTATCGGGATTGGCATGGCGGAGCGGTGAGGGCTCTCATGGGCGGCTCTCCGCAGGAGGTGCCCGAGCGCTACAGCGTCGGCGACCCTCTGGGGCACGTGCCTCTCGACACGCAGGTCCTGCTGGTCCACGGCGTCGTGGATGCGACGGTGTCAGTGAAGCTCAGCCGCGACTACGCGCGGGCGGCACGTGAAGCGGGCGGCACGGTCGAGCTGGTCGAGATCGAGGGCGACGCGGGCGGCCACCGCGCCCACGTGGATCCGCGGGGGGCCGCCTGGGCCACGGTCACGCGGCGGCTCCCCGAGGTCTGACCGGGGCGCTCAGCAGTAGGACCTGGCGAGCTCCACCAGCAGGCGCACGCCGTAACCGGAGGCGCCCTTGCTCGCGTAGGCCCGGTCGAGGTCCCACGCGGAGCCCGCGATGTCCAGGTGCGCCCAGGGGGTCTCGCCCACGAAGTTCGACAGGAAGGCCGCGCCGAGGATCGTCCCCGCCTTGCGGGCTTCCGGCGCGTTGTCGAGGTCGCCGTACCTTCCCTTCACCAGCTCGTCGTACTCCGGGTGCAGGGGCAGCCGCCACACGATCTCGCCGGTCTGCTCGCCCGCCTTGCGGATGCGCTCGGCCAGCTCCTCGTCGTTGCCCATCAGCCCAGCGTAGGTCGACCCCAGCGCGACGATCACCGCGCCGGTGAGCGTGGCGAGATCGACGATCCGCTCGGCGCCCTCGGCCACCGCGTGGCACAGGCAGTCGGCCAGCACCATGCGGCCCTCGGCGTCGGTGTTGTTCACCTCGATCGTCTTGCCGTTCGCAGCGGTCACGATGTCGCCCGGCTTCACCGCCCGCCCGCTGGGCAGGTTCTCGGTCGCGCCGACCACCGCGAGAAGCCTCACCGGCAGCTGCAGGCGCGCAATCGCCGCGGTGGCCGCGATCACGGCGGCGCCGCCGGACATGTCGAACTTCATCTCGGACATCTTCGCCCCCGGCTTCAGCGAGATGCCACCGCTGTCGAAGGTCACCGCCTTGCCCACGAAGCCCAGCTGCGGGCCCCGCGCCCCCGCGCCCTCGTAGCGCATCGTGATCAGCGCCGGCTCCTGCTCGGACCCCTGCGCCACGGCCGCGAACGCGCCCATCCCGCGCCGGCTCAGGCCGTCACGTCCCTCCACCAGCACCGAGAGGGCCTCGATCTCGCCGCCGAGCGCCTGCGCGTGCTCGGCGAGCGCCGTGGGAGTCAGGTCGTTGCCGGGCCGGTTCTGGAGCTCGCGCGCCTCGTTGACCGCCTCGGTGAGAAGCGCGGCCTCCTCGACGGCGCTCTCGAGAGCCGCGGAACCCGAGACGATCAGCCGCTCGAGGTGCTTGGGCTGCTCGTCCTCCGCGGAGCTTCCGTCGCGCGAGGCGGACTTGTAGCGCTCGAAGCGGTAGTCGGCCAGGCCCGTGCCCTCCACGAGCGCCGCCGCAACCTCCGGCGGGCTGGCCGCCGGCGCTTCCCAGCACAGCGCACGGGTCGAGAGCTCGCGCAAACGCTCGCCCACGACCGCCGCCGCCACGCGGGCGCGCTCGGCGTTGAAGTCCCCCCGTGCTCCCAGCCCCACCACGAGCCAGCGCTTGCCACCCGCATGGGTGAGGGCGAGCGACTTGAACGAGCGCCGGGCCTCGCCGGAGGCGAGCAGCTCGCCGAGCTCGGCGGGCGTGTTGGGCGGCGCCTCATCGCCGTCGAACACGCCGACGGCGACGGTGTCTGCATCGGCGTCCGCTCCGGGCTGTGTGGTGGCCGTGACCTGCATGGCCCGGGCACGATACCGGCGAAGCGGTCGCTGCGCAGGCACGCGCGGCGTGCTCTCAGGGGGATCGCATGCCCGTCCACTACCATTGCCGGTCCCCGCTTCCTTTTCTCGCGCATCACAGGAGAGTTGCCTTCACCATGCCCAGAACAGTGATCCTCGCCTCCGCGCGCACCCCCATCGGCAAGATGGGCGGCGCCCTGTCGACCGTCGATGCGACCTCGCTCGGCGCGATCGCGATGGAGGCTGCGCTGCAGCGCGCCGACGTCGAGCCCGAGCAGGTCGATCACGTCGTGATGGGCCAGGTGCTGCAGGCCGGGCAGGGGCAGATCCCCTCCCGTCAGGCCCAGATCAAGGCGGGCATCCCCAAGGAGGTCTCCTCCGAGACGATCAACAAGGTCTGCGCCTCGGGGCTTCGCGCCTCGGTGATCCTCGACCAGGCGATTCGCGCGGGCGACGTGCAGGTCGGCGTCGGAGGAGGCATGGAGTCGATGTCCGGTGCTCCCTATCTCCTGCCGAACGCCCGCTTCGGCTATCGCATGGGCGACGCCAAGATGCTCGACGCGATGGTTCACGACGGGCTCACCAACCCGTTCTCGGGAAAGCAGATGTTCGTCGAGGCGACCGCGATCGGAGACGAGCTGGAGATGACCCGCGCGGACCTCGATCGCTGGGCCCTGCGCTCGCACGAGCTGGCACTGAAGGCAACCGACGAGGGGCGCCTGCCGGAGGAGATCGTGTCGGTGACCGTGAAGAGCCGCAAGGGCGAGCAGGTCGTCGAGGTGGACGAGGGTCCCCGCCGGGACACCTCGCTGGAGAGGCTCGCGGCGCTCCCCGGGCTCGTGGCCAAGGAGGGCTCGCACACGGCGGGCAACTCGCCCGGCGTGAACGACGGCGGTGGTGCGCTGGTGCTCGCCTCCGAGGAGTGGGCGACGGCCAACGGCAAGCAGGCTCTCGCCGAGATCGTCACCCACGCGCAGTCGGCCAACGACTTCGCCTATCTGGCCACCACTCCCGCGAGCGCCGCGAGGAAGGCCCTCGACAAAGCCGGTCTGCAGCCCGGCGACATCGACGTGTGGGAGATAAACGAGGCGTTTGCCTCGGTCACGCTCAACTCGATCCGCATGCTCGGGATCGACGAGGACAGGGTCAACGTGAACGGTGGGGCGGTTGCCCTCGGGCATCCCATCGGCGCCTCCGGTGCCCGGATTCTCGGAAGCCTCATGCTCGAGCTGCGCCGGCGCGGCGGCGGCCTGGGCTGCGCGGCGATCTGCTCGGGCGGCGGCCAGGGCGATGCCGTGATCCTGAAGGTCGCGGCGTAGTCCGCGGGTGGATGCCCGATCGCTCGGAGTGGCAGTCCGGTGAGCGCCGAGGCGATGCGTCTGAAGCCGAGCGCCGGCCCCAAGTGAGCGCAGCCGAGCGGAGCGCGGAAGTGAGCTCGGACGGGCGCCGGGCGGTGTCAGGTGGCCTCGCCGGCGGCGGGCCGCACCCCAACGGCCGGCCCGGGGGCGCCGCGTTCTTCGACCTCGACAAGACGCTGATGGCCGGCTCCTCAGGCATCTTCTTTGCCCGCGCGGCCTACGAGACGGGCATGATCTCGCGCGGCCGCCTGGCGTGGGACGTGTACGAAAACCTGCGCTTCCGCCTGCGCGGCTCGACCGACGACCGCGCCGACGAGGTCCGCAGGCGGGTCGGCAAGATGATCGCGGGGGTACGCGTGCGCGACCTCGCCCGCCTCTCGCCGCGAGTGCTCGCGGGCGTGCTGCCGCGCCTGTACCCGCAGATGCTCGCCCGCGCCTACGCGCACCAGGACTCGGGCGTGCCCGTCTACATCCTGACGGCCGCCTCCCAGGAGATGGCCGACCTGCTGGCCCACGTGCTCGCCTTCGATGGAGGGCTCGGCTCGCGCTCGGAGATCGTCGACGGCCGCTACACGGGCAGGCCGGCGGGACCGTTCAACTACCGCGAGGGCAAGGTGCTGTCGATGCGCGAGGTGGCAGAGCGCGACGGCATCGACCTGACGGCGTCCTACGCCTACTCGGACTCGGAGTCCGACCTGCCGATGCTGCGCGCGGTGCGTCACGCGGTGGTCGTCAATCCCGACCCCGATCTCAGGCGGATCGCGGCGCAGGAGGGCTGGGAGGTGCTCCACCTCGATCGCCTCGGCCGTCGCCTGAAGATGCTCGCGGCGCTCGGCGGCGCGGCGGCGCTCGGCGGCCTCGGCAGGGTCGTCAGCGAGCGCGTGGGAGCGCGCTCGGCTCCCCGGGCGTAGGCTGGCGGGCGAATGTCAGGGCCTCCGACTCTCTCAAGGATCCGCGTCGTGGTCGCCAAGCCCGGCCTCGACGGCCATGATCGCGGCGCGAAGATCATCGCCCGCGCGCTTCGCGACGCGGGGATGGAGGTGATCTACACCGGCCTGCACCAGACGCCGGAGCAGATCGTGGAGACGGTGATCCAGGAGGACGCCGACGCCGTCGGGCTGTCGATCCTCTCGGGCGCCCACATGACGCTCGTGCCGCGGGTGGTGGAGCTGCTGCACGCGCAGGGCATCGACGACGTGGTGGTGACCGTCGGCGGCACGATTCCGGCCGAGGACATCCCCGAGCTCAAGGCGCTGGGCGTGGCCGAGGTGTTCACTCCCGGCGCCCCCACGCAGGCGATCGTCGATTTCATCCGCGGCGCAACCGCCGCCCGTGGCTGATTGACTCGTCAGTCAACCGCTGAACCGAGTAGGATCGCTTCCAACAGACCCCAAGGAGAAGTCCAGAGAATGAAGATATGCGTCTTGGTTAAGGAGGTTCCGGACGCCGCCGTCGAGAAGAGGATCGACCCCTCGACGGGGCGCATGGACCGCAGTGGGGAGAAGAATCTCAACCCGTATGACACGCACGCCATCGAGGCGGCGATGCAGATCAAAGAGGGCGGCGTGGTTCCCGTCGAGGAGATCATCGCCGTAACGATGGGCCCCGACAGCGCGGTTCGCGCGCTGCACAAGGCGGTCTCGCTCGGCGCCGACCGGTCGGTGCACCTCTCCGATCCGGTGCTCGCGGGCTCGGACGTGGCGGCGACCGGCTACGCCCTGGCCAAGACGATCGAGCGCGAGAGCCCCGACATCGTGCTTCTGGGCCAACAGTCCGACGACGGGGAGTGCTACACGATCGGCGCCGTGGTGGCCGAGCACCTTGGGATGCCGTCGCTCACGCAGGTCATCAAGATGGACGTCGACGGCGACGCCCTGCGCTGCGAGCGCCAGGCCGAGTACGGCTACGACACCGTCCAGATCAAGCTGCCGGCGGTGATCTCCGTGGGCGACGCGATCAACGAGCCGCGCTACCCGTCGCTGAAGGCGATCATGGGCGCCAAGAAGAAGCCCCTGGCGACCGTCACCGCGACCGAGGTCGAGATAGACGCCGGGAAAGTGGGGGGCGAGAACTCGGCCGCCCGCTGGGTGGCCGCGAAGGCTCCGCCGGCGAAGGCCGACGGCGAGATCATCGAGGACGAGGACACCGGCGAGACGGTCGAGAAGATCGTCGCCTGGCTCGACGAGCGCAAGCTCATCTGAAGAGGAGCTGAACTGAAATGGCGAACATCCTGGTTTACGCGCTGCACTACGACGGCGCGATCAACAAGAACTCCCTCGGCGCGGTCAGCGAGGGGGCCAAGCTCGCCGCCGAGCTCGGTGGCGAGGCACACGCGATCCTCCTCGGCGAGAACGTCCCCGAGGACCTGGCCGCGTCGCTCGGCAGATACGGCGCGAAGAAGGTGCTCGTGGCCGAGGGCCCCGAGGGCCTCGCCCAGCCGCTGGTCGACGCGATGGCCGCGGCGATCCGCGACGGCGGCTACGGCTATGCGATCTTCGGCGGGGGCCTGCTCGGCTTCGAGATCGGCGCCGGTCTGGCTGCCCGGCTCGGCGCGGGCGTGGCGATGGAGGTCACGGCCGTGCGCGCCGAGGGCGGCGAGCTGATTGCCGAGCGGCCGATCCTCGGAGACTCGGCGATCTCAGAGATCAAGTACCGCTCGGAGGTGGGCATCGTCATCGGCCGCCTGAACGCCTTCGAGATCCGCGAGTCCGGTGACGGGGACGCGCCCGTCGAGAAACTCAGCTTCGAGTTGAGCCCGCACGCCTCACAGGCCACGATGGTCACGCGCGGCGAACAGCGGGGCGCCGACGTTGACATCGAGGGCGCGAGCATTCTGGTCGCCGGAGGCCGGGGCCTCGGGAAGGCCGAGGGCTTCGAGCTCTGTGAAGACCTGGCCAAGGCATTCGGCTCGAACAGCGCCGTGGCCGCCACGCGCGCCGTGGTGGACGCCGGCTGGTACCCCTACGCTGCGCAGATCGGTCAGACGGGGAAGACCGTCGCGCCGAAGCTGTACCTCGCGGCGGGGATCTCCGGCGCGATCCAGCACAAGGTGGGCATGCAGGCCTCGGAGAACATCGTGGCGATCAACAAGGATGCGAATGCCCCGATCTTCGAGTTCTCAGACCTCGGCGTGGTGGGCGACCTGAACAAGATCCTGCCCAAGCTCACGGAGGCAGTGAAGGCCAAGAAGGCGAGCTGATGAGCGCGCGCAACGGCAAGGTCGCGCCCGCAGCGTTTCCTCCGCCGGTCGACTCGCCGGAGGAGTTCGTGAAGTCGGGGCTCGACCCCGAGGACGAGCTCATCGAGGTGGGCGTGGCGATCGTCGGCGGCGGGACGGCCGGCCTGGCGTGCGCCAACCGGCTGCTGCAGCTGCTGAGCGACGACCCCGAGACGCTCGAGCGTCTCGGCGAGGTTCCGGTCGCGGTGATCGAGAAGGCCAAGACGTGCGGCGGGCACAACCTCTCCGGTGCGGTGATGCGCCCAGGGCCCCTGGAAGAGCTGTTCGGAGAACTGACGCGCGAGCAGTGGCGCGAGGAGGGCTTCGCCTTCGGAGAGGTCAAGAAGGAGGCGATCTACCTTCTGCCCAACGGCAGGACCAAGCTGCGGATCCCACCGCCCCCGCCCCAGCGCAACCACGGCAACGAGGTCATCTCGGTCTCCGCGCTCGCCCGCTACCAGCAGCGCCGGGCCGAGGAGGCGGGCGCCTACATCCTCACGGAGACCTCGGCCACGAAGCTGATCGTGCAGGACGGGCGCGTCGTGGGCGTGCGCTCGGGCGACAAGGGACGCGGCAAGGACGGCGAGCCGCTCGGCAACTTCGAGCCGGGCACGGACATCAAGGCGCAGGCAACCGTGCTCGCGGAGGGCTGCTGGGGCTCCATAACGGGGGCGGCGATCCGCGAGTTCGACCTGGCCGACGGGCGCGAGCCGCAGGTGTGGGAGCTTGGCGTCAAGGAGGTCTGGAAGGTGGCGAAGCCGCTCGACCGCGTGATCCACACGCTCGCCGGCTGGCCGCTGAGGATTCCCGCCAAGTACCACCAGATCGGGGGGTCGTGGATCTATCCGATGAAGGACGAGAAGACCGGCGAGGACCTCGTGAGCATCGGCTTCGTAATCGACCTCGACTACGCGGACGCGACGACCTCCGCGCACGATCTGCTTCAGCAGTTCAAGACCCATCCGCTGGTCCGCGACATCCTGGCCGGGGGCGAGCGCGTCGCGTGGGGCGCCAAGGCGATCCCGGCCGGCGGCTACTGGGCGATGCCGAAGCTCACGATGCCGGGTGCGCTGCTGGTGGGCGACTCCGGCGGCATGGTGAATCTCGCGGCGCTCAAGGGCGTGCATTACGCGATCAAGTCCGGGATGCTGGCCGCCGAGTCGATCTACGCCGCGCTGCGGCGCGGCGAATCGAGCTTCGAGTCCTACGAGGAGGCGGTGGAGGAGTCGATCATCGGGAAGGACCTCTGGGAACAGCGCAACACCCGTCAGCCGTTCTCCAAAGGGCTGATCCTCGGCGGACCGTTGATCAACCTGATGATCGCCACGAAGGGCCGCTTTCCGGGGGGCCGCTGGCCGCTGCACCGCAACGACGCCCAGCCGATGTTCGTCGGCCCCGCGAAGGACAACTACCCGAAGCCCGACGGCAAGTACATCTTCGACAAGCTCTCGAGCGTGTTCATCAGCGGCAACGCCACTCGCGACGACGCGCCGAACCACATCCGCATTCAGAAACATGTGCCCCGCGAGATCGCCGAGACGTGGCGCTGGATGTGTCCGGCGGGCGTCTATGAGATACCGGATGACGCTCCGGAGCACGGCGAGGTGGACGTGATCGTGAACTACACGAACTGCGTGCAGTGCGGCGCGATCACGGCGAAGGGCGGTCGTCTGACGACCCCGGAGGGCGGCGACGGGCCGCTCTATCAGGTGCTCTGAGGCGTCCGAGATCTGCGGGCGGGCGAAACATGCCCGCATAACGGGTGTTACGGGAGTGCGATGACGATCATCTTCCTCAAGGCCGCTGCCCGGGCGGGCAGGCTTGTCGCGCTGGCCGGCGCGCTCGCGCTGCTCTGCGTGCAGGCCCCTTCGGCGCTTGCCCAGACGGCGGGCCCCGTCGCGGAAGCCGAGGTGGTGAGCGCGTCGGCGACGCTCGGACAGTGCGTCACGTCGGTCCTCCAGAGCGAACGATCAGCCACGTTCAGCGGCGAAATGACGTTGATCCCGGGCAGCGCGCGCATGTCGATTCGGGTCGACGTGCAGGTGCGCCTGCCCGGCGAAACGCGGTTTCACACCGTCAGCGCGCCGGGGCTGGGCGTGTGGCGGGGATCGGAAGCGGGCGTCAAGACCTACAAGTACGTCAAGCAGGTCACGAACCTCTCCGCGCCCGCCTTCTACCGCGCGTCGGTCGGCTTTCGCTGGATCACCGCCAGGGGTCGTCTCATCAGGCACCTGGAACGGCGCACGTCGGCATGCGGACAGCCGGCCGCACCCCCGCCGGCCGCACCCCCGCCGGCCGCACCCGGCGCGACGCCGTAAGGCGCCCCTGCGGGGCGATCTCCGAGGGCTCGATCGGCCGTGCTGCCGAGCGGGCGCTCGCTCGGCGGTCGGCTCGGCGATCCACCGGCAGGCCGCGGGGCGTCAATCGCTAGAATGGCCGGAAGATGAAGGCGAAGATCCATCCAGACTACGTACGGGCTCACGTCCGCTGCACCTGCGGCAACGAGTTCTACACGCGCGCCACCCGCGATGAGTTGTACGTCGAGGTCTGCTCGAACTGCCACCCGTTCTACACGGGACGACAGAAGCTGATCGACACCGGCGGACGCGTCGAGCGCTTCCAGCGCAGGGTGGCGAAGGGTCGCCTGCACACGGCGCAAACGCGCGCGCCCCAATAAGCCGATGTCCTCCCGCGTGGCCGCCGGCTCGCCGACTACGCCG
>Ga0209048_10002855_pt1 | contig 16943 bp, 20 predicted proteins | sample FrelakmetCRP12CR_FD_187146 | JGI IMG/M metagenome (GOLD analysis project Ga0209048, IMG submission 187146) | Freshwater lake sediment microbial communities from the University of Notre Dame, USA, for methane emissions studies - CRP12 CR (SPAdes)... | ecosystem: Environmental > Aquatic >... | reverse complement strand
ACCGGGATCGAAGAACAGGCTCGTAGCTCAGGGGGAGAGCACCACATTGACACTGTGGGGGTCAGCGGTTCAAATCCGCTCGAGCCTACCAATTCTTCGTTACTTCAGGCGCTTAGCTCAGCTGGGAGAGCGCTTCCTTCACACGGAAGAGGTCAACGGTTCGATCCCGTTAGCGCCTACCACGAGGTCCATCGAACGCGGGGAGTCCCCGCGTTTTTTCGTTTTCAGGAGACAGGAGACAATGGAAGCCCTGGCGCAAACGGTCACGATCACGCTGCCCGACGGTTCGGCGCGGAAGGTCCCCTCCGGGACCACGCTGCGGGAGATCGCCGAGGGCATCGGCCCGCGCCTGGCCAAGGACGCGCTGGCCGGCAAGATCGACGGCCGCGTTGTGGACCTGGCGGCGCGCGTCGAGGCGGACGCGCGAGTCGAGATCGTGACGCCAAAGTCGCCCGACGCGCTCTCGCTCTACCGGCACTCGACGGCGCACCTGACGGCCAACGCCGTCAAGCGCCTCTTCCCGACGGTGCAGATCGGCATCGGACCGGCGATCGAGAACGGCTACTACTACGACTTCAACCCCGAGCGGCCGTTCACGCCCGAGGACCTCGCCGCGATCGAGGCGGAGATGCGCCGCATCGTCGCCGAGAACAACCCGGTCGAGCGGCTCGAGATGTCCAGGGACGAGGCCGTCAGGATTTTCGAGGGTCAGAACGACGCGCTGAAGGTCGAGATCATCAGGGGCATCCCGGACGGGACGGTCTCCTGTTACCGCCAGAAGGACTTCATCGACCTCTGCCGCGGGCCGCACGTGCCGGCGACGGGCAAGCTCGGCGTCTTCAAGCTCACGCACACGGCGGGCGCCTACTGGAAGGGCGACGAGAAGAACCCGATGCTGCAGCGGATCTACGCCGCGTGCTTCCTCACGCAGAAGGAGCTCGACGAGCACCTCGCGCAGATCGAGGCGGCGCGGGCCCGCGACCACCGCAAGCTCGGCAAGGAACTCGACCTGGTCGCGTTCCATCCGTGGGCGCCGGCGTCGCCGTTCTTCCTGCCGAAGGGCACGGTCCTCTACAACGGCCTGCTCGAGATGCTGCGCGGGGAGTACCGCCGCCGCGGCTATGAGGAGGTCGTGACGCCGCAGATCTTCGACGTGGAGCTCTTCAAGACCTCCGGCCACTACGCCAACTACCGCGAGAACATGTTCTTCACGCACGTCGAGGAGCGGGAGTTCGGCGTCAAGCCGATGAACTGCCCCGGGCACTACCTGCTCTTCCAGATGAAGCACTGGTCGTACCGCGACCTGCCCGTGCGCTTCGCCGACTTCGGCCGGCTGCACCGCTACGAGCTCTCGGGCGTCACGGCGGGCCTGACGCGGGTGCGCACGTTCTCGCAGGACGACGGCCACATCTTCACGCCGCTCGAGAAGGTCGAGGCGGAGATCCTCGCGTTTCTCGAGTTCCTCGATTTCGTCTACGGCGCCTTCGGCTTCACGGACGTCGAGATCTCGCTCGGCCTGCGCCCGGAGAAGCGCATCGGCACCGACGCGCAGTGGGACGCCGGCGAGGCCGCGCTGGACGCAGCCCTGAAGAGCGCGGGGCGCAGCTACGTCGTCTCGCCGGGCGACGGCGCCTTCTACGGGCCGAAGATCGACTTTCGCGTCAGGGACGCGATCGGTCGGCCGTGGCAGCTCGGCACGATCCAGTGCGACTTCGCGCAGCCCGACAACTTCGACCTCGCGTACACCGGCGAGGACGGCAAGGCGCACCGGCCGGTCGTCCTCCACCGCGCGATCCTCGGCTCGCTCGAACGGTTCCTCGGGATCCTCATCGAGCACACGGGCGGCAACTTCCCCTTCTGGATCGCGCCCGTCCAGGCCGTCATCATCCCGGTCTCGGACCGGTTCGCCGAGGCGGCGCGCGCCGTCGAGGCGCGCCTCGAGGCGGCCGGCCTGCGCGTCGAGTTGGACGACCGCAACGAGAAGCTCGGGGCGCGGATCCGCCGCGCGGAGCTGTCGAAGTCCCCCTGCATGCTGGTCATCGGCGAAAAGGAAGCCGCCGCCGGCACGGCGTCGGTGCGGTTGCGCCACGGGGGCGATGCCGGGACCATGGCGATCGAGGAGTTCATCGGGGCCGCCATGCGGGCGGTCTCCGCAAAGAGCCAGGAACTGACCACGGAGGTGAAAGATCGATAAGAAGAACATCCGCGTCAACGAACAGATCCGCTGGAAGGAAGTCCGGCTGATCGGAGCGGAGGGAGAGGCGCTCGGCGTCGTGGCGATGGCCGAGGCGCTCCAGAAGGCCCGGGAGGCGGCGCTCGACCTCGTCGAGATCGCTCCCACGGCGCAGCCGCCGGTCTGCCGGATCATGAACTTCGGAAAGTTCATCTACCAGCAGAAGAAGAAACAGCAGGACTCCAAGAAGAAGCAGAAGACGACACAGGTCAAGGAAGTGAAATTCCGCCCGAACATCGACGACCACGACTACGATTTCAAGATGAAGAACATCGAGAAGTTCCTGTCGCACGGCGACAAGGTCAAGGCGACCGTGCAGTTCCGGGGCCGCGAGATGGCGCGCCGCGAGAACGGCCAGAAGGTGCTCGACCGGCTGCTCGTCGATCTGACGGGCAAGGCGATCGCCGAGTCGCGGTCCGAGATGCTCGGCAACCGGCTCTACCAGATCCTGTCGCCCGTCAAGCACGAAAAGGGAACGAAGGCCGAAGGATAGGCGCAGCCGCAAGGAGCAAGAGCACATGCCGAAACTGAAAACGCATCGGGGCGCCGCGAAGCGGTTCAAGAAGACCGCGTCCGGCAAGTTCAAGAGGGGCAAGGCCTACAAGAGCCACATCCTCACCAAGAAGGCGCCCGGCAGAAAGCGCGGACTGGCGCAGGGCACGACCGTCTCGAAGAGCGACACCAAGCGCGTCCGGGAGATGTTGCCGTACGCCTAAGCCGCAGGCCGGCGGCCGGAGGCCGATCACCTCGGCTCGCGGCGCGCGGCTGACGATCAACGAATCAAGGAGAGAACGATGCCTCGTGTAAAGAGGGGACCCAAGAGGAAGAACCGCCGGGCAAAGACCCTGGCGCTGGCCAAGGGCTATTACGGCACGAAATCCAAGTCGTACCGGATGGCCAAGCTCCAGGTGGAGAAGTCGCTCGTCTACGCCTACCGGGACCGCAAGGCGAAGAAGCGCGATTTCCGCGGGCTGTGGATCATTCGCATCAACGCCGCCGCGCGCGAGCACGCGATGTCGTACAGCAAACTGATGGACGGGCTCAAGAAGGCCGGCAACGAGATCAACCGCAAGATGCTCGCCGACCTGGCCGTGTCCGACCCGGCCGCGTTCACGCACCTGGTCGGCGTCGCCAAACAGGCCCTGAAGATCGCCTAGCGGCCGCCCGAGCTTGGCAGAGCGAACGCCCGACGAGATCGCCCGGCTCCTCGCGCGCTTCCGCGAGGAGATCGGGAAGGGTGTGCCCGGGCGCGCCGACTACGAGCGGCTGAAGGGGCGCTACTTGAACCGCGAGAAGGGACTCGTTCCCGAGCTCTTCGCGAAGCTGAAGACGCTCGCGCCGGCTGAGCGCGCAGGGTTCGGGTCGCGCGCCAACGCGGCGAAAGTCGAGATCGAGGAGGCGATCGGGCGGCTCGGGCGCGAGCTCGAGGCGCGCGAGGCGGCCTCCCGCGACCGCGCCGCGGCCGTGGATGTCACGCTCCCGGGCCGGCGCACCCGCGCCGGAGGACTTCATCCCGTGACGGTCGTCCGCCGGCAGATCGAGAGCTTCTTCCTCCGGCTCGGGTACTCGATCGCCGACGGTCCCGAGATCGAGAACGACTTTCACAACTTCGAAGCGCTCAACTTCCCGCCGGACCACCCGGCGCGGGACTCGCAGGACACGCTGCTCGTCGACCGCAAGGCCGTTTCGCCGCTGCTCCTGCGCACGCACACGTCGCCCGTGCAGATCCGCGAAATGCGCAAGCATGGAGCGCCCCTTCGCCTGATCGTACCGGGCCGCGTGTACCGCAAGGACGAGGTGGACGCCACCCATTCGCCCGTGTTTCACCAGGTCGAGGCCCTCGTCGTGGACCACGGCATCTCGATGGCCGATCTGAAGGGGACCGTCGCGGCCTTCCTCCAGGATCTCTTCGGCCGGGGCACGAAAACGCGCTTCATCCCGACGTTCTTCCCGTTCGTCGAGCCGGGCGTGGACGTCTCCATGACCTGCATCTTCTGCAAGGGAAGCGGCTGCGGGAAGTGCAAGGGCTCGGGCTGGATCGAGATCATGGGCGCCGGGATGGTCCACCCGCGGGTCCTCCAGGGCGTGGCGATCGACCCCGAGGAGTACACGGGCTTCGCCTTCGGCCTCGGGATGGACCGCGTGGCGCTCTTGAAGTACGGGTTCCCGGACCTGCGGCTGCTCTTCGAGGGCGACGAGCGTTTCTTGTCCCAGTTTGCGGGGGAGGCATGAAGTTCTCCCTCGAGTGGCTGGCGGATTTCGTGGACGTCGAGGCCGTCGGCGGCGCGGACGGAGTGCGGCGGCTGCTCGACCAGGCCGGCATCCCGATCGAGTCCGTCGAGGCGCACGGCGCCGACACGATCCTCGAGGCCGAGATCACGCCGAACCGCCCGGACGCGATGGGGCACCGGGGCCTGGCTCGCGAGATCGCGGCGATGTCGGGCCGGCCCCTGCTCGACGTGTCCGCGCGCTATGCGGAGCCGGAGGCGAGCGGCCAGACCAACGAGCAGCTGACGTCCGTGGTCATCCAGGCGCCGAACCTGTGCCGTCGGTTCGGCGCGCGTCTGGTGCGCGGGGTGGGAGCCCGGCCGGCGACGGAGCCCGTGCTGCGCCGTCTCGCCGCAATCGGCGCCAAGTCCATCTCGGCGGCGGTCGACGCCACCAACTACGCGCTCTGGGACACCTCGCAGCCCCTGCATGCCTTCGACTTCGATCGGCTCGCGGGGGGCATCCTCTTCGTGCGCAAGGCCCGCATGGGCGAGAAGCTCGTCACGCTCGACGGCGTCGAGCGCGTGCTCGAATCCTCCGACCTCGTCGTCGCCGACGCCGAGCGGGCGGTTTCGCTCGCAGGGATCATGGGCGGCCTCGACTCGGCCGTCACCGGGGCGACGAAGAACGTGCTGCTCGAGGGGGCCTGGTGGGACCCGGCGACGATCCGCCGCACCGCGCGCCGGCTGGGCATGCACACGGACGCCTCGCACCGCTTTGAGCGCTGCGCCGACCTCGAAGCGATTCCCGGGGCCCTGAACCTGGCGGCGCGCCTGCTCGTCGCAGCGGCCGGCGGCACGGTCGCCCCCGGCCTTCTCGACGCGCACGGCAATCTCTTCCGCGTCCGGCGCACGGCGTTGCGCCTCGCGCGCCTGCGGCTGCTCTCGGGCGACAATCGCCTCGGGCTCGACTTCGCCGAAGAGGCCCTCGGCCGGCTCGGCTTCACCACGGAGCGCAAGGGCAAGCGACTGGCCGTTGCGATTCCCCTCTTCCGCGCCGACGTGCGGCGCGAGGACGACCTGGTGGAAGAGGTGCTGCGGGTCTACGGCTACGACCACTTGCCTTCGCGCCTTCCGCCCTCGGCCGGCGCGGGCGAGATCAAGGAGCCGCTGCGGCGCGTCGAGGACCGCTTGAGCGACACGGCCGCCGCGCAGGGCCTCTTCGAGACGGTGAACTATCCGTTCGTCGACCGCGATGGCGAAGAAGCTCCCTTCGGGGACTGGCTGCGCCTGACGGGAACGGCGCTCGAGCCGCTGGCGATCGCGAATCCGCTCGACGCCTCCCGCCGCCACCTGAGGGCCACCCTTCTGCCGGGTCTGCTCGACGCCGTCGGGCGCAACCTGCGCCACGGCGCCTCCGAGGTCGCGCTCTTCGAGGTCGGCCGCGCGTTCGGCGCACCGGGGGAGTCCGATACGCCGGAGTCCTACGAGTCGCGCCGGTTCGCCTTCGCTCTCGCGGGAGACCGGCGCGCGCACTGGAGCACGCCCGAGAAGCTGCGGCCCTCCGACTTCTACGACGCCAAGGGCCTCGTCGAGACCCTGCTCGAGGCGTGGGTGGCGCCGTCCGACCTCGAGTGGAAGCCGGCGCGCGTGGATGCCTTCATCGAGGGCGCGGCGGCGACCGTGGAAGCGCGCTCGGGAGGCCTGCTCGGGGTTGCCGGCCTCGTCGCCGGGCCCGAGCGCGAACGGCGCGGCCTGACCGCCGCCGTGTTCGCGGGAGAGCTCCTGGTCGCGGCAATCCCGGCCGGCGACCGCCCGTTCCGGTTCGTGGAGTCCCCGGCGCTGCCGGCCATCACGGCCGACCTCACGTTCGCCCAGCCGAAGGATCTCGCCTGGGACGAGCTCGCCGACTTCGTGCGCGGCCGCGGTCTCGAACACCTCGAGGCGTTCCGGTGCCTCGACCGCTACGAGGGCCCGGGCGTCGACGCCGGGAAAGTGAAGACGACGGTCCGGCTGACGTTTCGGTCGGCCGAACGCACGCTCGAACAGGAGGAAGTGAACCGGCAAGTGCGGCGTCTGGCCGACGAGCTCGCTCGACGGCCCGGCATCGCGTTGGGTTGAACCGACACGCGTTGAAGGGGGAAGGTAGGGACGATGGACACGGTCAAGGTTTTCGACACCCTGGACAAGAAGATCGAGAAATTCCTCGGGCGCCTGAAGCAGCTCGAGGCCGAAAACGAGAAGCTCAAGACGGACCTGGCGGCGGCCCGCAAGGCGGAGAAGGACGCCGGCGAGTCGCGGGGCAACGCCGAAAAGCTCGAGCGCGAGCAGGAAATGGTCCGGGAACGCCTCGAAAAGCTCATCCATGCCCTCGAGGCTGCCGAGGAAAAGAAGTCATAGCCCTGCTAAGGGTTAGGGCTAAACCGTTGACTCCCTTGGTGTAGACGAACTAGACTCGCGGCCGAAAGGAGTCAGTGTCTCGATTTGGAAAAGCGGGGCAGTGTGACTCAGGTCGAGATTTTCGGGCAGACGTACAGCGTCCGCGCCGATGGCGAAAGCGGTTACATTCATGATCTGGCTCGCTTCGTAGATTCCCGGATGAAAGAAGTCGCGGAGCGGACGGCGACGGTCGACACCACGAAGATCGCGATCCTCGCCGCCCTGAACATTTCGGATGATCTTTACCAGGCGGAAAAGAAACGGCAGGGCGACCCCACGGATGCGAAGGCCCGTGCGGAACGCCTGATTCGAAAACTGGACGACGCCCTGGGCGCCTGAAGGCGAGGCGTCGGCACCCCGAAGCGATTCGGGGAACACACGATAGGAACTTCGAGTGGTTTTGTGGAAGGGTCCCGGTCTGACGGTGCATAACCCTCGTCGGAAGAGTCGCTTCCGGTCCATCGTGTAGCCACGCCCGCGTCTTTTCGGCGTCCCCCGGGCATTTTGGGGGGCCGAATGAACACATCTTTCGCGATGGCGATCGCCGCGGGACTGGTTCTCGCTGCGGTTCTGCTCGCCATCGGTTACCTCTTCCTCCGGAAGAAGGTCGAGCAGGAGCGCCTCGGCATCCGGACCGAGGCGGACCGGGCTCTGGCCGAGGCTCGCAAGCAGGCCGACTCCAAGATCCGGGAAGCGGACATCGAGGCCAAGGAAAAGGTCCTCGCCGCCCGGGTCGAGTTCGACAAGACGGTGCAGGCCAGGCGCCAGGAGATCGCCGCCCTCGAGAAGCGGGTCCAGCAGAAGGAGGAGAACCTCGACCGCAAGCTCACCCAGCAGGAGAAGAGGGACGAGGAGTACGCCCGCAAGGAAAAGGCGGTCGCCGACCAGCAGAAGAAGCTCGAGGAAAAGGAAGCCGAGGTGCAGCAGGTCGTCGACGAGCAGCGCAAACGGCTCGAGCAGATCTCGGGCCTGACGGCCGTCGACGCCAAGCGCGACCTCGTCAAGTCCGTCGAAAGCGAGGCGCGCCTGGAGGCCGCCGGGCTGATCCGCCGCATCGAGGAAGAGGCCAACGAGCAGTCTTCGCAGAAGGCGCGGCGCATCATCGGCATGGCGATCCAGCGCCTGGCCTCCGACACGGTCGTCGAGGCCACGGTCTCGGTCGTGGAGCTGCCGTCCGACGACCTGAAGGGCCGCATCATCGGCCGCGAGGGCCGCAACATCCGGGCCCTCGAGGCGGCCACGGGCGTCGATCTCATCATCGACGACACTCCCGAGGCGATCGTCATCTCGGCCTTCGAGCCGCTGCGCCGCGAAGTGGCGCGGCACGCCCTCGAGAAGCTCATCGTGGACGGCCGCATCCACCCGGCGCGCATCGAGGAGGTCGTCGAGAAGGTTCGTTCCGAGCTCTGGGAGAGAATCCGGCAGGAAGGCGAGGCCACGGCGCTCGAGTTCGGGATCTCCGACCTCCACCCCGAGCTCATCAAGATGCTGGGGCGCCTCAAGTACCGCACGTCCTACGGCCAGAACGTGCTCCAGCACTCCAAGGAAGTCGGCTGGCTCGCCATGAACATGGCGGCGGAGCTCGGCGCGAAGGTCGAAGTCGTGCGGCGCGCGGGCCTGCTCCACGACATCGGCAAGGCGATCGACCGCGAGATGGAAGGCACGCACCTCGAGCTCGGCCGCGAGGTCCTGAAAAAATTCGGCGAGTCGAACGAGGTGATCCACGCGATGGAGTGCCACCACGGCGATTACGAGCCGCGCTCGCTCGAGGCGGTTCTCGTCAACGGCGCCGACGCGCTCTCGGCCGCCCGGCCCGGGGCCCGGCGCGAGATTCTCGAGACGTACGTCAAGCGTCTCGAGAAGCTCGAGCACATCGCCGACGGGTTCAAGGGCGTGCAGAAGTCGTTCGCGATCCAGGCCGGGCGCGAGTTGCGGATCGTGGTCGAGGCCAACCGGGTCACCGACGACGAGGCCCTCTGGCTCTCGCGCGACGTGGCCAAGAAGATCGAGGCCGAGCTCCAGTACCCCGGGCAGATCAAGGTGACGGTGATCCGGGAGACGCGGGCCGTCGAGTACGCGCGGTAACACGCCTTGCACATTCTTTTTGTGGGCGACGTGGTGGGGGCGCCGGGGCGCCGGGCTCTCGTCGAGGCGCTCACGGGCGTCATCGACCGCCACAGGATCGACTTCACGATCGTGAACGTCGAGAACGCGGCCGGCGGCTTCGGCCTGACCAACGAGCTGTTCGACGAGCTCTCGAAAATGCCGATCGACGTTTTCTCCTCGGGCAACCACATCTGGGACAAGAAAGAGATCTACGACGCCCTGAACGCGTCGGACCGCCTCCTGCGGCCGGCCAACTACCCGCCGGGCAACCCCGGCCGCGGATGGACGGTCCAGTCGACGGCGTCGGGCATCCCGGTCGGCGTCCTGAACCTGCAGGGTCAGGTCTTCATGCCGGCCAACGCGGACTCGCCGTTCCGGGTGGCCGACGAGGAGCTCGCAAAGGCCGGAGACGTCAAGGTCATCTTCGTGGACATGCACGCCGAAGCGACGTCCGAGAAGGCCGCCATTGGCTGGTACCTCGACGGCCGCGTCTCGGCCGTCGTCGGGACGCACACGCACGTGCCCACGGCCGACGAGACGATCCGCCCCGGCGGGACGGCGTACCTGTCGGACGCGGGGATGACGGGGGCCTACGAGGGCATCATCGGCTTCTCGAAGGACCGCATCATCGAGAAATTCCTGTCCCAGACCCCGCGCTCTTTCGAGACCGCAAAGAAGGACATCCGCCTGTCCGGGGCCGTGATCGACGTGGACGAGGCGACCGGCAAGGCGAGGAAGATCGAGCGCGTGCAGGTGAGGGTGGACTGAGGAGAGGGCCCGGCCGCCCCGACGACGACATGCCACGCCCTGCTCTCACCGCGATCATCACCACCCTCAACGAAGAGGTCAACATTCGCGAGTGCCTCGCCAGCGCCGGCTTTGCCGACGAGATCTTCGTCGTGGACTCGTTTTCGACGGACCGGACCGCCGAGATCGCGCGATCCGTCCCGGGCGTGAAGGTCGTGCAACGCGAATACTTCGGCTCGGCGGCGCAGAAAAACTGGGCCATGGACCAGGTCACGACGCCCTGGCTGCTCATCGTGGACGCGGACGAGCGCATTCCCGAGCGGCTGGCCCGGGAGATCCTGGCGCTGCTCGAGCGGGGGCCGGAGGAGGACCACTACTTCATCCGGAGGGAAAACGTCTTCCTCGACCGGGTGATCCGCCATTCGGGCTGGTCCACCGACAAGGTCATACGGCTGATCCGCCGCGGCACCGCTCGCTATCCGAACCGGCGCGTGCACGCGGACCTCGCGACCTCGGGACCGACCCCGACGCTTCTCGCGCCCATGACCCACTACACCTGTCGCTCGCTCGGGCAATACCTCGAGAAAATCCACCGGTACGCGGCGTGGGGCGCCGCGGACGTTTTCCGGCAGGGCCGTCGCGCCGGTCCGCTCGAGCTCTTCTTCCGCCCCCTGTGGCGCTTCTTCCGCATGTACGTGATCCAGGCGGGCTTTCTCGACGGCCGGCACGGGCTCGTCCTCTGCTCCGTGCAGGGCTGGGGGGTCTTTCTCAAGTGGGCAAAGGTCTGGGAGTGGAACCGGTTTCGGCAGAACGGCTGGCCCGTGGACCTGCCCGCATATGATGAGACGAAAGAAATCTGGGAAGGCGCTGAATCGTGATCGGAATACTGAAGTCTATGTGGAGGAGGCCGAAGATGCTGAGCGTTGGTGATCCGGCTCCCGATTTCGCCGTGCAGGACCATACGGGTGCCACGCGCCGCCTCTCTGACTATCGCGGCCGCTCGGTCGTCCTCTGGTTCTACCCGAAAGCCGACACCCCCGGTTGAACGCTCGAAGGTTGCGGGTTCCGCGACCTCTACGCCGACTTCCAGAAGAAAAACGCCGAGATCCTGGGAATCTCCTTCGACACGGTCGAAGAGAACGCGGCCTTCGCGAAGAAGTTCGAGTATCCGTTTCCGCTGCTCTGCGACGTGAAGCGGGAGTACGGGCTGGCCTACGGGGCGGCCGACGACGCGAAGGCCGGCTACGCGAGCCGGATCACCTACGTCATCGGGCCGGACGGGCGGATCGCGCAGGCGCATTCGAAGGTGTCCCCGAAGTGGCACCCGAAGGAGATCCTCGCGGCAATCTGAGCCGCGCTCGACGCGCGGACGAGAGAGGGGACGTCGCTGGGCCGCCTCCTCCCGTCGGAAGTGGCTTCGCGGACGGTATACTCGCGACGCGGAGGAAGACATGGCCGTCGACCCGGAACTGCTGGCGATTCTGGTGTGCCCGAAGACGAAGGGGCCGCTCGAGCTCGTCGAGTTGAAGGACGCGACGCGCAAGGCGCTCGTCGACAAATACCGTGAAAAGTTCCGCGACGAGGAGCCGGTCGTCACTCAGGGCCTTTACTCCCGTTCGGCCGACCTCGTCTACCCGATCGTCTCGGATATCCCGGTGATGCTGATCGACGAGGCCCTCCCCGGGTCGGAGGCGGCGGGGCGGTAGGGGACTGCAGACTCGGGTGACCAGCCGCTGCCTCGCCTTCTCGCTTCTCTGCCTCTTCGCCTTCCTGACGCCCTTCATCGCTCCGGCGTACATCGTCTCGGGGCTTCTCCTCGCCGCGTGGATCGTGGAGGTGCGCCGCGAAGGGCGCCGGCCCGAGGGCTTCCGGTCGGCCTTCTGCTTCCTGTTCCTCCTGCTCGCAATCTTCACGGTCCTCTCGGCCGTCTTTTCCCGCGACCCGGCGCCGAGCGCGCGCCACCTGCCCGGGCTCGGGCTCTTCCTCCTGGTCCCGGTGACGATGGACCTCGTCGACGGCGTCGGCCGCGCCCGTGCCGTCGTCCTGTCGCTGGCAACGAGCGCGGTCGCGCTCTCCCTCTACGGAATCTGGCAGTTTTTTCACGGGGGCGACGATCTGCAGAGCCGGATTCGCGCCACGCTCTCGCACTACATGACCTTCTCCGGCCTCGCGCTCATCGCGGCGTGCCTGCTGCTCGGCTTCGCGCTCGAAGGCAAGGGCCGCTGGCGGGTTCTCGGGTTCGTGTCCGTCCTGCCATTGACCGCGGTCCTGCTGACGTTCACGCGCAACGCCTACGTCGGAATCGTTGCGGCGCTGCTGCTGTATGCCGCCGTTCGGCGTCCGGTGTCTCTGGCCTGGATCGCCGTCGCGCTCTTGGCCGTCTACCTCGCCGCCCCGGCGGGAATCCGCGACCGGATCCGCTCGACGGCGGACCTCTCGGACCCCACCAACCGCGACCGGATCGCGATGGCACGCGCGGGCGCTCGGATGGTCCGCGAGAATCCGGTGTTCGGCCTCGGCAACGACATGGTGCAGCCGTATTACCCGCTGTACCGGGACGCGGACGCCCCGCGCTGGGACGTGCCCCACCTCCACAACAACGTGATCCAGATCGCTGCGGCGAACGGGCTCTTCGCCGCAGCCGCCTACCTTGCGATCGTCGGGATGTTCCTCGCGCGAGCCATCGTCCTCGTCCGGCGCGGGGACTGCCCGGAGCGCACGGCGCTGTGGGTCGGGGCTTTGCTCGCCGGGTCGGCCATCACCGTGGCCGGGCTTTTCGAGTACAACTTCGGCGACACGGAAGTCGAGATGGCGACTCTGCTGGTCTTCGCCCTCCCGTTTTCGCGGGCCGCGACGGCCGGCCCGGCGCTCAACGGTCCGGGCTAGAATCGCCCGGATGTTTCCGCGCCCCGTCCCCGCGACCGCGCCGCCGCGCCCGTACACGGTCTCGGAGCTGCTGTCCGAGGTGTCCTCGGTGCTCAAGACGACGTGGCGCGACGTCTCCGTCGTGGGCGAGATCGGGCGCTTCGACGAACGCGGCGGGCACGGCTATTTCGTGCTGAAGGACCGGACTGCGACGCTGCCCGCGATCATCTTCGCCTCGGATCTCAAACGCGTGCCCTTCCGCATGGAGCCGGGCCTCGAGGTGGTCGTTCGCGGCAGTCTCGACCTCTACGCGCCGACGGGAAAGTTCCAGATCAAAGCCTTCGCGGTCGAGCCGGTGGGCCGCGGGGCCCTGCAGCTCGCCTTCGAGCAGCTGAAGGCCCGTCTCGAGGCCGAGGGCCTCTTCGAGGCCGCGCGCAAGCGCCCGATCCCGAAGCTGCCCCGCCGCATCGCCGTGGTGACTTCGCCGGCAGGAGCCGTCCTGCGCGACATCCTGAACGTTCTGTCGCGCCGGTTCGAGGGCCTCGCCGTGACGGTCTACCCGGTCCGCGTTCAGGGTGAGCTCGCGGCCGCGGAGATCGCGGGCGCCATCGCCCAACTGAATCGGCGCGCGGCATTCGACGTCCTCATTCTCGCGCGCGGCGGCGGGTCGCCGGAGGACCTCGCCCCGTTCAACGACGAGCGGGTCGCCCGGGCGCTGGCGGCCTCGGCGATTCCGACGATCTCGGGCGTGGGCCACGAGACCGACGTGACGATCGCAGACCTCGTCGCCGATCTGCGGGCCCCGACCCCTTCCGCCGCGGCGGAGCTCGTCGTCGAGCGCAAGGACGAGATCGTGCGCCGCCTCCAGAGCGGCCGCACACAACTCGTGCGGGCGATGCGCGGGCGCCTCGCGCTCGAGAGGTCCCGCCTCGTGGCCTGCGGCCGGTCGGACGCGCTGACGGGCCTTCCCCGGCGGGTCGCGGAGTGGAGAGAGGCGGTGTCGCAGAGCCGCGACACGTTGCTCATGGAGTTGAAGCGCCGGCCAGCCGAGTATGCCGCCCGGGTCGGGGCGGCCCGGCGACTGCTCGAGGACTTTGCGCGTGTGGCGGAGCTTCCGCGCCGCCGGGACCGCATCGGGAATCTCCGGTCGATGCTCGCCGAGAAGGTCGGGCGGCGGCTCGAGCGGCGGCACGCGCGGCTCCAGGAGGCCACGCGCAAGCTCGATGTCCTGTCCCCGCTCGCGGTGCTCGCGCGCGGCTACGCCGTCGCCTACCGCGCGGGCGCCGCGGAGCCGATCACCGCCGCGTCGCAGGTCGCCATTGGAGAGCGCATCCGGGTTCGGTTGCACGAGGGAGAGCTCGGCGCCGTGGTCCGCGAGGGGGGCAGGCGGCCCGGCGCCGGACCGCTCTTCGCCGGCCGGGAGGAGGAATCGTGACGGTCCGACCCAGGAAGGAAAAGAGCTTCGAGGAGGCGATGGCGCGCCTCGAGGCGATCGTGGCGGAGCTCGAAGGCGAGGACCGGGGCCTCGAGCAGCAGTTCGCGCTCTTTCAGGAAGGCATGGAGCTCGCGCGCTTCTGCGACAAGAAGCTCGGCGAGGTCGAGAAGTCGGTCGAGATCGTGTTGAAGGAAGCCGCGGGCGAGTGGAAGACGGCCCCCTTCGATGCGGGCCGCTCCGCAGGGGACGACGATGACGACCGGGGCTGAAGCGGGGTCGCGAAGGGTCGCGGAGTATCTTGGCGAACGGCGCCTGGACGTGGATCGGGCGCTCGACCGCCTCCTGCCCGCCGGGGACGCATGGCCGGCCAACCTGCACCGGGCCATCCGGCACTCGGTGTTCGCGGGGGGAAAGCGCCTGCGGCCGATCCTCTGCCTCGCGGCGGCGGAGGTGCTCGGAGCCGCGGCCGCGGACGTGCTCGAGCCCGCCTGCGGCCTCGAGATGATCCACACGTATTCGCTCATCCACGACGACCTGCCCGCCCTCGACAACGACGACCTGCGCCGCGGCGTGCCAACCTGCCACGTGGTGTTCGGCGAGGCGACGGCGATTCTCGCCGGAGACGCCCTCCTGACCCACGGCCTCGGCGTCTTCGCCGCCTATCCGAAGGGCGAGCGGCACGCGATCGCGAAGGTGCACGTGCTCGAGACCGTCGTCGAGGCGATCGGCACGCGGGGCATGATCGGCGGGCAGATGGCGGACATCGAAGCCGAGCAGGAAACGGCGCCGACCGCCGAGCTTCTGACGCGCATCCACGAGAACAAGACCGGGCGGCTCATGCGCGCATCGCTTTCGGCCGGGGCGATTCTCGCGGGCGCCGACGAGGCGACGCTCGCGCGGATCGATCTGTACGGGAGCCGGATCGGGCTGGCCTTTCAGATCAAGGACGACCTGCTCGACGTCGAGTCCGACGCCGCGACCCTCGGCAAGGCGTCGAACAAGGATGCGGCCGCGGGCAAGGCGACCTTCCCGGTCGTGTGGGGGGTCGAGCGGTCTCGCACACTGCTCGCCGAGAACATCGCCGAGGCGGTCGCGGCGGCCGAAGCGCTGCCGGGCGGCGGCGGCGTTCTTCCCGAGCTTGCGCGCTTTATCGGCGCGCGCAAGTCGTGAAAGCGTTCGTCCAGACCGCGATCGGAAGCTACGACGAGCGCGACATCGAGCGTCCGGCGGCCGGACCGGGTCAGGTGGTCCTGCGGATGCGCGCGGCGCTGACCTGCGGCACGGATCTGAAGCTGCTCCGGCGCGGGCATCCGCGCATCGCACTGCCGGTCACGATGGGGCACGAGGTCTGCGGCGAGGTCGTCGCCGCGGGCGAGGGTGTCTTGGGATGGAAGACGGGGGAGCGTGCGGTTCCCGGAATCTCCGGGCCGTGCGGCCGCTGCGTGGACTGTCTCGGCGGACGGATGAACCTCTGCGCGGCCGGCCACGCCGACCGGATGTGGGGCGCTTTCGCGGAGTACGTGCGCGTTCCGGCCGGTGTGGTCGCTGCGAACCTGCACCGCGTTCCGGCCGGCCTCGACGACGAAGCCGCGGCCTTTCTTGACCCGCTCGCGTCGGTGCTGCACGGCTGGAGCCGGTTGCGCGAGCCCTCGGGAGCCCTGCTCGTCTACGGCTCGGGCGCGCTGGCGTTCCTGTGGGCCGCGGTGGCGTCCCGGCGCGGGCTCGAGGTCCTCGTCGCGGGCCGCCGTCCGGAGCGGGCGAGTCTCGCGGCGCGCTTCGGCGCGCGCTTCGTCGACCTGGCGCGGGAGGGGCCCGAAGCCTGCGCCGCAGCCGGCGGTCGCGCGCCGGACATCGCCGTGGATTGTACGGGAGACCGGCTGGTGTGGGAGAGCCTTCCCGCCCTCATTCGGCCGGGCGGTCAGGTCCTGCTCTTCGGGGGTTGCGCACCGGCGACCTCGGTCCGGTTCGACGCCGCCCGACTGCACTACGCGGAGATCACGCTCGCCGGTTCCTTCCACTACAACCCGGGCGACGCCCGCGCGGCACTCGAGGCGCTCGCGTCCGGCGAGGTGGACCCGCGACCGCTCATCACCGAGCGCGGCGGGTTCGCGGACCTGCCGCGCTTTCTCGACGCGCAGGCCCGCGGCGAGGGCGTCCGCTACGCGGTCCGGGGCGCGGCGTGAGACTCCTCGCGCTCCTGCTCTGGGTGGCAGGGGCCGTCAAGGCTCCGCACCCCGTGGCCTTCCCGGGCGCGGCCGAGGCGAAGGACCCGACGGGGCGGTACGCGGTCGTGTACGTCGCCCCGGATGCGAAGGCGGTCGACGGCGGCCGACACCAGCTTCGGCTCCGGGTCGAGAAATCCGGCGCCGCGCGGCACCTGCTGTCCTTCGACAGCAGTGCGGCGGTCTACTGGGCGCCGGACGGCAACGCGCTCGCCGTCACGGACCGGCGCGGCAGCGCTGCGTCGACCGTGCTGCTGTACTTCCCGCAACGCCCGGGCGAGACCGACCTCGACGCAGAGCTCGCGAAGACTCTGGGGCCCCTGCCCGAGCGCACCGGCAACGGCCACGTGTACCTCGAGGCGGTGCGCTGGTTGAATCCGAAGACGCTGCGCGTTCGCCTGCGGGGCTATGGGAAGCACGACCCGGAGGGTTTCGACGAGCTCTTCGACTATGACCTCGGCGGCCGTTTCCGGAGGGCCGTGATCTAGCAGGTTGCTGAAAAATGGACGCGGGCGTCGCGGCCGGCACTTTGCAACGGGCGCCCGATCCGGACTGCGGCGACTTTGTCGTTCATCCCATTTTCGCGGGCGCCAGCAAAGTGCCGTCCGCCCTTCGGGTTACGGCGGCGTGGGGCCATCTGCGGCGTCATCGCTCCTCGGCGATGCGAAGGCATCGCCGTCGTCGCGCTT